>Ga0208459_1002100_pt1 | contig 17375 bp, 12 predicted proteins | sample AD_UKC087_MetaG_FD_184433 | JGI IMG/M metagenome (GOLD analysis project Ga0208459, IMG submission 184433) | Active sludge microbial communities of municipal wastewater-treating anaerobic digesters from USA - AD_UKC087_MetaG (SPAdes) (version 2) | ecosystem: Engineered > Bioreactor > Anaerobic >... | reverse complement strand
CCCTCGCACGGGGGAAAATCCGTGGGGGGTGAGATTTCAGGCCATGTTTCATATGTCCAACGACAGCGGGCTGTTCGTCACCGAGCCGCGCGAGGGATATGTGCGGTTGTATGAAGCGAAGATGTTTCATCAATATGATCATCGTTGGGCAACCTATGATAATAATGCAGATGTCAGGGATACGTTATGGACTGAAAAATGCGAGCCAACATTTCAAGTAAAAGCTCGATATTATGTGAAAAAAAATGAGGTAGCATCCAAACTTGATGATTGGCAAAATAAATGGGGCTTGGTTTTTCGAGGTGTTGGCAGGGCAACGGACGAAAGAACATCAATATTCACCATCGTTCCAATGGTAGGTTTAGGAAATAGTGCTCCTTTTGTCAAGTTCAGGATGAATAATCCAATATTATCAACATGTCTATTGGGTTGTTTTAATAGCATCATTTTTGATTATGCAATACGGCTGAAGGTGCCGGGAATAAATATTAACTTCTTTATTGTCAAACAATACCCTGTTCTTCCCCTATCATTTTTTTCCCAATGCGATATTGACTTTATATCACCCCGAATCATTGAACTTGTCTTCACTGCTCACGATATGAAACCTTTCGCTGAAGATATGGGCTATCATGGGGAACCCTTCCTCTGGGACGAAGACCGGCGTGCCTTGCTACGAGCCGAACTGGATGCCTATTATGCCAAGCTTTATGGATTAAACCGTGATGAACTGCGATACATCCTTGATCCACAGGATGTCTATGGCCCCGATTACCCTGGTGAGACCTTCCGTGTTTTGAAAGACAAGGAAATTCGACAGTATGGAGAGTACCGCACGCGCCGGCTGGTTCTCGAGGCGTGGGACCGGCTCGCAGAGCGAGGTGTCGAAGTTGGCAATCCCGATGGCTACCCATCACAAGATTCTGCAGTTACAACAAAACAGGAAACAATTTCAGTAGCGCAGCCCAGAATTGAAAGCCGGCCAGCAGCAGTTCAAACCCAGCTTTCCACGCCAGCGAAGCCGCCTTTGCCAGTAACACCACCATCGAAGGTAGTAAAAGAGATCGATCCGCCTGCAGGTCAGCCGACATTATCAGATTTTGGATTATATAAGTGCGAAGTCTGCGGGAAGATGGTGATGGGATTTGAGAAGGCAAACCACGAACAGGAAAAGCATGGCGGGAAGGGTGTGCAGTGGAAGAAGATGAGATGAAATTGGGTTATGCGACAAGAGAAGTGCCAAAATGATAGACGAAGATAACGAGCAAAAGACATCTCTTACAAGGGACCAGATACTCAACGCTGAGACAGAGCCAAAGGTCCATCAACTACCCAGTGGATTGACCATACGGGTTACTTTCATATCATGGGGAATGTTTCGGGAAATCAAGAAAATTGTGGAATCAGTTTCTGATGAGGATAAAGAGCGAGTATTCACTGAAAAGGTTATCTCGTGGATGCTGCGAGGGAGCGATCAGAAAGATTTCCAGACATTCTCCGATGAAGATCAACGCAGACTAATCGAGATTGCCGTTGAGGAATGGGGATGCGAAGAAGAATATGAGCAATTCGCGGAGATCGAAGACTCTGAAGTACGGTTTTACCAGGCAGTTCAACAACAGGAACGAGAACTAGCAAAGCAATTATCAGAATCTGTCAGGGCTATCACCACTAACCTGGCGAGTGCTATGGCACCTTTGAAAAACGTGCAAATAGAATTAGCATCTTCAATGAAGGGGATGTTAGAGCAGTTTGGGGACGTAAGTAAATTCGGTGAAGTAATCCACAATTTAAACGCACGTGCCATTGAACAGATGGGAGATATTTATCGACTACAATCTCCCATTCTTGGTATAGCTGAGGAAATCGCAAAGATGCAGCGTCCCTTAGTTTTACCCGCTCAAAGCGCCCTGCTCGAAAGTTTGGGAGGTACGATAACAAGTTACCAAAATCTGATGAAAGACGTGCTTCCTGTTGAGAGATTCTCAGTCCTCCCCGACGCTGTAAGATATTACCCAACTATTGAAATGCGCAACACGTCAATCATAACAGCACAGCTTGTTGGTGAGGATACATACCAACCGAAAGAAGATATCATTACGCCGGATCAAGCAGAATTGTTGAATTGGTTAAAAAAACTTGATCCTTCATTTTCTAATATGCTGCTCGGCGCTGAGCAAGCAATCTATTCCAAAAATCCAGATCACCTTAGGCATTTTGCCAGTAGTCATAGGGAATTATGTACCCATATCTTGCATTTGTTAGCTCCGAATGATCAAGTCAAGGAATGGACGAAGGATCCCAACCACTTTGACAAAGAAGGGAAACCTACTAGAAAAGCAAGACTCAAATATATATCAAGAAACCATAAAAACAAAACGTTTGTCGATTTTCTGATCAAGGATTTTGAAAACCAAATGGCTTTGCTAAATGCAGATGAGCATCGAGAAAACCAGGAATACACAGATCAAGAGATGAACGCATTACATATGAGATTTTTATCCATGTTGGGTTTTCTTATGCAGATTGTCACTTCACACTCATCATGAAAATTTTTAACAATGAATATTTATGGACATCAGGGAGGATTTAATAATGCCAAGCATCAAAGATTGGCAACATGGGGCAGTAGTTCAACGTGACCATGAATTAGGCTGTATTCCGACTGGATTTGAATGGATGATTAGGGTCTCTGGGATTGAAGGAGTGTTGTTAGAAAACTTTCAAGAAAAGTACAATCTTCAGAGAAGTGGAATAGCCCCAAATTCATTTGACAATATCGCTAAGGCTGTAAACCAGGATTATCCTCAAGTTCATATTCAATTTCGCGCTTTTATTCATGGAGAAGAAAAAGTCGCTTTCATTCTTAATTTGCTTGAGAATGGGACACCGAGCATTCTTTCATTGGCTTTATCACCAAAGGGAGGATGGCATATTATGCCCGTGATTGAATTTAAAAATGGAATATTCTGTTTACTTAACAAAGTAACACAGGCTGGTATTGTAGAAATATGCGAAATTGACAAATTTGAACTGATCAGACGACATGATGAATGGCCAGGCGGCAATGATGTGGCTTGGTTGGAAATAGACCATCAATAGAATGCAATTAGCAAGAATTAGATCATGGTGATAGGACGAGTAGATATGAAAATTGATGAAAATAATAGACCACTCATCCCTCCAGAAGAAGACCTGAGAGATGCTGCATAATCCGGGGCAAGGCAGCCAGGGAATCCGAAACAAGATGGCCAGGGATTCCGAAGCATGTCGGCCACCCAATCCGGAGGAAGGCGGCCACTTTTTGAGGACAAATCGGAATCGGTGGCCGGGATCAATCGGAATCCAATAGAAACTGTAGGCGAAACAGAACTGGTTAATCTTTAGAAAATGTGGCATCCTAATCCTTAGAAACAAGGAGGCGGACATGTCACAGGAAAGGTTAACCGTGCGAAAAATCAAAGAAATCTTGCGGCTGAAATGGGAATGCCAACTCAGTGAGCGGGTCATCTCCCGCAGCTGCCGGGTATCACGAAGCAGTGTGGGAGAATATGTCAGGCGGGCTGAAGCGGCCGGTCTGACATGGCCGCTGCCTGAAGAACTGGGAGATGATCAACTCTACGAGCTGTTATTTCCCAAAGCTCAACAACCCAGTCCCAAAGCAGCATATGTTCCGGATTGGCAATATATTCACCTGGAACTGCGTAAAAAAGGGGTAACACTGCGCCTGTTGTGGACAGAATATCTGGAAAAACACCCACATGGGTATGGATACAGCCAGTTTTGCCAGTTATATCGTGATTGGGCCGGGAAGATCCAGACTACCATGCGGTTGAATCACAAGGCAGGCGAGAAGTTGTTTGTGGACTACGCCGGGCAAACCATGCCAGTCATAGACCCCAGTACGGGAGAAGTCCGGGAAACGCAAATCTTTGTTGCCGTGTTGGGCGCATCCAGCTACACCTATGCCGAAGCTCAATGGCATCAGGACCTACCCAACTGGACAGGAGGCCATGTGCGGGCTTTTGCCTTTTTTGGCGGTGTCACCGAGGTAGTGGTTCCGGACAATCTCAAGGTGGGTGTCAGTCATCCCTGTCGTTATGATCCAGAAATCAACCAGACCTACCAGGAAATGGCTGAGCATTATCATGTGGCGGTGGTGCCAGCCAGAGTGGCTCACCCGCGAGATAAGTCCAAAGCTGAAGTGGGGGTACAGAATGTGGAACGCTGGATATTAGCCAGGTTGCGTCACCAAAAGTTTTTCGGTCTGGGCGAACTCAACAAAGCCATCCGGGAGTTATTGGAGGTTCTCAACAATCGTCAAATGGAACATCTTGGCAAAAGCCGCCGGGAATTGTTTGAAAAAGTGGATCAACCGGCTTTGCACCCACTGCCAGCAACGCCGTATGAATTCGCTTTGTGGAAAAAAGCCAAGGTCAGCATCGATTATCACGTGGAATACGATGGGGTATTTTACTCAGTCCCCTGCCACCTCTACCCGGCAGAAGTCATGATCCGGGCCACTGAAAAGAGCATTGAAATCTTTTCCAACGGCAAGCGTGTATCTTTCCACCCCCGTTCACATCATCAGGGCAGCCATTCCACCATCCAGGAACATATGCCTTTGGATCATCGTTTTTATGGCGAGTGGTCTCCTGAGCGTTTTATCCATTGGGCTGAGAAAATCGGTTCATGCACTGCCCAAATTGTGGGTTTGGAATTGGGTGGCAGGCAGCACCCGGAGCAGGCCTACCGGGCTTGCATGGGTATCCTGGGCTTTGCCCGCAAATTCACACCCGGCAGGCTTGAATCGGCTTGCCATTATGCGCTGGCCAACGAGATCCACAGCTACAGAGGCATCAAGAATATCCTGACGAACCATCTGGACCAGATCGCTGCCCAGGAAGATGTATCCCAGCCTTCCCTGCTGCAGCCCCATGCCAATATCCGCGGCAAAGACTATTACAACTAAGGAGATTTGAACAATGTTATTGCAACCCTTGATGGACAAGCTTACCCAGCTTCATCTGCCTGCCTTTCGGAAAGGGATTGAGGAGCAGATTACCAATCCCAAATATGCAGAATTACCCTTTGAAGAACGACTATCCATGCTGGTGGACCTCGAACTGCTTCAGCGGGACAACAGCCGCCTGCGCCGCCGCTTGAAGAGAGCTCATTTTCACCTGAATGCCGTTATGGAAGATTTTGATTTTTCACCTACCAGGGCCGTTGACCGCACCCAGGTATTGGAATTGTCTCATGGCGCCTGGATCACCAACAAACTGAATATCATTATTACCGGGCCAACAGGCGCTGGGAAAACATATCTCGGTTGTGCTCTCGGTCATTCTGCATGCAGAGCTGATTTCTTTGTCCGTTATCTTCGCACACCCCGTTTCATCCAGGAGTTGAAGATGGCTCATGCCGATGGTTCTTATCCCAAGTTGCTGGCTGCTCTGACCCGTTTTGATTTGATCGTTTTTGATGATTGGCTGCGGGATGCACTCACATTGCCGCAATCTCAGGATTTACTGGATATCCTTGACGACCGTTATGGGCATTCCTCTACCATGGTTGTGACCCAGATCCCGGTGGAAGACTGGCACGAGCGCATTCCTGATCCCACTCTGGCTGATGCCATCCTCGACAGGCTGGTTAACAATTCTTATCGCCTCCAATTGGCTGGCGAATCTCAAAGGAGGCTGCGTTCTTCTGTACCCATGTCGGCCACTTGATTTATAATCATCTTGCCAGTTCTGTTTCAATCCAATCTGGCCGTCATCCTCCGGATTCACTGGCCGTTTTCACCGGAATACGCAGATGCTGGTTATTCCGCAGTACGTGCTGGATTGTCCATGATCCCTATTGTTGGTGGAGCTGCCGTCGAGTTGTTTCAATTTGTTCTACAGCCATCGCTAGAAAAAAGACGGATGGAATGGATGAAAAAGGTAAGTGAAGCAATTACCGAACTCCAAAATAAACATGGAATAGAACTTGAGAATCTACAAGACAACGGCGTTTTTATTGATACTGTGATCCAAGCTACTCACATCGCCTACAGAAATTCACAGGATGAAAAGCGAGAAGCATTAAAGAATGCAGTAATCAATTCTGGATGTCCGCACGCACTGGAACAATCACTACAACAGATGTTCCTAAGTTGGCTTGACGTCTTTACAGTATGGCATTTGCGACTGATTCGGATTTATCAAAACCCAGAAAAATGGGAGAAAGAAAACAATCGGCATTTTGAGAGACTATATGCCGGTGGAGCTGACCATATTCTGGAAAGCGCGTACCCCGAATTGAAAAATCGCCGAGATTTTTATGATCAGATTTGGAAAGATTTATTTCAAAAGGGACTAGTAAATTGCGATTCCTTGCATGGAATAATGACAGGGAGAGGTATTTTTGAGAAGCGTACAACAGATTTAGGCGACAAATTTCTTGGCTTCATTGTCAACCCCAATTAATAATGTAACTGGTTAATTTAAACAATAAGAGTTGAGGAACGACAACTAAGGCATGATCTTTCGATGACATTCTCAGGGCTATATAGTTGTGATAAAGGTCGGGATAGGTGATAGATTGGAGATAACCCATGGATTTTCAGCTCGTACAAAGTAATGATCCTGGAGATGAAACTCAACGGAATTTTCGATATCAACATGCTTATGGGGTCATTCTTTTAATATCTGCCGGAAGAGGTTCGCTTCCTTATTGTAATATTTGGTGCGAATTCTATGAAGATTTCCTTTGTGAAAGAAATGATGGTCTACTTGATATATATCAGGTTAAGACAAGGAAACCTGAATTAGGTTTATGGTCATTAAAAGATGAACCATTACGACATAGTATAAAAAGGTTTGTTGATCAATACTTAATTTTTGGAGAAAGAATTCAGAAATTTTATTTTGTATCAAATGCAGATTTTCCAACCCCGGTTCAATATCAAAATGACCTTAATCGATATGCGAATAGTCCGATAATTTTTGTGGAGACAATAAAAACAACCGATGCTATTGAAAATATAATAGATCCGTTTAAAAAGGTTTTTCAAAATTTAGTATCTTATTGCAATTGTGGGGAAGATACCTTATTCACCGTTTTAAAGAGAATCGGCTTTATAAAAGGGCCTAGTAGAGAAGGATTTGATGCAGAAATCGCCCACGAACATCTTACAGACTTATCACAATGTGCTACTTTAAGACCAAAAGATTTGAATTATATACGTGATGAATTAATCTCAAAGATATATTTCGCTTCATCACTAAAAATTGAGGATCCAGACAGACATATAGTACCCCTAAATTCAATTGGTTTAACTTCTCCCCAACTGTATGCCAAAAGAATTCCATTAACGTTATTATATGAAGTAATTGAAGAGGCAAAGAAGCGTTATAAGAATGAACAGGAATTTGGCACAGAAATCGATAGTTTGATTTATATATGTCATTCAAGTCCAGATGATGATGAGTTTTCTAAATGGCTATCATTCCAGTTGATAAATGCAGGTTACGCAGTTTGGTGCGGTAACCATCCCCTAAAATAGTACCAGCAGAAAGTGGAAACTTCTGGCAAAATAGAACCAGGAGAGAACCAAATGAAAAGGATAACTTTCACAGAAACCCAGATAGTAACAATCCTCAAAGAAGCCGAAGCAGGAATATCGGTTGAAGAATTAAGCAGGAAATATGGGTTTAGTAAAAGCGCATTTTACAAATGGAAAGCAAAGTACAGTGGCATAGATGTCAGTGCCCTCAAACGGTTAAAAGAACTTGAAGAAGAAAACCGAAGACTAAAACAAATGTATGCCGATCTGAGTTTAGAGCATAATGCTCTCAAGGATATTGTTCAAAAAAAATTATAAAGCCTGATGTCCGCCGAGAATTGGTTAGGTATGGTATGCAAACATATGGATTAAGTGAACGTCAGGCATGTAATATGTTAAAAATGAGCAGGTCGGTCTATCGCTATCAGGCGAAAAAACAAGACGACCAAGTCATTGCCGGAGCTTTGCTGGAAATTGCAGGTCGTAAACCCCGGTGGGGATTTGGAAAAATGTTTGCCTATTTGAACAAGGAAAGAAATGGATGGAATCATAAACGAATTCGACGTGTATATTGTGAATTAAAGCTCAATTTGAGGGTAAAACCGAAGAAACGGCTCCCCAAACGTGTCAGGCAACCACTGGTCCAGCCTGAACTTGCTAACCAGAGCTGGTCAATTGATTTTATGAGTGATAGTTTGACAAATGGAAGGGCCTTTCGCACCTTGAATATTTTAGACGAGTTTAATCGAGAGGCTTTGTGGATAGAAGTTGACACATCCCTCCCGGCCGAAAGGGTTATCCGAGTATTGGAGATGGTTGTTTCATGGCAAGGATGTCCTAAACAAATTCGTATGGATAACGGGCCAGAGTTCATCTCACATCGGTTAGCCACCTGGGCTCATGAGCATGGAATTCAACTGGTTCACATTCAACCAGGCAAACCCGCCCAGAATGGTTATATTGAGCGATTCAATCGTACCTATCGTCAAGATATCTTGGATGCCTATTTATTTAATTCATTGGATGAAGTTAGGGAGATCACGGAGGATTGGATTGAGGAATACAATACTATTCGCCCACATGATGCATTAAAGGGCTTATCGCCCTATGAGTTTGCTATTAAACAAACCTGATTTTTCTACTTTGATCTGGTACTAAAAAAGGGATGTTGACAGTGCGATTTAATTAATCAGAAACCTGGTATAGATCCTAGTAAAACCGCTGAACAAGTTATTCAGACACATACAAGCAAATTTCTTCTTGTTATTTCAAATGCGACTACAAAAAGTCCGCAAACTCAAAGTGAACTCCAGGTCGCTTATGACAAAATGAAAAGTACAGGAATAGATGGATTTATCATTCCGATAAAGCTTGAAGAGGTTCAAAATGAAATATTCCTACTTAGAAATGTTAATTCAATTTCATTTATAGATAGCTGGGCAAATGGGTTTCGGAAATTGATTAAATATTTTGAAGAGAGCAATTTCAAGAAATCCATATCCACCGGACCAACTGAGACAAACCAAATATGGCGGATGCTCCTTGATCCAGAGCAAGGCATTTATGTTTCTCCGGAAGAATACTTATCGAATTGGTTTAAGATCGAAAAACTACCGGAATGCATTTATTTCCATGAGTTGAAACGTATAAGCGGAATAGGAAAAATTGAACTCCCCCCAACCTTACCGTACCCTGCATTTCAACATATTAATTATTTAGTATCTTTTACTGACGCTAAAGACTTTAATGGGACTATTGGAAATCTGACTATCACCTCATCTATTTCCATTAAAGTAGAAGATTTTCTTGAAGGAAATTTCCCTTATAAGTTTGTCAAATCGGTGCAGGCGAGAAAAATTATTAATCAATTACTGAATTTGGGTTGGGAATATTTTATTAGCAAGACAAATCTCCTACCTTATCAAATGGCAAATGGAAAGAAGTGTTGGTATTATCACATGGGTTCGGGAAATTCAATGGTAAGCTTCGAAGGGTCGGGAGATAAAAAGACCAGGAGATCGTTAATTGGATTTCGTACATTTTCAGGCATGGATGGAACAAAGAAGAAAAAATATTGGCATTTTGGAGTGACAGCAAAGGCAATAGCATTTCCTGAATTTGCTTTTGTTATAAAATCACACGTTTTATTTAGTGATGATGGATATACCATTTGGATTAGCAAGGATCGTTTACATTCAGCACGCCGGAGCTGGTGTAAAGACTGGTGGAATGATGAATGGCGAGATCGGCTGTTAGCAATGATCTCAACTATCTCGATGGGGCAGAATTCTTTTTCTATACCGTTAGGATCGAATGTGAATGTCATCGTAAAGTCACAACCGATAATATTTACTAGTCCTATCTCTTATATTGGTCCCAAAGAGATTCAAAAAATTGAAACAACAGAAATCGATGAGTTTCCCGACGATGATTATCTAGAAGATATTCCTTGGGAAGAGGAAAGCGAGGTTAAGAATGAATGACCTCATATGGTTACCTGAACCTAAATTATTGTTTAATTATGGCCAAGCAATAGAGGATCCAAGAGATGGATTAACCCTTTTTGGTCCTCTTGATAAAGGAACTACATTCGGCGTCAGAGCAGGCGTAATTGGCACCTCAGATGGCATCAATCGATATAAGAAATGGGTTGAGAGAATAAACCATCCGTTATATGACAAAGCTAATGGGCGATCCAGGCCTGCTTATTTAGGTTTTGAAACGATATTTCGAATCCCATGGTCCCCACAACCAGTCGTTGAAATAGAAGTGCCGGAATCCGAGATATTTACGAGCATACGATTGGATGACAAGCATCAACGTGTTTACCGGACTGTAGATCTTTATTCCTCAAGAATTATAAATGCTGTAAATCAAGAAGAACAACCTGTCGATATTTGGTTCGTTATTGTCCCTGATGATGTTTATAAATATTGTAGACCTTTTTCCACAGTTGAGTTCGACCAACAAATACCGGCTTCCTATAAAATGAGTGTGAGATCCGCTCATAATCTACAAAGCCAACCCTCATTTTTCTCCGAATTTAACCTCCAAGCTAAGCCATATCAATATGAAGTCAATTTCCATAACCAATTAAAAGCACGCCTATTAGAACATAAAGCACTGACCCAAATAATTCGAGAAAGTACAATCGCGCCTGAAGAATTTTTAGACCATTTTGGCCGGACACCACGCGGATTAGGCGATCTATTAGCTTCAACTGCGTGGAATCTAACCACCGCCGTTTACTATAAGATAGGGGGAAGGCCTTGGAAAATTGATGGGATCAGGGACGGGGTATGTTACATTGGAATAGTTTTCAAACAAACAACAACAGATCCTAATTCCAAGAATGCTTGTTGTGCTGCACAAATGTTTTTAGATTCCGGAGATGGCATCGTATTCCGTGGAGATGTAGGACCCTGGTATAACCCTGATGATGGTGATTATCATCTTAGAAGAGAACCAGCTAGAGATCTCATTAGGATTGCAGTGGAGACATATCAAAAAAATAATAATGGAAAATCTCCAACAGAGTTATTTATTCATGGGAGAGTTTCATTCAACGATGATGAATGGAGTGGTTTTTCCGATGCAGTCGGAAATGAAACAAATTTAGTTGGCGTAAGAATTCGGGACTCTTCGGAAATTAAATTATTTCGCAAGGAAGACATGCCCATTCTTAGGGGTATGGCATATTTACGTTCAAAAAGAAGTAGTTACCTTTGGTCTCGTGGATTTGTTCCTAGATTGCAAACATATCCCGGAATGGAGGTACCGAACCCATTGGAGATTGAAGTCTGCAGAGGACACGCTGAGATTCGAACAGTATTAAGCGATATCCTTGCGCTTACTAAATTGAACTATAACGCATGCATTTATGGCGATGGCGTTCCGGTAACATTGAAATTTGCAGATGCAGTGGGTGAAATATTAACCGCCGGTCCTGTCCCTAAAAATTCTCCATTCCCATTTAAACATTATATTTAACTACCTGCAACCATGTTGCTTGGAGAATTGGTGGCAGGAAATTATTCGAGTAATAATTGTTTATCTTCAGAAAAAACACGCTTCATAGAGGACAATATGGCTAGAAGGAACGTTTACAGAGTGAATTTATTCGATTCTAACTTCTTTCATACTCACTATAGTCAATGCACTTTCCCTGAATGTAATTATCAATTCCAGGAAGCCGATTGGACATATTTTGGGAAAGATACCAAAGGGAATTGGCACCATGTATGTGAAAACCATCGTGACAGTATTGAATGGAACTGTCTACAAGTTTGCGGACACATAGAAAAAGAGAATTATCGGATCGAACCTTACATAATTCCAAGTTATGCAAGTCCTCCGCAACCCGACACTGACTTGTGGTTATGGCGATACATGAATTATGAAAGATTTAAAAGTTTTCTTGAGACTAAGTCAATTTTCTTTCCGAAAGCCACTACGTTTAGCGATCCCTTGGAGTGTTCGGTTTCAATTAAAGAACAAATGAACTGGTTAAATTCAATAAGGGCAACTGCATATCAGTTTTCAGATAACGATTTGGATAGTTTTCCTGAAGAAGAAAAAATGGTAATCATAGCAAACAGAATTCAAGAAGAAATTAGCAACAATAAAGAATTTCGCAAAAAAGTTCTAATCAGTTGTTGGCATGCAAATGATTATGAATCTGAAGCAATGTGGCAATTATATAAAGGAAAATACCACCACACAGTGGCTATCTCAATAAACATGTGCAACCTGCGAAATGCCCTTCCAAAACCTATACATGTTGGTGCAGTGTCATACGTAGATTTTGAGCAAGTTTACCCTACAAAAATTAGAGCATTTAAAAAGCACATTTCATATGAGCACGAAAAGGAAATTCGGGCGGTAATTTTTCCCGAACATATTAATATTAAAGCGATCAGGGACATTACTATTGATAAAAACGATTCTGGTTTGTTTATTAAACCTGATGAAAAATTCTTACAAATTAAGATATTTCTTTCACCTTGGTGTAGTAATCGATTTAGAAAAAAAGTAAAAGATCTTATTAATGAATCGGATTGGAATCGGAGTAATGAAACTAATCCATCAATCGTTGAAATAATTGAGACTAAATATGAGCCAATATACTGACCTGAAAATAGCCCCAAATTTTCATGCTTGGGGGTGAACGAAGTTCATGGTGACTGATCTATCACCGCTATTAAGTACAAAGAAGCTCCGATAAATAATCGGAGCTTCTTTTGTTATATTCCAAATCCCATTTGTCCCTCCGGTACTACCTCCTTTCTTCTTGTCCGTCTGACCACTACCGTCTTCTGGCTCACCCAATCATCCCAGGTCATCACTTTCGGGCCAGGAATAATCACCGCACTCGGGGTCGTCAGGCTGCCCATCGGATTGTGGCTGACCTGCAGATCATCAGCAAACAAGGTCTGTAGGTCAGATAGCTTCGCGCCGTCCAGCACATCACGAGCAAGCTGAGTGAGGTAGGGTAGGAAAGTGGCGAGTTGCCTTCGCAGGCACTTTTCCACAGACCCCCCTCCGAACCGGACTTGATACTTTCGCATCATCCGGCTCTCCAGAACTCATATATGTAATTTGGGTATTGCTTTTCCCGTATGAATTGCGTCATGGCATCTCGCACACACCACCAGTGTTTTTCTTTGCATCGTAATCATTCGAATCACCCAATCAGGCTTTTGCTTTCGCCCGCTCCAACGGTTTTTCAGGTCGGAGAGCTTTCGCACGTGATGGACTTCGCATCGCTCTTGTGAACCGCAAAGCTCACATTCATTCGCTTGCATCCTTTGAATCAGGTCACTGCGGGCTGTAATGGCTACATTGCGCATTCCGATGTTGTCGTCAATTGGTTCGATACCCGGTTTGACTACTTTCAGCGGAATACCTCCCCAGTAAAGGTACCGGTCCCCGTTTTGGGTGGGGACTTTCACTTCCAGGACTTTGTAGGTATACCCATTCACCGTCCGTTTGTTACCATACTTCTTATAGATGCTCGCCACTGTCACCTTGAACTTGCGTGCCAATGTCTTGGTTAGTGCGACTTCCATCACATACTTCAGTTTTCCCAGATAGCACCGGTCTACTGCGTATTTGTAGTATTCTGCCAGTCCTCGAAAGCGTTGCTGATAGACATCCACGATTTGACCATCGGAGAATGCTAGCAGTCCACTTTCATGAACCGGTTTTTGGTTACACAGATAACGCGAAGCTAACTCATCCACCTTACCGTAGGGGATACCCAACCTGATTTGACCGTTGATACATCGGGTTCTGGTCAGTTTCCCAACTGGAAGTGACAAGACGTGATTGTTTTGATAGACACTGATGTCATACCCCAGAAAGCGGGCATGTTCTGTGCGTGCATGCGTGATGAGGGTTTTGGATGCACTCAGTTCGAGTTTGAGTTTTTCGCTCAGGAACGTGCCAATGGTTGTTTTGATCGTTTCCGCTTCTGACTTTGAGCCGATAAAGCCCAGAATGAAGTCATCGGCGTAGCGAAGGTATTTCAACCGCCTGAAATTCGAATCTTGCACGTTTTGCGAGGGGAGTTCTCGGCGTTGTTGTTCGAGTTGTTGGACTCTTTCCGCATCGCCTTTCTTTCTAGCCTGCCTGATCGCATGCCGCACCCGATCATATTCCAGGTTCATAGCCCGTCTTTTCCCCCGATTGTACTGAGGGGCAAGTTCATCCTCGATGAATGCATCCAGCTCATTCAGGTATATGTTGGCCAGGAGTGGGCTTAGGATGCCTCCCTGGGGCGTTCCGCTGTACGTGCGGTTATACTGCCAATCCTCCATATATCCTGCTTCCAGTCCCATCCGGATCAGATTGAGTAACCGGCCATCCTGAATATCTCTTGCGAGAATAGTCATCAGGATATCGTGGTCGACATGATCAAAACATCCTCGAATGTCGCCTTCAATGAACCACACCGCACCGTGAAACCTTACTTTTAGATTGGCCAGCGCCGTATGGCAACCCCGTCCGGGTCGAAAGCCGTGTGAACTGTCCCGAAATCGGGGTTCGTAGTAAGCTTCCAACATCATCCGGAGTGCCTCTTGCACCAGCTTGTCCGTGAAGTTTGGTAATCCTAGCGGGCGTGTCCCTCCGCTTTTCTTTGGGATTTGGATACGACGAGCGGGATGAAAGCGGAAGCGTTCGCTCCTCAGTTGCTCGATGATCTTACGAATTCGAGCCAGGTTCATTCCATCCACGGTGTCGTTTTCCGTTCCCGCAGTTAGCGCGCCACGATTCCGGGCAATCTTGTCATATGCCGCAAGAAACAAGTCCTCGCTGAACAGACTTCGATACACCCGGATCAATGGGGTTCGCTTTTCACCCATCTTACACATTGCTTGTAGAATTTGTTCGGCTGTTTGCATTACGCATACCTCCATTTCCTTTCAAGCTAAAGTTCCTAACTCCCTTCGCCCTGTGGTTGGCTTTCCCAACCGCCCTGGGTGGTCGTGACACCACCGACTACTATGGAGTTTCCGTCGCCATAGGGCTCGCGCCCCGTAGGCGATCCCGCAGTACAGTCATGGTTGACGTTATCAGAATGACTTAGGGTGTCTTTTCGTGGTTTGATAGGTCTCATTGACCATTGTTCCCGGCAGAAGGTTTTCGCAACCTGACCTCCTCGGGTTGCTGCTGCCAGGTCTTGACTTTAACCGTTGTGTCAAGGGAGGATCGGGTCTCCAACTCACCACTGGACTTCAAGCAGTTTAGCTTTACCCATCTCATCCAGGACTTGGGGTCTCAACGCTGGTAAACGGTTCCCCAGTTAGCCCCTTCTCCGGCGTGCTATTTTCCCGTTCGGGTTTCCCTTCTTCGGTAAACCGGATGTCCTCACAGGTACTTTCCTTAACCTATGGTACGTAACGTACAATCAACCATGCCGCCATGCGGCGCACAAAGTCGCCTTCCTCTTCTGGGACAATTGCTCCTCCGACCTCATCACCGTAGACGAGCTGCGCAGCCTTCATCTTCCTACCCATGAGGGCCAGGGCTGTCGCTTCCATCGCCGAGTTGTAGACTGAGAAGATCGCCTTGACCGGTTGGGTCTGCCCCAACCGCCACACACGTCGGACACTTTGCCAAAGTGTGTAGAGTGAATATTCGATCTCAAAAAACACCACTGTTGAGAATTGCACCAGGTCGAGACCCGTTTCCACAAGTCGAGGGTTACAAATCAGAACATCGATGGTATTCACACGTCTGGCGATCCATTCTTCACGCTTTCGCGGGTCAACATTACCACCCAGGATAGAAACTCTCAGTCCGTTGGCTTGCAGAGGCATCATCACCCGGTCTTGAATATCGCGAGTACCGGTCTGACGAACATAGATCAGCACTTTGCGCCCCTGCTGCTTCTCGATCTTGCAGAAGTCCGCTAGCCAGTTTTCTTTTGGCAGCCATTTGTGGCCATTCGGGTTGATTGCCGGCAACTCCATCAGCGGTACTTTCCGCACGGTTTTGCCATCGCCGTCATCCACCTCATCTACCACCACAACCTCATCCCGAAAAGCAGAATTCGGTCGTGCCAGTGTCCATTGAAGCCAGGTAGACAGGTAACGACTGGATTGGATAGCTAGTTGTTTCAGGCTGCTGTCCATGCTGTGATATTGCTGTCCCTGGTCATCGAGCATATCCAGGGCAACCACCTCTTCCTTATACGATGGTAGAGCCAGATTCAGATCCTTCAGGCTCAGGAATATGGTGGTGTCTAGTAACCGGCTCACAATGGCTGGGCTGACACCCGGCTGTTCTTTAGCTTGATTACGGTAGCGCCTGTTGCCAGTGTAAACGCCATCTTCATCGGCGTCTTCATTACGCCTCCGTTTTCGGGTGGTTTCAAGCACTCCATACAACCGCGCCCAGCGTTTCTCGTCGTGGAAAGCAAAATCACGGCGGACACCGTGGTTCAAGCGATGCAGCAACCAGAAAATTGAGGTGCTTTTGCCACCAAAGAATGTCCCGGTGAGTGTTAGCGTCCACTTCACAGCTGTTACCAGTTGATGGAACGCGACTCCCCGATCTGATGACTTGGATTTAAACTGATGGACCTCATCGGCTATCAGAAGCTTGAAAGCGCCCTTCGCATGTTTGGTGATGTACTCCGAAATGCTATGTCGCCTCGCCCCATTGAACTCAAACAAAGGTGTCCCACATGGACGCGTGCCCCATACCGAGTCACCATTGGCATCAAGTTTCGTCCTCCCGTCTGCATCCAACTCCCAACCAGGGATTCGATTGTGACAGAATTGGCGTTTTTCTGCCAATTCAGAGGCGTCAGTTACCGTAACCACAAATCCGTCCTTTTCGACCATCACGACCTTACCACAACCAGGACAAGCACAGGCATCTACAATCTTTCCAGTCAGGGGGTCTCTCGCTTTCCTGGTGATGACGGACGGCTGCCATCCAGCCCCGAATTTGGCAGAGGTGTGTGCTACTACTGCCACCCATTTGGGCTTTGAACCTCCTTTCTTTTGAGCAGTATCACAGGCTGCTTTATATTGATCCAGGAATTCACGGACATCGTTCACATCATAAACTTCGTCACTATTCCGACCGATGCGACGGATTTCTCGTGCATATGCTCCTGGGATCACTTCCTCGATTTCGCGGATCCATTTGGGTACGAGGTGTGGAGGACAAAGCACGATTGCAGGATAAGCATCCAGCAGCTCTATCACCCCAGTTGATATTGTCGTCTTCCCGGTACCCATTTCTGCCTGGCAGTTGGCCACGCCATTTCTGCGAATTGAACGAGCTAACGCCGCTGCCGCATGTCTTTGGG
>Ga0208459_1002099_pt1 | contig 17380 bp, 14 predicted proteins | sample AD_UKC087_MetaG_FD_184433 | JGI IMG/M metagenome (GOLD analysis project Ga0208459, IMG submission 184433) | Active sludge microbial communities of municipal wastewater-treating anaerobic digesters from USA - AD_UKC087_MetaG (SPAdes) (version 2) | ecosystem: Engineered > Bioreactor > Anaerobic >... | reverse complement strand
ACAAGGATTTAAGGATTTAAGGATTAAGAGGATTTCTTATTTAAAGTTCCGCTAGGAACGATATATACTAACGACGGGTTTTAACCCGGCGACAAGAAGAACGAATAAAAAGTCCCAGCGGGACGACAGATTTTAGCTTTAGAAACGAGGATTTATTTATAAGCCACCGAAGCCACCGAAGGTTTTTCACGCAGATTACGCAGATTACGCAGATCACGCAGATTATGTTTTAGAAACGAGGATTTTAGGATTGGATTTTCGAAACGAGGATTTAAGGATTTTAGGAGTAAGAGGATTTCTAATTTAAAGTTCCGTTAGGAACGATACATACTAACGACGGGTTTTAACCCGGCGACAAGAAGAATAAATAAAAAAAGTCCCAGCGGGACGACAGATTTTAACGACGGGTTTTAACCCGGCGAAGAAATACAGGAAGGTTAATGTCCTCGCCAACCCATAACAAACAAACAACCCATCCTCCTCTCCTCCTCTTCTCCTCATCAACCCCTGGTTAAGGAGGAGTTAAGGTGGGGTGGATGATAAGTTGTATATTGTCAACTTGCAAGAGGAAGTAAGGTTTAGATTGAAACAATCTTTGTATTTTGATAATATTCTTGGTGTTATTGAATCTCAATGATTTCGAATAATCGATCTGAATATGATTTTAATTGTCTTGCTGAACAATCCACTATATATGGGGAGTGATATGGTTTTAGAAACGAGGATTTTAGGATTGGTTCACGCAGATTACGCAGATTACGCAGATTTAGTTTTAGAAACGAGGATTTAAGGATTGGATTTTCGAAACGAGGATTTAAGGATTTAAGGATTAAGAGGATTTCTAATTTAAAGTTCCGCTAGGAACGATATATACTAACGACGGGTTTTAACCCGGCGACAAGAAGAATGCCTAAAAAAAGTCCCAGCGGGACGACAGATTTGATTTTAGAAACAAGGATTTTAGGATTTTAGGATTAAGAGGATTTGACTTTATAAGCCACCGAAAGAACAACTTTGAACTAAGGACTCCTGCACTTTGAACTAGTATTAGTTCACGCAGATTACGCAGATCTAAAAAGAGTATACAAAGGGAAGAAAAATGGGTAGTCGGAGAAACGGCATCCTCCGACTACCCAGAAGGTATCACATACTTATTCTTTTATCTGTGTAATCTATGTAATCTATGAGAGACTTAATATTCTATTCGTTGGGCATAACGCTTACGAATTTTCTGCCTTCTTTACCGGTAGAAAATTCTACTTTTCCTTCAATTAAGCTGAATATAGTAAAATCTCTGCCTATACCGACATTTTTTCCAGGGTGGATTTTTGTGCCTTTTTGGCGGACGATGATATTTCCAGCCAGGACATATTCGCTAGCGTGTTTTTTGATGCCGCGATATTTAGGATTGCTATTGCGGCCGTTTCTGGAGCTTCCTACACCTTTTTTATGTGCCATTTTATAAACCTCTTTTTTTTAAGCTAGAATATCGGTAACCCGAAGGTCTGTGTAACTTTCGCGATAACCTTTTTTAACGCGATAGCCTTTACGGCGTTTATGATGGTATATAATTTTCTTCTTTCCTTTACCACTATCAATAACTTCTGCTATAATACTGGCGCCTTCAACAACGGGCTGGCCAACTTTAATTTGATCTTCATCACGCAGAAGAAGAACTTTATCAAAAGTTAAACTTTCACCAGGTTCCGCTGTATTCAGATAGGGAACGCGAAGCACGGCGTTTTTTTCAGCCCTAAACTGAAATCCTTTAATTTCTACGATGGCGTACATTTATTCTCCTATAATATAGTATATATGAGGGCAGGATTTTGAAAAGGGAAAATCTGTCAAGTAGTTCACGCAGATTACGCAGATTACGCAGATTTAGTTTTAGAAACGAGGATTTAAGGATTTTAGGATTAAGAGGATTTATTTATAAGCCACCGAGGCCACCGAAGTCACCGAAAGAACAACTTTGAACTAAGAACTCCTACACTTTGAACTAAGAATAGTTCACGCAGATTACGCAGATTATGTTTTAGAAACAAGGATTTTAGGATTTTAGGATTAAGAGGATTTATTTATAAGCCACCGAGGCCACCGAAGTCACCGAAAATAACTTACAAACAACCTAAATTACATTTGGGGCAATTAGGACTTACAAAAACGACAACTACTTTCCCATATTTTAGCATTGGCAAGTATTATGTACCTGCGGTAATAATGAGATCCCGATATTTGGGACTCTCTCTTTTTCATAAAAAAGATAGGCAAGTATTATGTACCTGCGGTAATAATGAGACTTCTGTGCTGTAAAAAAGTTATCACAAGGTTCAAGGTTATTAAGGCACTCAAGATTCCCAACTTAGCATTTCTTTCAAATTTATATCTAATCTTTTAACTCTTTCTTTTTTGGTTACTTCACCCATTAATCCTCTTTATGCTCCTGGCAAAATTCTATCAAAACACCTAGGCTTGATTTTGGATGTAAAAAGGCAATATCGGAATGATGAGCTCCCGGACGGGGTTCTTTATCAATCAGATTGATTCCTAATTCATTTGCTTCTTTTAGGGCAAGGGGAAGATCGTCAACGGCAAAAGCAATATGCTGAATTCCTTCGCCTTTCTTTTCAATAAATTTGGCTATAGGGCTATCATCTGAAGTAGGGCAGAGGAGTTCTATTCTCGTATCCCCACAAGGGAAAAAAGCCACTTTTACTTTTTGCGAAGGAACCTCTTCTGTCCCTTCTAATTTTAAGCCGAGATTTTCATAAAAGGTGATACCTGCTGAAAGGTCTTTAACTGCAATACCAATATGGCTGATGTGTTTGATCATTTTTTTATTCTCCTTTATCTATAGGCGGGTTGAACTCTTGGTTTAGCCCCACAAACATAATTTAAGGCTATAATAGAATATAGCGGAAACAACATTATTTGGTTGTATGAGGAACGGCAGGATGTCCTAATTCCAAATAGTTACGAGTCCTCACTGCCAAATGGATTGGTGGTAAGTGTAGTTTTTACCTTGGCAGTGATGACTCCTAACTTTTTTTAAGGTTTATTTTTTAGCCAGGTCGAAGCCAATTTGCATTGCTTTCAGATTCACATCAATAAATGCGGGCTTGACCGATTCTTCAATAGCTTTTTTTAATGAACTTTCTTTAACGATTCCGGTAACTTTCACCAAGAAGGCAAGAGCCATAATATTGGTAGAAATAGGGCTTCCCAATTTTTCCTGAGCAATATCCGTGAAAGGAACTTCGTATGTATTTTCGGATGCTAAAGCAAGGTTTTTTACGAAAGTAGTATCGATTATCAAGATTCCATTATCGCTTAAATCGAAGAGGAACTTATCGCAGGCCTCTTGAGTTAAAGCTAAGAGGCAGGAAATATTCGTTGCTTCGGGAAAATGAATATCCCTATCACTAATAATAACATCAGCATGGGAATATCCACCTCTGGATTCTGGACCGTAGCTTTGAGTTTGAGTAACTTTTCTATTTTCCAAAACAGCTGCCCGAGCCAGAATTATGCCTGCTAAAATAAGACCTTGACCTCCACTTCCGGAAAGGCGAACTTCATATGTTTTAGTCATCATTCACCTCCAGCGGTTTGGATTTTTTTGCAAAGGGCAGTATATTCAGCAGTAAATTCGGGACGGATTTCCTTGCGCAAAATACCACGGATGATTTTGCCTTCAATTTTATCTGGGGGCAATTTCTCTACTGCAGAAAGGGGGATGGAATTATCGCGAAAGTCCTTCAACATTTGAGGTGCTCCACCTTTTTTATTTAAGCGTCCGTATATAACGGGACAGGCACTAATCACTTCAATTAAAGAAAAACCGGTATGCTGAAGTGCATCTTTTATCATAGATTGCATTTCCTGAACATGGAAAGCAGTGGTTCTAGCAACAAAAGAAGCTCCTGCACCCATAGCCAGATTGCAGATATTGAAATCGGGCTCTATATTTCCATAGGGAGCTGTGGTAGCATAAGCATCATGAGGTGTAGTGGGACTGCACTGTCCACCTGTCATTCCATAAATGTTATTATTTATCATAATCACTTTCAGATCTATATTTCTGCGCGCTGCATGAATTAGATGATTTCCTCCGATGGCTGCACAGTCGCCATCACCAGTAACTACGATAACTTTCAGATGTGGTTTATGTAATTTAACCCCTGTTGCAAAAGCGATACTGCGTCCATGTAAAGTGTGCAATGTATTAAAATCTACATACACAGGCATCCGGGAAGAACATCCGATTCCTGATACCATAACAATATCGTTGCGATCTATATTCAAAGAGGCAATTGCTCGTATAATGGCTCCTAAAACAATACCATTACTGCATCCTGCACACCACACATGGGGAAATTTTTTATCATGACGCAGGTATTCATGAATGATGCGTTGGGGAATATTAGCCATCTTAGCATACCTCCTTGATTTTGTTCAGAATATCGTTGGGAGTAATTAATTCGCCACTAACCTTATTAATTGGAATTAATCCTCCGTCACTTTTATCTTTTGTTAAGCGTTGAACTTCGTGAATCAGCTGTCCCTGATTTAGTTCTGGAACAATCACGGTATCTACATTTCGTAACATTTTACGAACAGCATCATCCGGGAAGGGCCAAATGGTTAAAGGTCTTAAAAGCCCAACTTTAATTCCTTCTGCACGAGCAGTGGCAATTGCAGCTTTCGCAGCGCGAGAAGTGATCCCTGCGGCAAAAATCGCAATTTTGGCATCTTCCATTTCATAGCTTTCGATCTGAACCAGATCGCGGATATTATAGGATATCTTTTTGCGTAAACGTTCCATCATCTCTGCTGCTTCACTTGGTTTGTTAGTAGGAAAGCCATGTGAATCATGAGTTAAACCGGTAACATGATACCGGTAGCCTTCTCCAAAACTGGCCAGCGGAGAAAGATATTTTTGATTCTCATCATAGTGTTTATACCACTGAGGTGGAACAGTTGGTTTGATCCGATTGATGATTCGGACATTGGCAATATCAGGAAGACAAACTGCTTCACGCATATGAGCAATCACTTCATCTAATAGCAAGATTACGCAAGTTCGATATTTTTCACTTAAATTTACTGCCCGAATGGTTAATTCGTAACTTTCTTTAACGGAATCCGGGTAAAGAACAATGGCTGGAGAATCTCCATGCGAACCCCATTTGGATTGCATCAAATCTCCCTGGGCGGGACTAGTAGGCATACCTGTACTTGGTCCAACACGTTGAACATCAACTACCACACATGGTGTTTCGGTAATTTTGGCAAAACCTATTCCTTCCTGCATCAAAGAAAAACCAGGTCCGCTGGTTGCTGTTAAAGCTTTTGCTCCTGCCAAAGAAGCACCAATTATGGCACAAATAGAGGCAAGCTCATCTTCCATTTGTATAAACGCACCATTTCTTTTAGGAAGTTCAGCTGCCAAAATTTCTGCAATTTCCGTAGAAGGCGTGATTGGGTAACCGGCGAAAAAATCTACTCCGGCATCCAATGCTCCGTAAGCAACAGCTTCGTTACCTTGCATAAGAACTGTTTTCCGCTCTCGTTTTGTTTGGATTTCTTCCAGTTTACTTTCTGGTTTTGCTGCCAGGGAGGCTTTTTCTTTGGTTGTTTTAGTTTTATCTTTTTCTGTCATCATACACTCCTTCAACGATCTTTAGCACCGGTAATAGCAAAATCAGGGCAAAGACGGTCACAATTTTCACAATGAATACATTTTTCCGGAGCTTGAACAAAAGGTGAGCCGTCACTTTTTCTGCCTAAACATCCGGTTGGACAAAAAGCCACACAAATTCCACACTTCTTGCACCAGTTATAATAGATGAGGACGGGTGAATCCTCATCGCAAGGAGCTTTAATTTCTGTTATTTCCACTTCCATTTTTTCGGGAGTGTCTTCTTCGCGTATAATCATGCCCATACGGTCTTTTTCGACTTTTTTGGACATTCTTTCCTCCATAATATACTTATTTTTGTAATACTTTTTTAAAGTAATTGCCTAAACGTTTGCATCCCTCTATGTTAGTTTCAATGCTTTCGTAGCTGAAATTCAAACGCATTGTGTTGTAGCCCTTGCCATTACAGAAGAAACTATTTCCTGCCACATAGGCAACATTAGCTTCTTTGATGCAATCGAGCAAAATTGCATTGGTATCAAGATCTTCAGGACCTGTAACCATTAGGAATAGACCACCTTCGGGATGGGTCCATTTCATCTCTTCGGGCATATATTTTTCCAAGGATTCCAGCATAATTGTCTTCTTTACAGAGTACATTTCGATAATATCGGCAATTTTAGAATCCAGATAACCTTTTTCCATATAGCGAGCAGCAATTCTTTGAGTGAAAGGTGGAGTGCAAAGATCAGTTGCCTGCTTTCCAACTACGATTTTATCTAAAATATCGGGATGACCAACCACCCAACCAATTCTGAAACCGGGGCAGAAGATCTTGCTGAATGTTCCTAAAATTACTACTTGACCAGTTCCATCAAGTTCATAAAGGGTTCTTTGGGTTTCGCCCTCATAACGCAATTCGCGATAGGGACTATCTTCCAGGATAAGAACATCGTATTTATGAGCAATTTCCAAAATTTGTTTACGCCGGCGCTCAGTCATTGTGATTCCAGCAGGATTTTGGAAATCTGGAATCAAATAGATGAATTTTGGTTTTTTACCTTTGGCTGTAAGGTCTTTTAAAGTCTCTTCTAGAATATTGGGATCCTCACCTTCGTCATCCATAGGAATACCAACCATATTTGCTCCGTAGGATCCAAAAGCCTGAAGAGCTCCTAAATAGGAAGGTAAACCAACAACAACATAGTCACCTGGATTAATGAACATTTTGGATATAAGGTCTAATGCCTGTTGAGAGGCAGTAGTGATGATGATATTATCTTGAGTAACATCAATGCCATTGGCTTTATAACGGTTAGCCAGCATTGTCCTTAATAGATTATCACCTTCAGTAGTTCCATACTGAAGTGCATAAGCAGCTTCGTTTTCCATAACTTCGGCAATAATGGTTTTCAGCTCTTCAATCGGAAAAGTAAGCGGGCTGGGAAAACCTCCGGAGAATGAAATCAAACCGGGTTGACCAAGATACTTAAGCAGTTCACGGATAGCGGAACGTTTCATACCTTTAATGTTAGTCGAAAGGATGTTTTGCAGATCGGTGATCATTTTGATCCTCCTTGTATTTTTTTTATTTTTCTTCGTAAATTAACACTTTTTTGTTGGATTTGCGCCATTCTTTGTACGCATTTTTTATCTCTATTTCCCACAGGATCCGTTTGTCGTTATCTTCAAAAGTAACAATATCTATATAATGAGTGCGTCTGGATTTACCGATAAAGCTTTTGCGCGGAAATTCTACAACTAATTCCCCTTCTATGTTCAAAATGGTAACTTCATTTAGAAAAACACCATCAGCGATTTCTATTATTGCTCTAGCTTCCACGCTTCCACTTTGGACATCTCTAAAATGTATATTCATTAATAACTCCCATTCTCTTCTTATACTTTGAATAAAAAATACACAAATTGGTCAAGCGATTTTTTTTAGTGGCTGAGTCACAAGGAAAAAAGTCCTAATGCAATGTTCAAAAATACCGTTAAGATATTCTCCCATAAATAGCTTTACTACAATAATGCTTACTGCACATTACCCTAATGTGACTGAAAAGGTAATATGAATCGTACACCTATGCTCAATTGATAATACTATTGTGCTGTAACATCAATTGAATTACGGGCTTAATCTGATTCTGGATTTTCTGGGGTAAGGGTTTGATCTTGAATACGAAAGATCTCAGCAAAGTAAGAATCATAATATAGCACAGTTAAACTATTATCATCTGCATACATTATATGAACAGTGCGCGTTGTGGATAAAAACCAAATAAGCTGGCCAGTTTCTTCATCGTAATGATTGGTTTTACCATGCAAATCTTGTAATGCTTGTAGTACAAAAGCATCATTTTCTTCTGTATTATCGGGATTATATTTGATGAACCAACCGATAACATATCTGGTTTGGGGCTCTAAAAAAACCAAAATTGCTTCTACCAAATCACTATCCTTAGGGTAATAACGCACTAAACTCTCGTCTATATTAGTAGTATAAAAGTTACTTAAAGCCAGCAGGGAATCTGCTTCCTCAATAGGGATAGCATAGCTTAAATTAAAAAGACCGGTCTGAGCCGACAGGGCAAAACTGCCCGCAATAAGCATTAGCAGGATAATTAATCTTTTCATTATACAGTCCATTATCATTAATTTATTCCAATTTAAATTATAAGAGCAGAAAGTCAAGCAAAATAAGCTCTCATATCGATGTTGCCTCTCACGGGTTACACAGATGTAGTTTTAGAAACGAGGATTTAAGGATTAGTTCACGCAGATTACGCAGATTACGCAGATTTAGTTTTAGAAACGAGGATTACAAAAGAGTATTTAGCCACCGAAGTCACCGAAGTCACCGAAAGAACAACTTTGAACTAAGAATAGTTCACGCAGATTACGCAGATTACGCAGATGTAGTTTTAGAAACGAGGATTACAAAAGAATATTTAGCCACCGAAGCCACCGAAGTCACCGAAGTCACCGAAGCCACCGAAAGAACAACTTTGAACTAAGAACTCCTTCACTCTGAACTAAGAACTCCTGCACTTTGAACTTTGAACTAAGAACTCCTGCACTCTGAACTTTGAACTAAGAACTCCTGCACTTTGAACTTTGAACTAAGAACTCCTGCACTTTGAACTTTGAACTAAGAACTCCTGCACTTTGAACTAAGAATAGTTCACGCAGATTGCGCAGATCACGCAGATTTAGTTTTAGAAACGAGGATTTAAGGATTAGTTTGCGCAGATGTCACAGATGAACACAAATCTTGTATTAGAAATCGTTTTGTAACGAGGGTTATCCTTGCTATATATTGCTATATGTTTACTTTTCGATTTTTTCGTTATAGTTTTAAGGGGATATAGAGCTCGTAAAAATCCTTTCGATTGTCTATTATTTTAACTTTCTGCCTTTGTTCAATGTACCATTGATTCAAATGATCTTCCTGCATTTTTTTTTCGGCAGCAGCAATAATATTTTGTTTATCTTTTTCCCAGATAGTTAAATCCGGCAACTGGCGATTAGTTACATAAGCCAAATACCAGCGTTTTTCGTTTTCGATTAAGGGTGTAAATGAACCCAAGGGAGTGTTTAAAATTGCTTCATTCAAGGCAGGAATTTTGCCAATGGTTCTAATATCGCTATCAGCCAGCAATTTATCCACTTCCACAATAGCAATGCTATCTCTGGCTGCTGCTTCCAAATATGTTTCAGGAGTTTCTCTTTTCATAAATTCTTGAACATAATTATCCATAGTGAACATTCTTTTAGTGCGGTTGGCACGGATGATCATTTCCTGCTTTTTAATTTCGAAATCTATATAGTATTCTGGAATTTCGCTATTTAGTTCCAGAACAAAGATGTCACCTGTTGGTGCGTAAAAAATATCGGGTATTGAACCTACTGGATTATTGAAGGCAAAAGCAATCAAATCTGGAGCTCGTCCGATCAAAGGGATTATTTGGTCTTGTGGATTAAAATAGGGGCTTTCTTCCAACGGCAAATTCATTTCTTTTGCTGCTTGTTTTAAGCCAACTTCTTTAGCTCGATTAAATAAAGTAGTGCTAAGTGTTTTATTATCTTGAGCTATCTTTTCCATATCTTCTGATTTACTTAGAGCTCCAGTAAAACGCACAAATAGGAAACGGCGTCCATTTTCGCGTTTAAATTCCTCTTTATGAGCTTCGTAATACTCTCTGGCTTCTTCATCAGTTACATTTATATTGGTTAGTTTATTATAATCAAAACAGATGATTTTAGCACTGGCATAGTTATTTTGGTGCATCCAGGCATTTTTAACGCTATCCGGATTTGCCTTGACCTCATTTTTAATGGTTTTTATCAATTTATTGTAAGAATAGAGGTCACGAGCATAATTCATCAATTCCTTTTTAAATTCAGGGTGGTCTTTTAATGCTTGTAAATATTTTGCGTTGTCGAACTTTCCATTGGTTTGGAAGTCCTTTATTTGTTTAACCTCAGAAGGGATATTTTTCTTTATTTCCGCTTCCAATTCGGCATCGGTTACCTTTATTTTGCCCGCTTTGATGGCCTGATCGTAAACATAGATACCTACAAGTTCTTCCCAATATTGATTATTTAGCTTGATGCTATCCTGTTTGGTGAGTACTTTTCCCCCTCCGTAATATTGCAGATAGGCCTTAAAACCGTCATTAAACTTTTTATAATTATATTCCCTATCTCCAACTTGGCCAACTAATGCAGTTGGATCGGGCTTAGTAGCCGCTAAAGCAATTGACCATAATAGGCAGATTACAACAAGGATCGCTATTTTATGTTTCATTCAATCACTCCTCATAATTTGGGACTTCCCTTTTCTTATAAACAATACTTTTGAATAGCGGATTTACTGCAAGGAAAAAAAACAGAGAAAGATATTTAATTAAGCAGAAGAAGATAGGTTATCATTACTATTGTATGGAAGTTATGTTTGTGATTTGCTGGAATAGATTGCAAAAATGAAACCCCGCTTTTAGAGGCGGGGTTTCGCATTGTAATTGGTTACAGTATATAACTGTAGCAGAGCTTTATATCAAACTCCGCAACAAGGTTATTTAGAGAGTAGCATTTTACGGGTAATATTCTTACCAACATTGGTTACACGGTAGAAATATAATCCGCTAGCGACTGTTTGATTGTTATCATCCAATCCGTTCCAAACAACTTTCTGATTGCCAGCAGTCATATTGCCATTTACTAAAGTCCGAATCAATTGTCCTTTTAAGTTATAGACCTTTACGCTGGTAGGTCCGCTTTCAGGTAAACTGAAGTGGATAGTTGTTTCAGGATTGAAAGGATTAGGATAGTTTTTAGCATCCAAAACTAAAGCTGGAAGGGTAGGATCTTCTCCAGCCATACCACCCATTACTATAGGACGGAGCATAATTTCACCCTCGGTTACGGGTTCCCAATTAGTTCCGATCTTTTTATAGCTATAGCCGCTGGAGTTCGTATCCAAACCTATCAGTGAAGAATTAACAGTTTCCATAATGCCAATGTAGAAAGTTGCATCAGTCAATTGCACTTCTGTAGGAAGAGTGATGTAGTTCCAACCTTCGACGATAGAAGCAAGAGGATACTGATATTGAGTAAGTTGTACACCAGGAGTACCATCTACTCCGGAGTTATCATAAACCCGGACAATCATTGGAGCGGTACCTACTGTGTGCACATAGGCTTTGATATACTTAATGCTAAACTGACCAGAATGGGAGTATTTAACAGCCATCTGTTTTGTGGATCCAACGCTGAATCCTTGTTCGGCAATACCATCATCGTGGTTCAATTCATAATGATCAGCGGGCACCACGAAAGTGGTTACAGCATTGGACGCACTGGATTCGTTTGTTCCATACATTGCAGTTACATAGTAAGTATGAATGCCGCCGGGGACTTCATTATCGGTATAGGTTAATACACTGCCTTCTACTTGAGCAAGGTAAGTTTCATCACGATAGATCTTATAAGCAGTTATTTGGCGTCCGCGAACTGGTTCATTATAAGCAACGCCAAAAGTGCCTTCGGCAAAAGTATCGTTCATAGGAAGCTCGCCAAGTACATATTCTTTGCCATTAGCATCGGCTACATAAACTTGAATATTCCAGTTGTAGGTAAGTGTTGCACTTTGTTGAGTAAGAGTTTGCCAGACACCACTCAAACGAATCATATTTCCGTAGCCCTCAACTTGAGGTCCACTATCACAACCAGCAGGGAATCCACCTGTTGTATTACAACGGAAACCAGCCCAAATTGCAGTTCCTGAGGGAATAGTATAAGGTGTATTAAGAACTACTTCATTCCAGGCATCTTCAGTGATTGTGCTTACAGGTTGATCGTAAACCATAGTTCCGGCAGAACCGGTCCAAATTCGTACAGAATAAGAACACATAGAAGTTGGCTCAGCTGGGACAAATTTGATTTTGGTAATATTCATTCCCACATAGGGATAGATGCTATTAACATCACCTAAGGGGTCCCATTTTGCTGCAACATCAAAATCTGCAGCCGAATTTGTTCCAACGGAATTACCAGCTGGTTCACCACAATAATAAATCCAGCCTTCTTCTCCACCGCCACCTCCGCTACCGGGAGCATTCCAGTTAAGAGTAACTGAATTTCCGGATACGGTTGCTTCCAGGTTTTCGGGAGCAGCAATAAAGATATCGTTATAAATCTTGAAATCGTCGATGCGAATACCTGTTCCGTTAGGTGTATCAGCATCGGATTTGAAGAACCAACGGAAGATAGCTGTTTCACCATGGTAATTACTAATTAAACCATCCAGAGTATAGCTTTCAGTCATTGAAGCCCAAGCAGGTGGAGCATCACTATACACATAGTTGTTTCCATTTGGATCATCATATGGGTTACTCATATAGTGCCAAGTAATACCATTATTAACAGACATTTCCCATCCCCAATAATCTACTTCAGGGAAAGTATTGGGATCGGTAAAATTACCCATAATCATAAAATCAGCACGAATATCACCGCTTTCAGGTAATTGAATAGGGGGGCTTACCAAATAATTCATCATATTGATATTATAAGAACCAGCATCATTTTGGCAGATCATACAATGGGAAGGAGATGGGGCAGTTGCATCAGTTCCCAGATGCCAGATATCTCCACCTTGAGGAACCATAGAAGACCAAGTCATTTGACCATCATTCACACCATTATTAGTATATCCACCAAAACTGATATCATCAACCATCATTCCATACATTGCAGGAGCTTCGCTTGTACAATATGCAGGGTCGGAAGCAAAGGCAAAACGGATTTTTACACTTTGACCTACATAAGAGCTGAGGTTAAAAGTGCAGTTAGTCCATTCCCGTACTCCACCCCAAGCAGGAATTCCAGTTCCTTCACCATGTTCAAAACCGAAGGAATATGCAGAGGTCATATCGTAAGCGGGAGTTCCGGTTATTGGAGTCCAGGTAGTTCCACCGTCAGTGGAAATTCTCACATTACAGGCATCCCATCCATCGTAAGGTGGATTTGAGCTTGGAGTTTCCACATTGTGACGCATTTTGAAAGTTAAAGTTGCATTAGCAGCGGTCAAAGTCCGCGCTGGGGTATCTAAGACAAGATATTGATGATTGTAATAACCACCAATGTAAGTTCCTTGAGCCAGGGCTGGATCACCCATCCACCAGACATCACTTTGGGTTCCACCAAAATTGTAAATATGCCAATTATTGGGAGACACCGCACCGTCGAAGTGAGTCCAACCAGTAGCTCCAGATTCAAAATCTTCGCTATAAGCCACAACTTCATAGCGGCTGCCATTTGCAAATATGGCTGTTACAAGTGTAAGGGCTAGTATAATCAGCCAATACTTTTTCATTGATCCTCCTTATAGATCATAAATGATACTTTCTTCTAATATACTGCCAAGGATAAAATAAGATTACTCCGTAGGATTTGGGTTATTGTATACTTATACCAGAGTTTTTTATTAGCAATATGGATAAGCACAATACGGATAAAACTCTTATTTAATCTTGGCAGAACACTCTATCACATATATAGGTGGTGACCAATTTCGTCGATAAATTATGAAAGCCACCATTGTATATTGATATCATAATTCGAATCCCAAATTCTGTCAATCACTTTTTCTATATCAGCCCAATTTTAGGTATACTGTAATCTATATAAATCGTAATATAAGCCCTGTTTGTCAAGGAGTTCGAAATGCGAACCTTCTTCAACAATTTCACCTTTATGCAACACTAAAATGCGATCAACATTCTGAATTGTAGAAAGTCGATGAGCAATTATTATTGATGTTCTATCCTTGATAATTTTGTTTAACGCATCTTGAATAAGAAGTTCGGTTTCGGTATCTATATTCGAAGTTGCTTCATCCAAAATAAAAATGGATGGATTATAAGCCAGCACTCTGGCAAAAGCGATAAGTTGTCTTTGCCCCGTAGAGAGAGTTGCACCTCTTTCCATAACCGGTTCATTATATCCATTAGGTAATTTACTAATAAACTTATCAGCATTAACATATTTGGCTACTTGGATAATTTCTTCATCGGAAAGCTCATCATTATTGAGAGCAATATTATCTTTTATATTTCCCGAGAAGAGAAAAACATCTTGTTGCACGATACCAACATTTCTTCGCAGGTCAGCTAAAGAATAGTTATGTATATCTTTCCCATCTATCAGAATTCTACCTTTTTGGTAGGGGTACATACCCAAGATCAAATTTACGATAGAGGTTTTGCCACTGCCTGTATGGCCAACTAGAGCGATTTTTTCGCCAGGAGCAACTTTGAAAGAAATATCCTTTAGCACCCATTCGTTTTCGTTATAGGCAAGCCAAACATTTTCGAATTCAATTTCGCCTTCCAGCTTAATATTTTGATGTTTTTCTTCCCGATAATCATCTGGCGAAAGAGCAAGTAAATTGAATATTCTTTCTGCACTTGCCAAAGCACTCTGCAAGAAGTTAAATTTCTCCGAAAAATCGTTTATGGGCTCAAAGAGTTTTTGGATATATTGAGTGAAAGCCATCAGTAAACCGATAGTGATTACATTTTGTAATATTTTCCCTCCTCCATACCAAATAATTAATGCTACAGCAATTTGAGATGAAACATGGATGATAGGACGGAAAAAGGCAAACAGACGGATCTGTTTTATCGAGGCCAGATAGTATTTTTGATTTATGTCCGCAAATTCTTGACGCTTATGAAAATATTGATTGAAGAGCTGGATAATTTTTTGCCCTTCGATATGCTCTGCCAATGTAGCATTTAGAACAGCAAGGTGTTTTCGTACTTCGCGATAGACCACTCTGGTCTTTCTACGGAAGATAACTATTACCCAAATTACTAGTGGCAAGATACTAAAGCTTACTAAAGCCAAATGCCAGTTTAAAGCCAGCATTAATATCACAATCGTAATAATTAAAACTACATCTTGAATTATAGTAATAACTCCAGAAGCTAACATTTCATCAATAGCAGCAATATCGTTTGTAACTCGAGTAACCAAACGTCCCACAGGATTGGTATCAAAGAATTTTGTAGGCATTTTTTGCAGATGAGCAAAAACATCATGTCTCAGATCAGCCATTGCAGTTTGCGAAAAATATGCCGTAAATACAGTTTGAAAATAGCTGGCTACAAAGCGTAAAGTTATAATGGCCAAAAAGATAAGTGCTAATATCAATAATTGCTTTGAGGCATCGGAACGAACCTCCAGGCGTTTTGCTTTAGGTAATTCTTTAAGTTGTTCCTTGGGAATAGCAATAGTTTCAGAGCTAATTTTAAACCATCCGGTAAGATTTGGTTGCTCAGGATTTATATTTTCCGGCAGATATTGTTTTAAGATGCTTATGTTTTTGTCTTTAGCGCTTACTAAGAATACCGTATCTTCTTTTAAAATACCTTTTGCTTTCAGCTTTTCCAAGTCCGCTCGGTCCATTTTGTTACGATCTTTGGAACTGATAACGAGAAAGTGATTATCACCATATTTATATTCTTTAAATCCAAGTTTTTGGTAGCGGTTTATAAATTCGTGATAATCATCTTCTTGGGTAAAAATAGCCAGAGTTTTATCGGACACGATATAATCATCAATAGCTGATCTTTGAATTAAGGGAATAATAACTTCTGCACCGGAAATTAACATCAGGAACAGAAAAGAAAGAATAACCCATTTTAGGTAGGGTTTTATATAATGAATGACATTGCTAAAAAGCCGTCTATCGTATATTTTATTCTTTAGCTCATCTTCAAAATGTGCCCCTCGTCCAGAATGACCTCCACCGCCACCACCGCCAATCATTATTCTTCTTCTCCTTCGATTTTTGCTCTAATTCTTTGTTTTTCATAGAGGTCTTTGTACAATCCACCCTTTGCCAGAAGCTCTTGATGGGTTCCCTGTTCGGCAATTATTCCATTATTGATAACAATTATTAGATCAGAATGTTGGAGCGCAGAAATGCGATGGGCAATTATAAAAGTTGTTTTTCCTTTCCTAATCTCTATTAAGCGGTTCAAGATCCTACGCTCGGTTTTTGTATCTACTGCCGAAAGAGCATCGTCCAAAATTAAAATATTAGGATTAGTAAGCAAAGCTCTGGCAATCGCTACGCGTTGTTTTTGTCCTCCAGAAAGAGTAACTCCTCTTTCTCCAACAATAGTATCAAATTTGTGCTCAAATTCCATTATTTCATCATATACCTGAGCAGTTCTTGCTGCCTCAAAAACTTCCTCATCTGAAGCTTCAGGATTGCCCAAACGAATGTTATCGGCAATTGTTTCAGAAAATAGGAAAATATCTTGAGGGACAAGCACAATATCTCTTCGTAAAACATTTAAGGGAATTGTAAAAAGCTCATAATCATCTATATAGATACTATTGCGTGGGGGGTTATATATCCTTACTAATAGTTCAATTAAAGTAGTTTTACCACAACCTGTTGGGCCAACAATTGCCATTGTTTTTCCAGCTTCTATCCCCGCTGTGATGTCATTAAAAATAAAGGGTAGATGATCTGCATAGCGGAAAGATAAATTTTGGAATTGGATTTTACCTTTTAGATGAGTTATACGCTCATCTGCAAAGGCATCATCAATTTCAGGATTAACTTCAAATATATCATTCAAGCGTTTCAGGGAAGCAGTTCCGCGTTGGTACATATCTACAATATGGCCAATAGCAATCATAGGCCAAACTAGCATTCCTAAATATTGGAAGAAAGCAATAAAACCACCAACGCTTATTTCGCCACGAATGGCTGCCTTACCTCCAAAATAGATAGTGATAATCATACTTATACTGATAATAAAACCCATAAAAGGATGAAATACACCAGCTATTTTCGCTAGCGCTAAATTCTGATCTACAAAATCGTGAGATACCTTATCAATTTTCTTTAATTCGTTTTTTTCCTGACAGAATGCCTTCACTATTCTGATGCCAGAAATGGTTTCCTGAACTTTCCCACTTAATGTAGCAAAACTTTCCTGCACAGCTTTAAACCGAGTATGCACCTTTTTCCCAAAATACAAAACAGTTAAGGATATAATAGGCATAGGAATTATTGCCAGCAATGTTAATTTAGCATTTATCGAAACCATAAATGAAAAAGAGGCAATGGTCATTAGCACAATATCCATTGCAGAAATCAATCCCATTCCAAAAAGCATCCGTACCGCATTTAAATCATTTGTAGCA
>Ga0208459_1002092_pt1 | contig 17435 bp, 13 predicted proteins | sample AD_UKC087_MetaG_FD_184433 | JGI IMG/M metagenome (GOLD analysis project Ga0208459, IMG submission 184433) | Active sludge microbial communities of municipal wastewater-treating anaerobic digesters from USA - AD_UKC087_MetaG (SPAdes) (version 2) | ecosystem: Engineered > Bioreactor > Anaerobic >... | reverse complement strand
TATATTATCATTTAATGATTGGATTCCTATGCTTAATCTGTTGATTCCAACTGACCTGTATGCACCTAAATTTTCTGTATTTAGAGTGTTCGGGTTTGCCTCCATGCTTATTTCAGCATTTTCTTCCACTTTGAATGTGCTTCTTGTGGCAGCTATGATATTCTCCAAGTTTTCAGGCGCAATAATAGAGGGGGTTCCTCCCCCGATGTAAATGGTATCAACAATATATTTATCCTTAAGCCAGCTGTAGCTTTTTATTTCATTTATTGCTGACTGAATATATTTATTCTCCGTTGTTTCATCCCATTTTACAGAATAAAAGTCGCAGTATCCGCACTTTTTTGTGCAAAATGGTATATGTATATAAATGCCTAATTTATTCATAATTACCTCTAGCTTGATAAAAACTCTCACATGACAAAGGGACGTGGGGGTACTGCCATCCTCTTAAAAGCCATCCCTCTTAAATTTGCCCAACTTAATTTCTTTCTCCCAGAGTCGAAAAAACTGGTGTTAAATCATAAATGGCATACAAAAGGAGCTGATTTCCAGCTCCGATTATATCATTAATCAAATTAATTATGCAACATCATTTAACTTCTTTGATTTTTTGTTCATAAAGTTTCTTTTTTATTTTGCTGCTGATGGAGATTTTTCATAAACTGATCTATCTAATTCACCTTCAGTTGCTGCAACTATTACTGAACATGCAGCGTCACCGGTTATATTAATCATTGTTCTCATCATATCAAGAATTCTGTCTACACCTGCGATAATAACAATACCTTCAATCGGAAGACCAACTGACTGCAATACCATTCCAAGCATTATCATTCCTGCTCCGGGAACTCCTGCTGTACCTATTGAAGCCAAAGTAGCAGTAAGAATTATTGTAAGCTGTGCAGATAAAGGTAAATCTATACCATATACCTGTGCAATAAAGAATGCACAAATTCCTTGATAAATAGCTGTTCCATCCATGTTTACCGTAGCACCCAAAGGAAGTGTAAAGCTGCAAATTGATTTAGGCACACCTAAATTTTCCTCTGTTCTTTTCATTGTAATAGGAAGAGTTGCTGAACTGCTTGCTGTTGTAAATGAAAACACCATAGCTGGAGCAATTCCTTTAAAGAACTGCATAGGAGTTACCTTTGCAAATATCCATAGGGTTGAAGAATACGTAAAGAGTGCATGTATCGCACAGCCGGCATACACAACAATTATAAGCTTTAACAAAGGCAGCAATATACTTGGGCCGTTTTGAGCAACAACAGGTGTAATGAGTGCAAATACTCCTATTGGGGCAAATTGCATTATTATTCCGATAATTTTGTACATTACTTCAGCTCCGGAATCAAACATTTGCTGTAATATTTTACCTTTTTCGCCAATACCGATAATTCCTGCTCCAATAATAATGGCAAAAGCTATAATCTGGAGCATATTGCCATCAACAAGCGCTTTTAACGGATTTGCAGGAATAATATTAAGCAAAGTATCTACAACATTAGGAGGTGCTGTTATTTCATAAGTTGCATCTACGGGTATAGTGTATCCGCCCCCTACATTAGTAATATTTGCTAAAATTAATCCGATTGTAACAGCAAAAGCTGTTGTCGCTAGATAGTATGCTATCGTTTTCCCTCCAATTCTGCCAAGTTTTCTGACATCATCCATACTGCATGTTCCAACAACAAGCGAGAAGAATACCAAAGGTACGATTACAAGTTTGATAAGATTTAAAAACAGTGTTCCGATAGGTTTTACATACTTTGTTGCAATATCAGGGTTTGGCTGAAGAATAATTCCTAATAAAATACCTAATGCCAAACCGATGAAAATCTTAGTTGTCAACGCCATTTTTTTACTGGTTTTTTCAGACATAGTTATCTCTCCTCATTATAAATTTATTAACTATAACAATTATAATATATTTTTGTTGATTTGTCTCTATTTATTTGTGCAAAAAGACAGGATTTTTCTATATTAAATACCATATATGTCATGCTAATGAAATACATGACAAGGGGACGGGGGTGCCTCCATCTAAGGTGCCATCTCGTTACAGGCATACATTACTACTGATGCTGTTACTACCCCTGCTGTTTCAGTCCTGAGAATCCTCTTGCCCAAGGTTACTATATGTGCGCCTATTTCTTGGAACATTTCAATTTCTGTAATGTCAAATCCACCTTCAGGACCTATGACTATGTAATAATTTTGTTTAGGTTCTGTCAAAACTTCCTTTAAAAGCTTAACTTCCTCTAACTCATAGGGAACTAAAACTAAAGCATCTTCATTCTTTAGCTTTTCGATAAGCTCCTTAACAGTCATTATATTTTCAACAGTGGGAATAATATTTCTTTTGCTTTGCTTTGCCGATTCCCTGGCAATTTTCCGCCACCTGTCCAGTTTCTTCTGCTCCCTATCCTTTTCATTTAGCTTTACGACTGTTCTTTCTGTTATCAAGGGAATAAAATTCTTCACGCCCAGCTCCACATTTTGCTGTATGATTGTTTCCATTTTAGTCTGCTTGGGTATTCCCTGGCAAAGAGCTAAATTTATTTTTGTTTCATTATTAGTCGTTATTTCTTTAATTAAGCTGCAGATTATACTTTCCTTGTTGACTTCCATTATTTCAGCAATGTATTCCTTGCTTTCGGTAACAACAGAAATTTTGTCTCCCGGCTGAGCTCTAAGAATTGTTTTTAAATGCTTTGCATCGCCGCCTTCAACATATACCCTATCGTTTTTTATACAATCATCGGCACAAAAATATCTAAACATTATGACAGCACCCCCGTCCCCTCGTCATGTCTGGCTGTTATGGATACCCATTCTTCGCTGTGGTTTACCTCTAATATTTTAAATCCCAGACTTTCAAAATTGTCCATAACATCCGGCAGGTATTTTTCAATTATTCCTGAAGCTATAACAAGGCCGCCCTTTTTTAAAAACTTTAGGAAGGTTTCACTCATGCCCATTATTATTTGGGCAATTATATTGACTGCAATCATGTCATACTTGTTGTATCCGATTTTTTCCCGGAGGGCATTATCCTCAGTTACATCTCCGCAGTATACAGTGAACTTGTCAGCGTAGATATTATTAAGCTCTGCATTTTCCTTCGCTATCCGGACTGCATTTTCGTCAATATCAACTCCGGTGCAGCTCTTTGCCCCGAGAAGCAATGCAGCAATTGACAGTATTCCGCTGCCGCATCCCATATCCAGCACTTCCATATCTTTATGAATGTGTTTGATTATCTGCTCAATGCAAAGGCGTGTAGTGTGGTGCTGACCTGTTCCAAAGCTCATGCCCGGGTCAATTTCAAGAATAATCTTATCTTCTGCAGGCTCCCTGTAGTCTTCCCAGGAGGGCTTAATCACTATTTTATCCCCCACGACAAAGGGCTTGAAATACTGTTTCCAGTTGTTAGCCCAGTCCTCGTCATTGAGAATCTTTATTTCCGTCCTAAGACTCCCCAAGTCGATGTTCATATTGTCTTCTTTAATTTCCTCAACAAATTTGTAAATTTTCCTCAAAAGCTCTCTTCCCTGATCGTTGTCTGCCAAATATACCTTGATGCAGCTTTCAATATCCTTCATTTTTGCCAGGTTTTCATCAATGTAATCCCAGTTTTGTGTTTTATCGTTTAAAAATACATCAAAAACATTTGCATCTTCAATTACGGCATCATTGATGTTCAGCTTCATCAATGCACCGTTAATAATTTCTAGTCCGTTTGTTGTTGTATATATGGAAACTTCAGTCCAGTTCATTATTTTCCTCCAATGATATTCACTTCGTTCATACTGACAGGGGCTGCGCAAATTCTTCCCCTGAAGTTTTGAATATCCTGTTAATGTGCAAGAATATTCATGCTGCAGCTGGTCAGTTTAGGACCGTCCCCACTGTCCCATAGGACCGTCCCCACTGTCCCATAAAATTGTATCAATAAAGTTTCCAAAGTGCAACAATAATCATTTATGTTCTATCGCAGGCGCTTGGGTGGGACATTAAATATGCCTACTTATTGTCAAATAGTGGGACAGTTAAGGACCGTCCCCACTGTCTCACCCACTGTCTCACTTATTGTCTAATAGTGGGACAGTTGAGGACCGTCCCCACTGTCCCACAAAAAATCTTTTGCGTCAACTATAATGTTTTGGGTATAATAGACATATAATTAAGAATCATATTATTAAAAAAAGGAGTGCTTATGGATAATAAAGATAAGAAAAAATTGATCAGCATAATAGTAACTCTTGTAATCGGAATAACGTTGGGATTTTTCGGCGTGATGGTTTCTGTTTTTTCCGACGGCAGCACCTACGAAAGAATAATTACGATATTGATCATCCTGATAATTTATGGCCTTTTAAGCTTGATTATCGGGTTTATAAGACCTGTCAAGCCTTGGGGCCACATGCTTGCTTTGAGCATCCCCGGCGTGCTTATGCTTGTATTTTACACAATCAAAGAGTTTAACATACTTTATATTGTCTATATTTTTATGATAATTATGTTCACCTTCTTCGGCACCAAAAGCGGTAAATCTCTAAAAAGAAAAAAAAATTAAAAAATTTTTTAAAATAAATGTTTAAAGGTAAAAATCCTGGGTATATATTAATTACAACAAAAGTTTTATAAAAATTATAACAATTCAATACAATTATCGGCTGTCATGGAAGAATTGTGGTCTGACCCGGTTAACAGTCAGATTATATAAAGCAATTACGAAATGGCAAGGTAAGAAGATTGAAGAGTTAGAAATTAATAAGACCGATGTTGAATCTCTACCGAGAGGTATAGAATGGGTATCCCAGAAAACAAGTAGCGCCTGGTATCATATAAAATTGATATTCAGGCGTTGCTTGCGTTTTATGCCCATATTTTTAATTATTAACCAAGGCAAGTGAAAACCATCCCCCTGCCTTGCATTTTGCTATTATGAATCAATATCTGTAAGAGCAGCCTCTCCGCCAGAGGTCTTCCGGACCACACTCCGGTGATTTATTTATCGAGAATCTAAATTATTCATTATCTGTCATAGCAGCCTCTTCAAATGGATTTTTTATTTTACTGCTTATTAATCCCCACAAAGTTTCTGCAGTGTTTTTTGGAAGTCCTGCAATTGCTTTGCCAGAAGCTTTAGTCCATACTTTAATAATTGAAATTAAATCTTTGGATATAATTTCACCAAGCATTTTGCCTGCCTGTATGGTTGCAGTTTTCATAAGTCTTTTTGGTTCTGTCTTTGTGATGCTCCTGCAGTAGTATTGAGTTAAAAGCCCTATCCTTAATACCAACAGCGTATTTATAGTTCCTTCTAAAATCGAATCCATAACAAAGGATGTTATAAAGCTTGCTACAGGAACCATCTTTCCAAGAGATCCGGTCATTACATTGGAAAGTACCTGTCCAAGCTCCTCAGCCAATATATCCAAATCATCAATTTGTTTTACTGCCAAAACCGTGCCGAATACATTAACATACAACTTCAGGAGGTTTCTTATGGAAGGTCTTTGGCTATACAGAGTTGAAATGCTCCACACAAGTTTTATGGAAGTTACAAACACGAAAATCCCATCCAATGAACCATTTTGAGAAACAGCTGTTGTAGTAAATATTCCCGCGGCACTTAATTTTATTAACCTTTGAGATTCTTCATCAATTTTTGATAAAGCATTATTGACCGATTCAATATCTGACTTTTCATTATCCCAAACATAATTAGATTTCTTTAAATAATTATTCTTAATTAATCTGCTTTTTAATTTTAAAATATATTGATTATATTCATCGGAACTTTCATCATTTGGAATTACCAAGGGTTTATCTAACTTTGTTAAAATCATTGTTATAGATAAAACTGCAGCTAATCCCAATATTACAAAAAGTATTAAAAGAGCCCTTCCTGCATAGGGATGCAGCATTGAAGCAGTATTTACAAGTTGTACAGCCTGGTTAATCATCGTTATGGCAAATGAAATCAGCAATAATACCAATACTGTAATAATTAGATTCAAATAAGGTTTTTTGTCCATATACCCCACTCCTAACTCTTATAAATTAATTAACATATGATTACAAAATTATTGTAAAATCATATTAGCACTTAGGCGGTGTTTTGTCAAAGATAACAAAAGACAGTTGAAGCTAAAGATTTTATTTTCCCCAACCCTTGAATTATGGCTAAATACCCATTGTTTTAAATAGAATTTAAGAAGTAATAAATTACATATAAAATTTGAAAATTTATATAGTTTTATGTTTAAAAATAGAATTAATGGGTATAAACATATTACAACAAAAGTTTTACTTATTTAAAACGAAGTTGATATACTCATAAAGCTGCAGAAGCAAAGTCGTGGTCCGATAAGCAACATAAGGACCGGATAAAGCGGTAGAGTGGATGCAGGAGTTAAGATGATTGGCAGAGTGACAATAGTAAAATGGATGTTGAATTCTACCGAGAGGTAAAGAATGATTAACAAAGAAAATAAGCAGCGCCTAATATCGTAAGTTATTGATATTCAGGTGCTGCTTATTCTTTTTAACTGTATCTATAGTTTTATTTCATGACATCATATGTTCTTACTGACATGAGAATTGCTGCTTCTCTTGTTGCCATCCCGTAATTGATTGCTTTTTGAGCATCGGTTACAGCCTTGGGCATAAATTTGCCACTACTGTCGCCTTTTATGATACCTAAACTTGACATATATTTGGTTCCTTCAACTGCCCATGATGAAATGTCAGCTTGGTCCGGAAAATCCTTGATGCCTGTAATACTGTAGTCCCCATTCGGAGCTATCGCCTTTATGGTTCTAAAAAGCATTGTTGCACATTGCTCTCGGTTAATTAAAACCTTTGGCGAAAATGTTGTTGTGGATGTTCCTTGTGTTACACCTATTTTTAATGCCTTTAATATTTGAGGATTATTTGTATCTGTAAAAGGATTAACCGCTTCAGGTTCTGCTGAAATTCCGGATGTTTTTTCATAAAGAACCAATGAAAGCTCTGCAAATTCTTCACGGGTAATAGGCTTTGTCATGTCAGCTCCCTGCAAAATTGCCGGAATAAGTCCAGCTTCATTCGCTTTATTAAGCTCATCTTCAGCCCAATTGCTTGCATGTGCATAAAAGCTTCCGGAACCTATAGACATTTCATTGGATGCGGATGAATAAATGGGTTGAATATCAGGCCATCCTTCATAATAATCGTAATAAACAAGAATCTTATAAGAATAAATATGGTTTTTGATGTCTACTTCGTCGACACCCCCTTCATCCTCCGGTCGAAATATAATTTTGTAAGTATTTGGACTTCCCTCTACTCTACTTTCTTCGGATTCAGTATATACTTCTATATATCCGCCGCCGCCAAAATCACTCCATGGTCCCTTGTCAATTTTTTCTGAATAGTCCCAGAAAACTGAACCATCGCCAGGGGATTCACTATCGAGATTAAGGACAGATTGTGGAAAATAAACCTGCATTTCAAAATACGGAAATCCATCCGCATCGTATTTAAGCTCTATAGCTTTGATAGTCGGTGCTTCAAGTGATGATGGCACGCCCTCCGGCAGTGCTAAAGCATCAACTGCTGTGATACTGAACAAAAGCATTAAAACAATAATAAAAACTGTGATTCTTCTTTTCATTTTGTCCTCCTAATTTCTAATTTTGTGAAAATATTCTATAATTATGTTTTAATTAACAATTACAGCTTGTCTAAGAGTATTTATCCAATATACCTTCGTATTGAGATTTTCAGCCGCAAATCTTACAGGTACATAAGTACGGCCGTTAACAATTGTAGGTGCCACATCAATCTTGTGTATTGTGCCGTTTACTATTATTTCATATTTATTAATCCACATAATAACGGTATTCCCGTTTGCAGTTAAAGTTATCTGCTGTGTGCTGTTATCCCAGCCAACTGTTCCATTTAATGCTTCGACCACTGCCCTTATAGGAACCATTGAGCGGGATGATATAATCATCGGAGTAGTGCCTCTGCCAGGGTCAATTTCATTTAAAACACCATTTACACTCATATTTGGATTGTCTATCTGAAGTATGATAAAATCTTTCCCCGCCTGCTGATTAGCTATGTTTCCGGTTGTAACCGTATATCTTTTTATTACTTCTCCAAGTATTTCATCCTGCCCGGTGAAGGAGTCCGCCTCTTTAAGAACCGGCTTCACGCTATAGTAATATGTTGTATTTGGTTCTACATTAAGGTCTGCATATGATGTGCTTGTTACATAAAAATCCGTTACAGATATTCCTAATTCATCCTCTGATTCGGATCTGTACAATCTGTATCCTAAAGGATTATTGTATGGCCATGTTAATACGGTTCCTTCATCAAATGTTTCAGAATGATCAATTACCGGACTTGTTTGTACAGATGACGGCTGTGGCGGCTGTGATGCAGTAACCTGAGAAGATACCGGTACTTTTCCATAAGTAATGGTTTCTGACCATGGTGTAAGAATATATCCATGTTCATAATTACTCTCATCAAAATAATAGACATATAGTCTTACTCGAAAATAAAATGTGTTATTGGCTAAATCGAGCCTGTTGTCCTCTCCATATTCATCATTACCAAGAATTAATGCCCTTCCCAGCTTTCTCTGAAGATCTGAAAGACCATCAGACTCCGAGTCATTTCTTAAATCAAATATCGTTGTTTCATCTTTAATTTCCCCGGATAGGTAGAATGTGTCTGCATATATGCCTGAATAGTATGAATAGTACTCGCTTAAAGTATCCCAATCTTGAGTATAATGCCATGGTCCATCATTCAATTTCCAGTCGATTTGTGCTGTATGATAAATGCTGGAAATACCCAATGCATTTTCTTCTTCTTCAGACATATTTAAAAAATTCAACAACTCGGGATCAACAGTGAAGAAAATACTTGTTGAATAATCCTCCTCTGATGTAACAGCTGCGCTAATGGAACCCGGAGCCTTCCAAGTATGTTTTATTCTTCCTGTACTCAGGTCTGCTGTTCCTATAGGAACGTTATTATCACCGGTGGTATTAGTGTTGCTGTCAGTAGTCTGTTCAGGCTGAGTATTAGTAATTTCGACAGACTGATCCTGGGTATTCCCAACAGCTTGTGCCTGAGTATTCCCTGCAGGCTGTGAACTGTACTGAGTTACTTCAACCACTTCTATTTCATCGCTTACTGCAAGCAAGTAGTGATTCTTGTCATAAATCCTGAAATGATATTTCCCACCTTTTCCAGGTGTAGTAACCGTAAAATCTCCATTTTCATTCCTTGCTATAGTTTTGTGCTGTTCAGGGCTACTATAATTTGTAAAGCTTTCCGTAGAATACAGCCCTATATCATTACTAATCTGGTCAGTGTTATTGTATTTAACATAAATATCGGGAACTTCACCCCATGATCTTGATCCGGGAATAATCTCAATCGGTCCCTGTGTCATATGGGAAAAAGTTGGTTTTACTTCATCAGGATCCATTATGAATATTTGATTTAATATTTTATATCTGTCATCATTGCTGCCCCACATAAAGAATCCCATCATTGGCGAGCCGACTTCCCAGTCGTACCCGATATCCATGTTTCTTATAAAATATGTCATAGTATTTGCATATGGAGGGAATGACAATGATCCATCTGAACCGGAAATCCTTCTTAAATCATCAATGCCGGGTTTCCCGATAAGAATCAGTTTCATCAATGTCAGAGTATTTTTAAAGGGTACAAATTCCTGGTCGTCAGTATTTGTGCAGGTTTTGAAATTTGCCATATCCTTATTTATAGTTTCATATGCACCGTTTTCAAACAGGTTAGTCTGTAATACACTTATTGGTGGATTAAAAACTTCTATCCATCCATTTATATCAATACCGACAGATTCTTTAACAATATAATTTATTGCATCCATCTTAAGGTCTTTATACTTCTGCTGCCATCTTGCAGGCACAATTCCCATTATGAAATCATTAATATCCCCTATTGCGTTTTTTACATCGTTGGCAACATCCGGGTAACCAAGCATAAGCATTAAATGTTCATCTTTCCATTCCTTTAATACATCCACATATTGTGTCATTGTGGTGTCTTTATTAAGCATGGTCTGTGCTGCTTTCTCATTTGCTTTTACCCAGGCACCAAGGCCTCTGTCAATATCAGCAATCCAGGCTTCACAATATGCCTTTTCCGGAGCCCTGGCAAGTTTCACCACAGCTGAACTGTTATTTATATCAATAAGTCTTTGCTTTAAGGCATCTCTGATGGCAAAAAACAATTCAACATGCGGTGAGGCAGTTGCACTTCCAAAGGTTTCCGATATTCTATGATCACGTATAAAGTCTCTCAAGTCAGTTTTACCATTAACTATCATATTGTCAAATATGAAGTCCTGAGGTGAAGCAATTGTATTATAGCTTGTTTCCTGATACTTGGCCGGTATTTTTGAATCAATGTATGCTTCAAGTGCAGAGTGACGTTTAATAATCCTTTTATCAGCTTCGCTGATACCATCAGTCAGTAAAGGCCATGAGTCCTGTGCCCACTTATTAACATAGCTGTGACCAAAATAATCTCCTGCAGCATGGGACATAAAGCCAAGCATGAAAGCCTGAGCCTGCTTTTTATTGTTCATCTCTAAGCAGTCATCACCGGGGTCGTAATCATCCCGGGCAGGAACATGGTCAATAGAAACAGTTGAATGAATCATGCTGTCCAATTGCTGTTCCAATGCTGATGGTCGGTATTCCGGCAGTTCATTAACCAAATGCCATAGGGTTTGAATTATTTCTCCTGATGTTCTATACTCAGTACCGGGATGAAATACCGTCTGCCCTATAAGCATGTCCGGCATAAGGTCGGGTCCCAATGCTCCAGCTCTGAAATACTCAGGATACATTCTTAAAACCGTCTGGTATTCAGGTAAAACTTGAAATTCACCATATGGCGCTAATTCGACAAATCCGTCTGCTGCATCTTCCAAAATTAAATTTGCAGAATACACATGTGTTTTTACCTTCCATGCATATGCCGGTGTCAGAGTCAAAGATATTATTATAAATATTAAAACCAACACCTTTGCTAATGTTTTTTTTCGCATATTATGCCCCCTTATTTTTTTAAACAACTTGCTCCATTTATTATGCTTGAAAATGTTTGCATAAGCAAGGCTCTTACAATTAGTTATATATATTATACGACAAATTTTCCGGTTAACATAATATCTATAGAAAAATAATCGTAGATTAGCTTAAATTTCAGTTGAAAAATGAAAAGATGAATTATATAATTAATTAATACTATAAGTAAAGGAAAAAATTATGAATTTGCAAAAAATGATGTCTTTATTTGCAGCACATACGCCTTCACCTGAAAAATTTAAATTGCGCAGTGAACATGCCTATACTGAAAACATGTCCATAGCAACTCTTATAAAGTCTCCGGATAATGTTATACCTGCATTTAATCACAGCCATGATTTATATGAGTTTATTATTCCTCATACTCCCATACCTTTTCTTATACGTGATAATGCAACTTATTTCGGTGAAGTGGGCTGGATTTATCCTGTGCCTCCGGGACTAATGCACGGTATGAAATACGATACACCTGATGTTTCTCATACCAATATTGTCATTGACAAGAAATATTTTGATGGAGTTTTAAAGGAACAGGGAGTAAATGAAATTATACTCAATCATATTTTACCTATATCCAGTGATATAAAAATATATATCAGTGTTTTTAAAGCTGAGTTCGCAAAGGTCGAAGTAAATCGCCAAAAACTAAGACATCTTTCTGCACTTATCTGTTATGAATTAATAGGTCTCGCAACAGTAAATCTTGATTTGGATGAGAGAAAGGATACTGATTATTACTATAAAGGAATACGAGAAGCTGCAGAATTTATGAACAACAATTACATGAATGGTTTATCCATAGAATCTTTAGCAAAAATGGCCGGACTTTCTACCAACTACTTTTCCACAGCTTTTCTTAAAGCACTTGGGGACCGCCCTCAGATCTATTTGGACAAGCTCCGTATTTCAAGAGCTAAGCAGCTGTTGGAAAGCAGTAATGTCCCGATTAATGAAATTGCACAGATGTGCGGATTCAAAAATCAAAGCAGTTTTACGATGCTCTTTAAGCATATGACCGGTCAAACCCCTACAGAATACAGAAATTCATTGAAAGAATATGAGGATAATTAGTTTTGTTTAACAAACACTATGTTTTCATTACCGGGGATCGGGTATGAAATTTCTATTCTTTCGGTAGTGGTATTCCCTTGAGTTGAAAAATCCAGGCCTGTGTCGCTTTCTTCATGATAAAGGGTTAAATTGGTTGCCCCGTCGTATCTGTAATCGCCAAAGCTGTACCAAGTGAACACATAGCTGTAATATGTGTTGTTTGGAGGGTTATCCAGTGCTTCCAAGTATTCATCATCAAATTCTACAAATACTCTATTAGTGCCATCAAAAGTAAATATGGCATTTTGGCTTACAAATACACCTTTGTGGGGCTCAGGCTCCGGACCTTCCATTTTTGGAGGCATATCATTGCTTTTTTGGCAGCCGGATGCAAGCAAAAGCAATAAAGCAATTGCTATTGTAACAATAATTTGGTATGAGTTGCTTTCAAATTTAATTTTCATAATATGCTAATCTCCTTCAGGTATAATCGGTCCTGTAAATCCGCCTACAGGCTGCCCTCCGCTCGTGGGTTCCTGTGCCGGGGTTTCAGCAGTGCCACCGGACCTTACCACCGGGCTGCCTTTTAATGAAGAAGTTCTTCCCACATCATACTCGTATATATATAAGGAGCCCGGCCTTGAGGATATGATTTGGCTATAGGCTGCCTTTGCTCTTGGTTTCCCGTTAGCTGTATTGATTTCAGCAGCAAAATTAAGCTCCATCCATTGGCTGCCGGATTCTCTCTTGACCTTTCCTTCATATCTGTTTGTTTCTTTATTGAAAACACATTGAACCATATATTCAGGATCATAGTCTCCGTTTTCCAGGCAGGGTCCTATGAGAATTCCGTCTTTGTTTGATTCAATTCTGATTGCTTTGTAGTAGAGGTCCATTTTTTCCCCGCTGGTATAATTTCCTCCTGCGGCTTTGCCTGTATAGATGCCGTTGATATCTTCAATGCTGCTGTTAACAGAAATAACGGTTGGATTTGCCAGAGTGAATTCCTTGGAAATTAGAAGCTCGTGGATGCCTGTTTCTGTATTTTTCTCATAAAATTCTACATTTGTTGGACATCCTGCTTTAATATAAGCGTATATATTACAACTGAAAACAAAATTGCTTTTTTCTCTTCTTTCACCGCATACCCATTCATGGGGTTTTGCCTTTTCACTTAGCTTTGATAATTTAATTGTCATATAAGACAATGGAGAAGATGGAAAAAATTCTCCTTCTTTTAAATTTTCATCCACAATTTGAAAATCAATTTCCATATTTACAACATCCCAAAGTTTTACTACCTCTTTTAAGGTAAGCTCATATAATTCCAAAAGAGCTTTTTGAGCCATGGCTTTCATGATCGGTCTTAAATATTCTTTCATTTTTTGCCTGTAATTTGCTTTATACTCTTGGATTTCAGATTCTACCGGCCATTCCCATTCATCATATAAAGTCGACTTGAAAATAATGCCTGTTTCAACAGACTTAAGAAGGTCAGTAAGCTCAGCGTAGCCAAAGTGGTACCAGAAAACATCTAAATAGGACTCCAAGAGTCTTTCTAATGCTTTTGTCATTTCTATGGGATTTTCTTTATATTTTTTTTGTATGGCATTAAAAGCTTGTGCCCACCCGTATTCTCCACTCAGCTTAATGCTTTTGTTTCTGCTTTTTGCCAGTTCTTTATCATAGCTTGAATAAGAGGGATCTTCTATTTCTTTCCAATAGACGCATATTTCTTCATCCGGCAAATATTTAATGTAACCGGATTCACTTGCTAAACGGTAGGCTAAATATCTTGGTTCATTCTCAGACATATATTCATAAGCTGTCGTTCCAACATCATAAGTCAAACCTGTAAGCCAGACTCCTCCTGCAATTACTGTCAGTTCAGGTGCTGCTGCAAGGGTTCCAACTGTGCCTACAGCTATTTCTGTAAGGTCAAAGATATTATCCATTATAATATCCTGAGTTGCTACATCGTTGTACCATTGATATGCAATTTTTGAAAGTACAAAAAGCTTCCCTGCTTTGCTGAAACCACTAATAGTATCTTTGTAAATTTCAGGAGATAAAGCATATAAAGAATACTCTCCCGCTGATGCTCCATGATTCATAACATTTAAAAAACTTGTTGCAAAGTCATTTACCGGTACTGTTTTATAATCAATATAGGTTTGAAATGTTTTTTCATCAACAAATTGATAGTATCTTTCGATATTTCTTCCCGTAGTATATACAGGTGTTGTAGGGCCCTTATATACTCCCAAATACTTAAATAAATGCGCTACTTTTTTAGCATCTTCCAAATTATCATCCTGAAATACGCCGAAGGGTGAAAAATGATTTGTTAGAAATGATACAGTGTTGGCTTCGGCATTTATCCAGGAAGGTATCATCTCCCATTTGCTTTCGTTTTCATTGTAATACTGGACAAATATGGTACTTTCTTCATAAAGATTGTCTTCAATTGCCGGATAGTATGGCATTTCAATATAGACAGGCACGTTAAATTCAGAAATACCTTCTATTTCAAAATCATAGGCCTGGATTGTAAAGCCTTTTTCATTGTCACTGATTTGATTTAATTTTTTTACCTTGACTTCCCTTGTTACATCTATATTATAAGAAGTAAAATTGATATAGGTGTTTTCGATTCTTATTTCCGGCTCATCAGGGCTCACGAATCCTGACTGGGCAGGGACATTTAAATCATCATCACTTATTTTTACATCACTTATAACATATTCACTTATGCTTTTGTTTTCATTCTTGCTTCCGGTGGTTAGAATACTGCCCGGTTTATTGAGCTTATCAGATAAGAAGTTTATTATATTAACTGCAATAAAAATTATCAGCAAAAGTGCGGCTATTTTCCCAAATATTCCTCTTTTCTTTTTGGCTGTTTTTGTTTCATTATCACTGAAGTATTTTTCTTTTTGCTTTTGCTTAATGCTATTATCAATAACATCCGGTCCTTTTATATTTTTCTTCGAAGGTTGTGAATCTCTGACAGATGGTGATTTTGACTGATTGTTCTGCAAGGCACCGCAATGTCTGCAGAATTTAACGCTATTATTGATTGTATTGCCACATTTCCTGCAATATTTTACTTTATTCAATGCAACTCCCCCTTATATTTATATTTTGAGACTTGCTATTTTTCAATAATTTTAATATTTTTCGGACAATTCTCTAAAATAAATTCCTTTATAAAGAGATAATCTTCTTTTTCCGCATAAATCTGGTTTTTATTTAAGGATTCATTTAAATAAATTGTATTCATCCTCGGACTGAATTTAACGGAGCTAACCTTTTTAAAATTTGTGTATAAGCTTTTTCTGGATGCTCCCAAAAGGCCTGCTCCTGCTGCAGAAATATTCCCTGAAGAAAGGCCTATTAAAGCCGTAAGAAATCCCAAGGCCTGTGCTTTTTTATGTTGTTTGTCCAATTGTATATGATTAACACCCTTCTTATCCATTTTAAACAATACATAGTATTTACCGCCATATGCTATGCTGAGCATTACATATCCCGCAACCATAAGAACAGTCATCAATACGGCACCTATTCCAAGCATGGAAAGTAAAAGCTTAAAGGCTTCCCCTATACCATCTCCTAATGTCAAAAAGAACATTAATAAGACCGGAACCATCAAGGCTATAAGCGAAACTTTAAAAGCTGTTATCAGGACTGCAGGATTTTTCCACAATGAAAATTCATACATCCAGCTGTAGCTTCCTGTACTGTTCTTAGTAATATTTTTTGAAATAATAGTTGATTGTTCTATCGCTGTTTCATCAAACTCCGCTTTTTCTTGAATCTCTTCTGATTCTTGGATTTCTTCTGTTTCTTGAATCCCTTCTATTTTATCTGCCACGCTTGTTTCCTGAATTTCGGCTGTTTCTACAGCCACTGCATCGTCTGATTCTAATACCATTTCTGTTTCCTTATTGTTTATCTGTTCGCCGCAGTTCTCACAAAATAGAGCATCATCCTTATTTTCATAACCGCATTTTTCACAAAACATATCTACCTCCTGCTCTCTTATATAATAAGCAAATTTTCATCGCACAAATGCCATTGAAAAAACCAAATCTGCAAATCCGTCATTGTCATCATCCCTGAATAAATAACTCTGCCCGTACTGTTTTCCTTCCTTCTCCCAGAAAATAACATCCATTACTTTGTCATCTGCCAATGCCATTTGTAAAATTCCTTCTCCATAGCTGCCCAATACCATATCGGTTGAATCTTCTTCATCATAAAAATACTTCTCTCCATCATATTTTGTATATTGATGAGTTAATAAAACCGATGTATTTGCTCCCATATGGGCCGAATCAGGACTATATTCACTAATAACAGCTGAGGAATAATGAATTTCTTCAGTATCCGGCAAATAGTTAACAGCCATAAGTTTCCACTCCCCCAATATGTCCATGTAAGAAAGTTCAACAGCTCCTTCAGGTATCTCATAGTAATATTCCTCAAAATGCCAATTGAAATCATCCTCATTTATTATTACAGAATCATTGGCTGCAGGTAAATTGTTCTCAGGTCCATTGTTTTCGGGACCGTTGGCGGGAGGCTGTTCCTCCTGAGGTATACTTTCCCTGCCCATTGGTGGTTTAGTTGAATTTTCAACAGTTTTTTGGGAATTCTTGCCTATGAATTGTCTTAAAAGAGAATATCCTCCGACTAATACAACAGCTAAAACAAGAAATACTGCTGCTTTTTTTATCAAGCCGGATTTTTTAGGCTTTGGAGTTCTTGGATATTCATATTCCTTTTCTATCTCTTGTTCGTAGCGCGACCCCCTTTCCTGTTTATTATATGACGCGTTTTCTTGTTCGGAATGTATACTATTGTCTGTGTCTTCATCAGATTGAATAAAAATCTCAGGAATGACTTCACTTCCACAATATTCACAAAACCTGCTTTCATCAGGTATATTTTTACCGCATGATTCACAAAACATATTTTCACCTCTACTTCCACGGTCTAATTTTTATAAAGCTAATAACAGACAATGCTAAAAGCATACCGCCTACAATTTTGCCGGCTTCAATTCCTTCAGCATCACCACTTAATTTATAATAGAGATAAAATCCGCCGAATGCCGTAAAAGCCATAAATAGCAGCCATAGCCCTGCAACATTTTTTTTAATCATAATAATTCACTCTGAACGATGATCAAATTTTGTTTCGGCATTTTTTACAGAA
>Ga0208459_1002089_pt1 | contig 17446 bp, 10 predicted proteins | sample AD_UKC087_MetaG_FD_184433 | JGI IMG/M metagenome (GOLD analysis project Ga0208459, IMG submission 184433) | Active sludge microbial communities of municipal wastewater-treating anaerobic digesters from USA - AD_UKC087_MetaG (SPAdes) (version 2) | ecosystem: Engineered > Bioreactor > Anaerobic >... | reverse complement strand
CAACCTTGGGGAGAAGCCTGTCGCGCACGTTTAAATGCTATCACCATCAGGAAACCGATGGGATTGGAGGATTGGTTACGATCACTGGAGGCAAGGCAACCACCTGCCGGGTGATGGCAGAAAAGACAGTGGACCTGGTTTGCAATCTAATGGGAGTATCCCGGTCTTGTGAAACCAGGGAGGTTGTCTTGGATTCCTATCGGGATTACTACACGCATTCATAAGAGAGGTTTTCATTGAATCAACCACTTTGGAAAATAACAGTCAATGTGCTCCGGCAAAAAGGACCGACAGATAAACCACATTTTCAATCCTTTCCACTGGAAATCCACCCTGACGAGTATGTTCTGGATGCCATTGAGAAGATTTGGGCGTTTCAGGATCGCTCCCTCACCTTCCGGCACGCCTGCCATCACGCAACCTGTGGTGCTTGTGGGATGCGCGTCAATGGTAAGGAAAAATTAACCTGCATCACCTCCCTGCACACTGTTGTAAAAAATAATGGTGTTCTAAAAATTGAACCGCTTAGAAATTTTCCTGTCCTGTCAGACCTGGTGACCTGGTGGTGGATATGGGTCATTTGTACCGGCAAACCGAGGAAGCCGATTTCCAGCAAGTTGTCCCGTTGGAAGCAGCCCAACTACCATACGAAATTACCCCAAACCGCACACCCAACGAACCATATGAACGGCTGGTGGATTGCATTGAATGCGGTTTATGTGTCAGCGCCTGCCCGGCAGCATTTACATCAACAGACTATCGCGGTCCGGCAGCCCTGGCTGCCATACAACAGGGGATTGCATTTGCACCAAATGAGGTCCTTTTTGACCTTGCTGATCACGAAAACGGAGTCTGGCGGTGCCATTCTGCATTTGAGTGCACCGAAGTATGTCCCTCCAACGTTGACCCCGGCTGGCGGATCATGAACCTTCGCCGCCGGGTCATCCATCACCGGATATCCAGAGTATTTAAGAAATCACAAAAAGTGAGCCGCCCATGACGAACCAATCTTCACCCAAACGCTTCATACAATGGTTTGATCCCCGCAATCGCCAGGTGGGATCCTGGGCATTTATCCTCAATCGCATTACAGCCCTGGGATTGACCCTGTACCTGTTTCTGCACTTGATCGCCTTGGGGAACCTGGCGCGTGGTCCGGAAGCCTATAACAACTTTATTGCCCTGGCAAAAACTCCCCTGATAAAGTTTGGGGAAATGCTGGTCATTGCTGCGGGAATCATCCATGGGCTGAACGGGATCCGGATAGCGTTAACCAGTTTTGGGATCGGCGTCCGGCATCAGCGGGCTTTGTTCATTGCAGTCATGGTTTTATCAATTACCGGAATCCTCATTTTTACCATTTCCATGGTTCGTCATTAAAGGCACGGTACCAAATGATTACACCATCCCACCCCAAACCTCGCGAAGGTGCATTCTTGTGGTCATTGAAACTCATTGGCGGACTTCTGATCGTCCTGCTGCTGGGTCTTCATTTTGTTGTTAATCACCTGATCGCCCCCGATGGGCTCTTGAACTATGACGAAGTACTGGCATATTATCAGAACCCGATCATCCCCATCATCGAAATTGCCTTTTTGATTTTTGTTGTCATTCATGCCTTACTGGGATTGCGCAGTATCATCCTGGATTTAAATCCCACTGCTCGATTATTAACCATCATTGACGGGGTCTTCATCCTGGCAGGATCCACCGCCATCATTTATGGCACCTGGCTGGCAATTCATATCGTGCAATTGGGAAGGTAGGCTTCCGATTTCTTGACAAGCCTCCCGACCATGGCTATAATCTTTCTGCCAGCGGGTGTGGCCAAGTGGTAAGGCATTAGCTTCCCAAGCTAAGATCGCCGGTTCGAATCCGGTCACCCGCTCAATACATTTAATATAGAACAACCTTACAGTTTTGTAAGAGTGGTACTATTCTTGCTACTTCATGGTTTAATATAAGCCATACTTAGGTCAGGGAAACCGTTAATGATTCCTTGATTTTCCGCCCCAAGAATAACAAACAACATCTGCGGAGCCAAAAAACATGCTTGGAATAACCATCCTCTACGTGGAAGACAACCCGGATAATCGTCTCCTCGTTCGCCGCCTTCTACAGGCTGGCGGTTACAGTGTGATTGAAGCCGAAACTGCCTCCCAAGCCCTCAATGTACTGACAACCACCCGTCCGAAATTAATCCTGATGGATATCAATATGCCCGACATGGATGGTTACACTTTGACAGGAAAATTAAAAGCCAATCCAGATACAGCCAATATCCCCGTCATCGCCATCACAGCCAATGTAATGCGGGGAGATCGTGAACGAACCTTGCAGGCGGGTTGCGATGGTTACATCGAAAAACCCATTGATGTGGATCGTTTTCTCGACCAGGTTGCCTCATTTCTTGCATCCTAGATGATCCTGAGGAGTATTTGAATGACCCCTGAAGCACCTCGAACAACCGGTTCTCTTGCCGGTGTATCAAAAGAAATCACCGTTTTAGTGGTGGAAGATAATGTCAGCAATTTTGTTGTGATTGCCAGAATTCTTGGGTACCTTGGAATTCATTGTGAATGGAAAACCAGCGGATATGAAGTGCTGGAGTATGCCGATTCCATTCCCCGCCTGGACCTGATTTTGATGGACCTTCGTTTACCCTATGAAGATGGTTATGGTGCACTTAAGAAAATCCGTCAGTCACCCCGCTTAAAAAATACCCCCATTGTGGCAGTAACAGCCGAAGCCAGCGTGGAGCAAATCAACAAAGCCCGGGCATCCGGTTTTGATGGTTTTATCGCCAAGCCACTGGATATTGACCGTTTTCCAGACCAGATCCAACGCATCCTAGCCGGTGAAGCCGTCTGGGAGTTGGAGTAAGGAGTTCTGCATGGAGGCAAGGAATCCCGTTCGGAGACCAGTTTTTTTTCAATTTCGGCGCAGCCTTGCAAGGAAAACTGTCATTCAAATGCTGCTGCTGGCATTGATTCCGGTTGCCATTGTCAGCACGGTGACCGCCTTACGCCTGAACACGCTTTTAAGAGACCAATTAAACACGCGCATCATCAATGTAACTACATCGTTTAGCGATCAATTACAGACCCTCTCACAGGAACGCAGGGAAACCCTCCAGACAATTAAAATCCACACCAATTTCACCCGTGGTATGGATTTGCTGCTTTCCAATACAGCCACTTCCTCAGATAAAGCGAATGCCACTGTCTATATCAATAATGCAGTGGAACGATTAAATTCAGGCGACGAACCTGCATTTGATAATATTGCCATTTATGATTCCAGCGGAAACCTCATTTATTCCTCAACTCCCTTGTGGTTAAGTGTCACCGCCACTCTCCAGCAGGATGTGCAGAATTTGCTGGGCACCAACGATTCCCGCCTCTCGTTCCACCTGCCGCCTTTTTACCCAAAACAAATGGTACTGCTGACAGCAAGCACCTATATCAAAAATGATTTGACCCAGCTGGCAACAATCGTGGGATACAGCAAGTCCAACCTTCCCAATACATTGATTTCCACTGCCCAACTATATTTTCCAACAGCAAATGCGTATTTTTTTACAGGTGATAAAGACCTGGTTGGCTTGGGTATCTCCGGCAACCTGGTAGCCCCCGACCGATTGGATGACTCCCAGCTTCAAATTATTGACACCGTTACCAGCCAATCGGGAACAGGAAAGATTGTCCCAGTTTCCTGGTTGGATAAACAGAATGTGTTTGCGTTTTCACAACCAATTGGCAATCTTGGCACATCATTTATGGTCATCGTCCCCCAGACCTACGTTACATCTCAGCTGGAAGGGATTGGACCAGTCAATATTGCCCTGGTGGGTATCGCCATGCTGATCATTGGCATCATCATCTATTTTGGCACCCGCCAGACAGTCCGCCCCCTGGTGGATCTTGCGAACGTGGCACAAAGTTTTGCTGATGGAGATTGGTCACAGCGTGCAACCATTACCCGGGTGGATGAAATTGGACAGCTGGCAAGTGCCTTCAACCAGATGGTCAACCAGCTTTCCACCTTATACCGGTCCCTTGAGGCAAAAGTGGAAGAGCGGACGGAGCAGTTGCGCGTTGCTTCAGAAATCGCCCAATCTGCTTCGCAATATACCAACACCTCCGAGATGGCTGAAAATGCCGTCCAATTATTAACGGAACGTTTTGAATATCCATTTGCTGCCATTTATCTGACAGATGAAACCGGTAACTACCTGTTACTCAGGGCAGTCAGCAGTAAAAACCCGGTCGGTCAGGAATTAAAGGGCAGTCGCATTCCCATCAACTCACCCACACTGGTTGGATGGGTGGCTTCGCACAACCAATCGCAGGTTGCATTGGATATCTCATCTACCGAAGCCTTGGAACAGGGAAACCTGATCGTGCCGGAAACCCGTTCCGAGGTTGCCGTACCCATTACCGTCAGCGGTCAGGTGATTGGCGTACTGGATATCCAGATGGATCGACCCAATGCATTTGATCCTGAAACTGTTGCCACTCTCCAATCCCTCTCCAACCAGCTTGCCACCGGTCTCCGCAATATCCTCCTTGTAATGTCTGCCCAAATCAACTACGAAGAAACCTCCCTGCTCTACCGGGCAAGCCGCCAGATTTCCACCGCAACCTCGGAAAACCAGGTGATAGACATCCTGAGCGAAACGCTCACACATACCAATCATGTCTGTATGGTCCTTGATGTCTCCGAGGATCACATGGTCCTTGAATCCATTTTTGACCCGCGTGGCGGAAAAGGTGATGCCGCCTTAAAGGGAATCACCCTCCCAATCCGTCAGGGTACGGACAATGCCGCAATGTCGGGCACCACCATGGTGGATGACCTGACCAACCCATCCATTTTTGAAAATCTTCTCTCCTTCCTCAGCAGGCGGGAATGCCAGCACGCTGCCATCATTCCCGTGTTTGAGAAAGGTGTTGTGTCCAAAATCATCGCCTTGGGAACAAGGGAAAGCAAGCCATACAACCAGGGAATTATCCAGCCTTACAACAGTATTGCTGAAATTGTCGGCTCCACGCTGGAAAGAATCCACTTGCTCACCAACCTACAGGAGCATGTCACTGAACTTGAGATTCTGACCAACCTCAGCAAGGCAATCTCCTCGGAAACAGACCTGCACCAGTTACTGGATCGGCTGCACAGCCAGATTCAATCGGTCATGGGTTCTGATTTAGGTTTCTTTGTTGCCCTGTACAATTCCAGAACCAACCTGGTTGAGTTTCCATATACTTATGAAAATGGGGAAGTGCTTGATTTGGGACCCCTCGCTCTTGGTGAAGGGCTGACGTCCTACATAATCCGGAATAAAAAACCATTAATGATTGTTCGAAACACCCGCCAGGTTGCCGCCCAACTTGGCTCCGTCATTCATGGCACACCTGCCAAATCCTGGCTTGGGGTTCCCTTAATGATTGGTGGGGAAGCAGTGGGAGCACTCGTTGTACAGGATGGCGAACGCGAAGAACGGTTCACGGAAAACGACCTTAAACTGCTGACGGTTCTTGGTCCCCAAATTGCCACGTCAATTCGCAATGCCCAACTGCTGACAGAGATGGCTCATACCCTTCGTTCTTATGACCAGGAACGATACATGTTGAATATTCTCCTGGAACACATCCCGCAAGAGGTGTATTTCAAAGACAAGGACGGGAATTTCATCCGGATCAGTGATTCTTATGCAACAAAATTTGGTCAAAAACCCAAGGAAATTGTGGGCAAGACTGAGGTGTTCCTTGTAGGCGAAGAAGCAGCCCGACCAAACATTGAAGAAGACCTGGCTGTGATGGAAGAGAACCTGCCCCGCATTGGTGTCCAAAAAGAATATCATATACCCGATGGTGACCTCACCTGGACCGTGGAGACCAAGATCCCGTTGCGCGATCCTCGTGGTGATGCAGCCGGCATTCTGGCAATTATTGAGGATATCACCGAGTTCCGTAAAGCGGAACAAATAGCCACAAGGCGGACGGATCAGATGCGAACGGTATCTGAGATTGCCAGAGATGCAACCAGTACACTGGACCTGGATGACCTTCTGACCAAGGCTGTCAACTATGTCCGTGACCGGTTCGGTTTCTATCACGCCTCGGTATTCCTGCTTGATCCATCCGGGGAATATGCAATTCTTCGACAATCCACAGGTGAAGCTGGTGCAAAAATGATGCAGGCTGGTCACCGTTTGATCGTGGGAAGCCTTTCCATCGTTGGTCAGGCTACCGGCAAAAACCAGCCCGTTGTATCCAATGATGTATTGAATGACCCTTCCTACTATCCAAACCCACTCCTGCCCGGTACCCGCGCCGAACTGGCAATTCCCTTGCGATCCGGGAACATGGTGCTGGGTGCATTGGATGTCCAGGCACCCACGAAACACGCCTTCCAACCGGAAGATATTAACATCCTTCAAATCCTTGCCGACCAGCTGGCAGGTGCGGTGATCAACAGTAACCTGTATGGAAAAGCACAGGAATCCCTGACCAAGCACCGGTTGCTCCATCAAATCACTGCTGCCGCCACTGCTTCCCAGTCGCTCGATGAAGCGTTGACCGCCGTAGTGTCCGGGCTACGGACGGCTCTCACCGGTGACCGGGTGGCGGTGTACTTCACTTCCGGTCAAACCCTGTTACTCCGTGCATCAGCAGGTTATGAATCCACCACGCCTGACCAGGAAACCATTCCCTTTGGGGAAGGATGGGTTGGCAAAGTTGCTCACACTCGCGCCCCAATATTGGAAAACCTGGAACAGGATCGGCATTCCAGGTCGGATGAGGAGGGTATTCACTCCCGGATTGCAGTTCCCATCCAATACACCGACGAATTCTACGGTGTTCTGTGCCTGGAAAGCCCGCGTTTCTCTGCTTATGACGAAAATGACAGGGAATTGATTGCAACACTCGGCAATAATCTGGGCGTCGTAATTGAAAATGTGCAACTGGTCAATCGAATCCGGTTGCAGGTGGAACGACAGCGCCGCCTGTTTGAAATCACAAATCGCATCCGCCGGTCTACCGACCTCGAAACCATCCTCGAAACATCCGTCAAAGAAATTGGACAGGCATTACATGCCACCAGGGCAAGAATCCAAATTTCACCCGCCAAACCGGAAACACCCTCGGAAGATGCCATCCCGGCTTCTCCAGGCGAAAATGGGAAGGAGGTCGTTGAATGAACCTGTTTCGGCTGATATCTCCCAAAACAACCCCCGCTGCTGTTGCAGACAAGGGTGAACTGCACGTCTGGCGGGAACGCCTGATGCAAACCTTCCTGTTGGGTGCCTCCAGCCTGCTGATGATTGGCTTTCTGATCATCGGGATTGTGAGTGTGATGAACAGGCAGTGGGGGCTTTTATTGGGCATTACCGTGATTCTGGCAGTCTTTCTATGGATTACGATTTCCAGAAAACTCCCATTTGGATTACGGGCTGGATTCCTGGTGGGGGCATTGTTCCTTGCAGGAACAATCATCCTGCTTCGAAATGGATTGTCTGGAATTGCCTTTGCAATCTTGTTGGGTTTTCTCCTCGCCACAACAAATCTTCTTGGAGGGAAATCCGGTTTCCAGGCATTGGGAATAACAGCCGTTGCCACCATCTTTATTGCTGTATTGTTCCTGACCGGAAGCCGCCCCATCCCTGAAAGCGCCTCACCAGATACAGCAAGGTTGGTTGGTTGGCTTTCAAGTGGCATTCCATTCATTTTGATGGGCGCCATGGTGGTTACCGGGTCCTCCATTTTATTGAAAGGTATGGAGGATTCCATTAAGAGCCAGCAAAAATTAGCCAGGGACCTGGATCGGGAGCGCGCGACTCTGGCTGCCAGAGTGGAAGAACGAACCAGTGAATTGGAAACTGCATTGAACCGTCTGCAGGGAGCCGCTGATATTTCCCGCTCCATTGTGACTGTAACGGAGTTCAACACACTCCTGCAGCAGGTTGTGGATTTAATTCTGGACCGTTTCCGTTTGTATTATGTGGGCATTTTCATGATGGATGATGCCAACGAATATGCCGTCCTTCAGGCGGGAACAGGCGAAGCAGGACAAAAAATGCTTGCCCAAAATCACCGCCTGCTTCGTGGTGGTTCATCCATGATCGGTTGGGCAGTTGCCCGTAATGAACCCCGCATCACCCAGGAAACCATGTTCGAGAAAATCCGCTTCAAGAATCCACTGCTTCCTCTCACCCGCTCCGAGATGGCAATCCCAATCTCCAGCCGTGATGTTGTCTTCGGAGCCATGACCATCCAGGCGGATGAAATCAATGCATTTTCCCAGGAGGATATCAGCCTGCTGCAAAGCATTGCAGACAGCCTGGCGATTGCCATTGAGAATGCAAAACTTTACGAAGATAACCAGAATTACCTGGAAGAAATTCGTGGTTTAAACCGAGCCTACCTGGAGCAAGCCTGGTCGAAAACTCTGGAAATTCATCAAGACCTTTCCGCCGAGTATGAGATGGAACTCAACCTCCCGGGTGCAGATATCCACAATGTGGAAGTCCCGATTATCCTTCGTGACCAGGTATTGGGTACCATTCAATTGGAATTTACTGGCAAACAACCCGATCCGGATGAATTGCAACTGGTGGATTCCATTGCTATTCAAACGGCACTTGCACTGGATAATGCCCGTTTGCTGGAAGAAACCCAGAACCAGGCACTCCAGGAGCAGAAAGTGAATGACATCTCCACATCCATTTCCCGTGCCTCAACAATTGATGAGATTCTTCGGATAGCAGCATTGGAAATTGGCAACCTCCCCACCATTGCAGAAGTCTCCATCCACCTGGTTCCCCCAGAACTTACCCCTTCATATGCTGATGATCCTCAAGATCACCATAACGGGCATCATTAGGAGAACGAATCATGGGTCGCTCCAAGTCCAAAACCACTAACCAAGCCAAGCCAGGTGCAATGATTTCACCTGAGTTGCATAATTTACAGACAAATTACCTCCAAAAAATCCTGGTCGCAGCAGTGGCAGTCAGCACATTGGTATATCTGTTGGTTGCCTATAACTCAATTGTCAAAAATCTGTGGATCCTGCTGGGAATTTATTCCCTGGCATACATATGGTTATTGGTTGCTGCATTCAACCGCAAATTAACTTACACATTTAGAGCACTGTCTCTTCTTGCAGTGATTTATATCATTGGCATGGTCAGCATGTCGGGAACTAACCAACCCGGCATGGGTTTGCTCTACCTGTCCACCATTGCAGGATTATCAGGAATCTTTTTTAGGGGCAGCACAAGTTGGGTGATCTTTGGATTTAGCCTGGTCTCCTTCCTCGGCGTAGGTGTCGGCTTATATCTCGGAATTTTGCCTCTTGAATTCTTGAACTGGACATCTGAAAGCAATTTTCTGACAACGTGGGGAGTGTATATCGGCGTATTTACCATGCTGACTTCTGTCCTGGTCACCTCCATTGGCAGCATCACCAAAGGTTTGAACACCAGCTTGCTTTCCCAAAAGAAGCTAACAGATGATCTCGAACAGGAAAGAACTGCCTTGGAACAAAGAGTGGAAGAACGCACCAATCAACTGCAACGCCGCGCCGCCCAGTTATTGACAGCTGGAGAAATTGCCCGTGAAATTTCTTCCGAAACCGAACTTGGCGCATTGTTAAATAATTCCATTTATCTCATCCAAAAACAATTCGGGTTTTATCATGCATCCATTTTCCTGGTGGATGCACAGCGGGAATATGCCGTGCTGCAGGCATCCACTGGGGAAGCCGGACGGCAAATGCTGGAACGAAATCACCGCTTGAAGGTAGGTGAACAGGGTTTGGTGGGATATGCAACCTCAACGGGTCTCTCCCGCGTTGCTTCTGATGTTGGTGAAGATGCTGTCCACTTTCAGAATCCCTTGTTGCCGTACACTCGGTCTGAAGCCGCCCTCCCCTTGCGGGTTGGTGAACAAATCATCGGTGCCTTGGATGTACAGTCCATGGTTTCCGACGCCTTTACTGATGAAGATATGAACGTGCTGCAAACCATTGCAGACCAGCTGGCAGTTGCAATTGAGAAAACACGCCTCCTTGAAGAATTCAAGAATACTGTCAAAAGACTTGATGAATCCTCCCAACAGGCAACCCGCCGTGACTGGCAATTTCATCTCCGAAACGCCAGGCGCCAGTATGCTTATCGATATCGCAATACACTTATTGAACCCGCCATTGGCAGAAGTGAAATTGCTGATAAAGCACTGCATGAGGGTCAGCCCGTCATCCAGGTGAATGCCGGGGAAACTGCAGACACCTCGTTGGTTGCTGTTCCCATTCAACTGCGCGGCCAGACACTTGGCGTCATTGACCTTCGGATCAATTCGCCGACGGTTCCCAAGGAAGTATTGGAACTGATCCAGGCTACGACAGAACGCCTGGCAGTGACACTGGATAATGTCCGATTGCTGGAACAATTGCAGATGCGGTTTGCCCGGGAACATCTTGTAGGGAATATCACCAGCCAGATTCGTTCCACAAGTGAAGTGGATGGTATTTTACAAACTGCTGCACGAGAACTGGGTGTTGCGCTTGGAACATCGGAAGTCATTGTCCAACTCGTAAGCCCGCGTGAAGAACGGGACGAGCATCAGGAGGTCTCATGACATCAACCACAATGCCTGAACCACAAATCATATCTCCTGCTGATTCCAAGGCGAGATTGGCACACAGTGTATTGATACTGTTCATGGTTACGGCAGCAGTAACAGCCATCCTGTTTTTTGTAACAGCCGTTATCAATCCAAGCTACCAGGCATTTATCGTAGCTGGTGCATTCTTGATACTATTCCTGCTTTCGTTATCCTTGCTGACACAAATCATTGCGATTGGGGAAAACCAGACAATCTTCCTGCCATTTACAGTCCTTGGGTTTGGATTACTTGCCCTCTCCTTCCTGGTGGCTGATACTGGCTTGCCCGCTGCAGTCATTATGATCGTCACGGGGGTATTAATATCAGGAACATTCCTGGTTGGTCGAAGGAGCGATTTGGGAGTTATTGCAGGCATTGGCTTTGCTGCAACCTCTTCCGCAGTCAATGTCCTCTTCCCCCTTGCCCAACTTCCGCTGACAGCCCTTCCATCGTTTGCACCTGACATGCTCCTCGGCATTGGGATTGTGTTCATCATTGCCCTGCTGACAATCCTTGTCCCTGTCATTTCCAATACAATCAGCTTAAAGCTCATCATTGTATCTTTGTTGATCACATTGATCCCACTGGTTGCCCTTTCCATCATCCAGTTTAATTTTTTGCAGAATGCACTCCAAAACCAGACCAACCAAACCCTTTCAATGGCTGCGGAGCAGGCAGCGACCCGGCTGGACGAATTTTTCTCTTCCAACATTGCCAACATTGAAGAGGATTCCAAGTTAACAAGCTTTCTTGCCTATCTCCAACTGGATCCAGTAAAACGAGCAGGAAGCCCGGAGGAACAGGAACTGGCTCTGTTGGTTGAATCACTCAAGATCAAAGGTGGTACTTTTCTTTCCTCCATTGGATTGTTGGATTTACAGGGGAAGGTGATTTTTGATAGCAACTGGTATGAAATTGGAAATAACGAAGCCGACGGGACTTATTTTCAACGCCCTCTCCTTACCGGACAAATCCATGCCTCTCCGGTTCTGTTTTCCAAGCCAGGGGAAAAACCATACCTTTACTTCACAGCTCCCATAAGAGACAACAGCCAAAAAATCATCGGACTGTTAAGAGTCCGGTATGATGCTTATGTATTACAGAGTCTGTTGGCGGAATCAGGCAGTCAATTGGGTTCCCGCTCTTATGCCATGTTGGTGGATGAAAACCACATTCGGCTGGCAGACACAATAACACCCTCCCAGATCTATAAATCTCTTGCTCCCCTGGAACCCGGCATTCAAGACGAGTTAATGAAATCCAACCGGCTTCCGCAAAGACTGTATTCCCAAAATTCCACCAATTTAACCGATCTTGTTGCTGGCTTAAAAAACCAACAACAGCAACCATTTTTCTCAGCCATTGCCATCCCAAGAGATAATGCCCATCCCATGTCTGTTGCTGCATCCCGCCTGACAACACAATCCTGGCAGGTGGTATTCATGCGGGAACAGGCTTTCGTCACCCGCCTGCTGCAAAACCAGAGTCAAACAAATATTCTGATTGCTTCCCTTCTGGCTGGACTGATCGGCATCATTGCAACAATCCTGGCAAGATTCATCAGCAACCCAATTGTCCGCTTGCAATCAACCGCTGAGAAAATATCCAGCGGTGATCTGGAAGCGCAGGCACCCATTCAAACCAGTGATGAAATTGGTGCATTGGGCCGGGCATTTAATACCATGACCCAACAGCTGAAAACTTTCATTAACGAACTGGAGGACCGTGTCCAGGATCGTACCCGGGAACTGGCAAAACAAAACGAAGCCCTGGTTTTTCGTTCCCAACAACTGCAGACTGTGGCAGATGTAGCCCGTCAGATTGTTTCAGCTCAGGAACTTGATGAACTGCTGCCACAAATTACCCGGCTGGTCAGTGAACGGTTTAACTTCTATCATGTGGGTATTTTCCTTCTGGACGAAAACCGGGAATATGCCGTCTTGCGGGCTGCAAATAGTGAAGGCGGACAACGTATGCTTGCCCGCAAGCATCAATTGAAAGTTGGCGCAGTCGGTATTGTGGGGTATGCAACCGGTGCAGGACAACCCCGTATTGCCACAGATGTGGGTGAGGATGCCGTCTATTTCTCCAATCCGGATTTGCCGGAGACTAGATCAGAAATGGCACTGCCGCTGAAAGTCGGTGATCTGGTAATTGGCGCATTGGATGTACAGTCAACAGTATCCAATGCCTTTACCCAGGAGGATATTGCTCTCTTTACAACCCTTGCAGACCAAATTGCAGTTGCCATCCGGAACAACGAACTCTACAGCCAGACTGTTCAGGCGTTGAAAGAAGCCCAACGGGTCCATCAGCGATACCTGGAACAGGAATGGGAAAAGGAAATTTCTGAAAGCAACTATCGCACGTACGTCTACACTCCTGGCGGTCTTGTTGCCCAGGATACAATTTACACTCCGGAAATCCAGCGCTCACTGGAAACAGGCGAGAGGGTGTTGATTTCCGCGCTCACTGGAAACAGGCGAGAGGGTTTTGATTTCCATGCCAGAAGGTGTTTCAGACCGGGCTCCTGTGATGGCAATCCCCATTAACTTAAGGGGTCAGAATATTGGAATTATCCAGGTACAGGAGAAACCCGGTGCATCACGGGAATGGACAGAGGATGAAATATCCATTGTTCAATCCGTGTCTGACCAGGTCTCCCAGGCATTGGAAAATGCCCGGCTGTTCGAACAAACCACACGCCGTGCCAACCGGGAAAGAAAAGTCTTGGAGATTACCAGCCACATCCGTTCAACAAACGATCCACAGGCAATGCTGCAAATCGCCCTGGAAGAACTTCAACAGGCATTGCATACAACCCGGGCGCAAATTCTCATCCAGGTGCCCAGCTCAACAGATGACACCCATAACAACGGTCACCATTCCTCGGGGCTGACAGAGTAGTATCAGTGGTCTTCCAACAGGAGAGAACCCAATGGCGTACATAATTACAATCGCAAATGAAAAAGGTGGCGTTTCCAAAACAACCTCAACCATTTCACTGGGAGCTGCGCTGGTTGAATCTGGCAGTAAAGTCCTCCTTGTTGACCTGGACTCCCAGGCGAATCTTACGCTTGCCCTGGGAACAGAACCCGAAAAAGTCCAGCGCTCGGTAGTAAATGTGTTGATGGAAAGCACACCCATGAGTTCCATTATCCAGGAAACCGGGATCCCAAATCTTTTCATAGCACCCTCCAACCACGAAATGGGAGTTGCTGAACGCTTCCTCCCCACGCGTTCCGGGTACGAACAGCTATTACGAAAAGCACTGTATTCTCTTCCCGAGTCCTTTGATTTTATTATTATCGACTGCCCTCCATTCATGGGAGCGGTCACCATCAATGCATTGACAGCAGCAGATTTACTGGTCATCCCCACCCAAGCAGAGTATTTTTCAATCTACGCCATCCGCAATATGATGGGATTGATCCGGCGGGTTCGTTCCCAGTCCAATCCTACATTAACTTACCGCATCCTGTTAACCATGTTTGACCGCCGCAACCGGATTCACCGCACACTGGCGGAACAATTGCATTCAACATTTGCCAACGGGCTACTAACCTCCAGGGTCGAAATCGACACAAAATTACGTGAAAGTTCGATCACCGGATTACCGATCATTTATCAATTCCCCAAAAGTCGCGCCGCCATCCAATACCGGGCTTTAGCTCAGGAGATCATGGAATATGCCAAAGAAGAAATTCCTCAACCGGCTTGAAAACCTTTTCTCGCAATTGGAAGATCGGGTTCAACCCGTTGCCCAGGCGGAAGATCAAGAATCGCTACCCGTTTGGACCTGGGAATGTGACCCGGATGGAACCTATACGTGGTGCAGCCCGGAGCTGACATCCGGTTTGGGGTATCAGCCTTCGGTCTTCATTGGACAAAATGTGATTGCGCATAAGGTTGATCAATCCTCCCAACCTGCCATCCGTTCCGCCATGGAAAACGGCATTTTCCCCATTGATATCCATGTATATTTTCATTCTGCTGAAGGGATTCTTGTTCCCGTAAGGCTGACAATCTATCAACGTCCCGCCCATAATGGTGATCGTCCAGGTTATCGTGGCTATGCGCAGGTCCTGTCGCTTGATTCTGACATTACTGCTGAACATGTTCACCATTCGATTGCCACCAAGCCATTAACAGGTCCATTATCCCCCTCCCGAATCCAGGTGGAATCACCGATCGCATCCGGACCGATCACAGGCCTGGCATTGGATGGTTCTTCCGTTCTTCCTGCAACCAACCTTTGGACAGATACTGCTCACAAAAGCCTGCAGAAACAAAAACCCATCCATGAACCAGCCACAAATAAATCTCCGGCAGTTCTTGCACACCCATTCCAGTTGAAGGATCAAACAACCGCCATTCTTGAATTGGTGGCAGACGATCCCAACCGGACCTGGACGGAAGATGAAAAACTCCTGGTACAGGAAGTGACCCGGCAGCTCAGCCTTGCCCTGGAAAATGCCCAACTGTATGCAGCTGTCCAACAGGAACTGGGGGAAAGAATCCGCGCAGAGGCTGAAATTACTCGCCGCAACCAGGACCTTGCTCTGCTGAACCAGATTGGTCAAAGATTAAGCAAACTGGCTTCACCTGAAGAAATCTTTACTTCAGCCTTTTCCAATATCTCCTCAATGATCGACGACCGGAATTTGACCGCTATCATCATGGACCCGGATACCGGCATGCTCTCATATCCATATGTGATTGAAAATGGCAAATTGGTCCACGTTCCCGGCAGGGAACCCTCAAACCAGTTCCCGGAATGGATCATGAAAAATCGCATCCCGATCCTAATGAACCGGGATGTAAGCGGGCATCTTCGGACATCGGGCGTGGACGAATTGGATCCAATGCCCAAATCAGTCCTGGCAATTCCCATTCTTGCAGGAGACCGCCCCTCGGGCGCAATTATCTTCAATAACTACGACAAAGAGGATGGATATACCCAGGTTCAATTGGAATTACTTTCCACCATTGCTACTCAACTGGCAACCGCCCTGGAAAATGCCCGTCTCTTTGAAAACGTCAACCGGGCGCTCCAAACCATCGAAACTCGTGAACGGTACCAGGCTGGTGCCGCAAAAGCAGTATCCCAGCTAACCGAGTTTGGTACCCGGTCTCTTGTGGACGTTCTTGATACCCTTGGACAATCTTCCGGTTCCAGCCATGTTGTGTTCTGCCAGATTTCCGCATCCTCGTCCGATGTTTGGACGGTGGCGAATGAATGGCAGGCAAACCGGGAGACAGAAAGCAAGGGATCGCTGCTTGATGCGACCATCCCCATCTTTCCCCGTTGGGTTGCCGACTTGCGCGAAAAAGGCTGGGTTACCGTCCAGTTGGACACCTGTCCCAAAAACGAGCTGGAATTCCTGGATCGATCCGGAATCAAATCAGCCCTCCTTCTTTCCGTGCCCGGAAAAACCTACACCCCCTCCATTTTGGGATTTTTTGATTACGATACCAATCGGTCCTGGCAGCCGGATGAAATCAGCGTCCTTCGCGTAGCTGCAGATGCAATTTCCAATACGTATGTCCGCGAAGACCTGCTCCAACAGATCCAGATTTCCCTGAGTGAAACAGAAAACCTGTACAATGCCAGCCACCGTCTTGCATTGGCAAATGATTATCAGGAAATGGTGTCTGCCATTACACTTGGTTTTCGCAATGCGAGCCTGAATCGAGGAATCCTGGTACTCTTTGAATATGATGCCTTTGGCGGGCTGCAAAAATTCAATGTAGCAGGCAGCTGGCATTCGGGCACGGGAAAGCCTGCGCCAATCATGGGAACCGAATTGGCTGTTCAGCCATATGCCAACCTGGTGCTTGTTCAATCCCCCGTATTTTTGGACGATATCCAGAATGCGACTTTATCAGCGGAGACAAAGGGTGTTCTCGCAGAACGGAATGTCCAATCGCTCGCCATTCTGCCCCTCTGGGCAAGTAAACGCCAGCTGGGCGTATTACTCCTGGAGACCGAACAAAAACGCGCCTTCACCCCCCAGGAAATTCGCTCCTATCCACCCCTGGTTGACCAGATGGCAACCACAGTCGAGAACCAGATCCTGTTCCAACAAACCCAGGAAGCACTGGCAGATACAGAATTGCTCTACAAGATGAGCAATAATATTGCCCAGGCAAGCACAGCCCAGGATTTAATCTCCCTGGTGGCTCAAAACGTTCTCCCCAAGAATGCAGACCGAACTTCGCTTCTGCTCGTTCACAATAACAGCGAAGGCGACCCTGTGGAATTTGAGGTGATTGGTTTTTATGACGTTACCGGTGAATACCAGCGCGCAGGAATGCGAAGCCCGATCACATCCTTCCCATTGATTCGCCTTCTGGGAAATGATACCCTTGTAATCAACAATGTGATGGAATCAGACCTGGACGCGGCATCCAGAAAAACGCTTCAGCAATTGAATATCGTCTCAGGTTGTATTTCACCCCTCCGAATTGCCGGTCGCCTGATCGGCTTGTTGATTGCCTCAGCAAGACGCCCGGCTGAATATGAAAACGAGGAAATCCGGCTACTCCAGATCAGTGGAAATACCCTTGCTGTAGCAATCGAACGCCAACGTCTTCTCCAGGAAGCCCAGCAACGCGCATTGGAACTGCAAACATCGGCAGAAATCGCAAGAGATACCACTGGAACCCTTTCACTGGATGTCCTTTTGGCACGCATTACCAACCTCATCCAGGAACGTTTTGGAATGTACCACGTATCCATTTTCCTTGTTGATGATGCCGGATCCTATGCTATT
>Ga0208459_1002084_pt1 | contig 17466 bp, 20 predicted proteins | sample AD_UKC087_MetaG_FD_184433 | JGI IMG/M metagenome (GOLD analysis project Ga0208459, IMG submission 184433) | Active sludge microbial communities of municipal wastewater-treating anaerobic digesters from USA - AD_UKC087_MetaG (SPAdes) (version 2) | ecosystem: Engineered > Bioreactor > Anaerobic >... | reverse complement strand
TAAGAAGGTACACTAATCTTTTAGGATTAAAACCCTTTTTTCCTAACTTTTCAGAATCTTTCTTCATGAGTTTTATTAGGCTTTATCATTTAAATAAGTTACCCGATTACCTTAATGATACATCCCCAGAATAAACCTTAATTTCCTTGTCTTTGGTCTTTAGTATTAAAGCCCCATTTTCATCGATATCTTTTGCAAGGCCATCATAAGTTTCGTTTATGCCTATTATTTTCACATTCTTGCCTAAAGTATCTGAGTTTTTCTTCCACTTTTCAATGATTTGATCTATTCCTTTATCGAGATATTCTTGATAAACTGTATCGTAATGTTCAAAGAAGGATTTCAAAAATAGCTTGACTGATATTTCTTGGCGCATCTCAACTTTTAATGAAGCCGCTTTTTCTGGGAGTTCTTCTAGATCTGTATTTAGATTTATTCCTATCCCGACAACAACATAGTTGATTTTTTCCATATCAGATGAAAGTTCTGTCAATATTCCAGATATTTTTCTTCCAGATATCAAGATATCATTCGGCCACTTGATCTTTGCATTCATTTTGCTCTTCATCGAATTCAATGTTTCAACTAAAGCAACTGAAGATAGCAGTGTAATTTGTGGGGCTCTTTCAGGGGAGATGTTTGGCTTTAGAATAAAAGATATGTATATGCCACCTTTTGGTGAGTGCCATTCTCGTCCTCTCCTGCCACGACCTGAGTGTTGTGTTTCTGAAACAACGACATCGCCATCTTGGGAATCCAATGCAATCTGCTTTGCCTTGTTGTTTGTTGAGTCTACTTCTTCTAGAAATAATATCTTATGACCGATAATCTTGGTATTTAGCATACGTTCCAATTCAAACTGGATCTGTCTATCTGGGGTCTTGATAAGCTTGTATCCTTCATTTGTTTTTGATTCTATTTCATAGCCAAGTTCCCTTAGTTTTTTGATATGTTTCCATACCGCAGCCCTAGAAACCCCCAACTCCTTTGATATCTCCTCTCCAGAGACATAACCGCCATTTTTTTCAAGTATTTCAAGTATTTTTGATTTCATCATTTCACCGATGAAAAATTAAAGTGGATCTCAGCGCCAGTATTGAGAAGTATGCTGAGTCTGTGAGTTCCCTCTCCATTGAATGGAATAGTTTTTTGGATAATTACTTTTTCATTTGATTTGATAGATTCATTCCCTTCAAGGAAGTTCTCTTTATCAATGAATATCTTGTAGGTATAGTTCTTATCCGTGCCTTCAAGGTTCTCAATTGCAAAATCAAAATAAAGTTTATCTTTTACATTCTTGGTGTAATTATATAGTTGAACAGAATTATTAGTTATCATCCCAATTGTATACCCTTTTTCATCTATAAATAAAGTGTCACCTTCACGGTAGGGTGTTGAACTATCAAGAGTAATTAAATCATTACTGATTGTTATATATTTTCCTTCTAGAGTTGTACCATTTCCTTCAACTATGGTCGTATTGAAATAAAGACTAGTGAAGCGATCTTGTGGGATATTCACTTCACTAAAGGACAATAGGATAAATGCTGAAACAAATATGAATGAAAATGCTAATGCAAAAAAGATATACTTATCATCCAATTAACTCAAACCCATCTTCATTTGACTTTATACGATTCTCATCGATTAAATCCTTTAGGGCAAGCTCAACATCAAGCTCGTCGATACTTAAGACATTTGAGATTTCTACCTTCGATATCTTGGGGTCGGTCTTCAATAGGTCGTATACGCTTTGCTTGATCTTCTCTTCGTCAAGGTCCTCGTAGAAGTCCATATCGCCTTTTACTTCTGCCATTTCAGTTGTAATAGTTTCTTCAGATACCTCTTCCATAAGATCTTCTATCGCTGTTTCCCTTAAGCTATCTTCGATTTCACTGATTTCTACTTCTTCAGTTATCTCTTCCTCTTCTTTTTGAGGTGCTTGTGGAGCAGGTGGTTCGTAAGAGTCAATTTTTTGTTCGTAGTCAAATGACAATCCCCTTTCCTTAAGATCCTTTATCCTCTTTGAAAGCTCTAGTTCCCTATAGAGCCAGTAGTTAGGTTCAACTGGGATTATTATATCAGGGACGAGATAAAATTCATCTTGGAACTCTCCTATTCTGCCTATTATATCTACCATATCCCCTACTTTGAATTTGTCCAAAAGTTGAACCTTCTCTGACCATGCTTTTAATCTTGTTGTAGCTGTGCCATCGTCTATTGTTAATGCACCATAGGTATTCTCATTGTTTCTGTATGAGTCTATTATGGTTCCAAGAATCCTTGCTTCTTTGGATTCTCCAAACGGGGTAGAAAGAACAGCTCCGGCCGCATCGTTTTTCAACTTACCATTGACAAGGTCAACAATCCTCATCTTATAGGCTATCATTCAATGTTTTTTAATTGTGAAGATATATAAGAGTTTCTTTAAGTTTAGTTAGAAAAGAAGAAAAGAAAAAAACAATTGAAAAATAAAATATATTTTAGTTTATGAGTCTGTGTATGTGTAGACTAAAACATCATTTCTTGCATCAGCTGTTCCAGGGGCTACAGTGAAATTAATAGTAAAAGTCCTAGTAGTTCCCCTTACAGTAGTGAAAGTTGGTGTTGCAGTAATAGTTATTGAATTTTGGCTAGCAATAGATGCGTTTGCAGCAAGTGTTACAGGCCCTCCGGGAGAAGCAGTAATCCCTGTCGTTCCTACGTTTATGGGCGATCCAGTTGTATTCTTTAATACAATAAAGAGAATTTTGATAAACCTCGGTTCTGTCCCCGCTATTGGTTAAATTTATATACTAATAGCGGGTTTTAGTTATCATGGCAACTTTACTGGATATGGCTATCAAGGAAAGGTATGAAAATCTACTGAAGGTAGGAGATAAGTTAGCAGAGATTAGCAAACATGTCAATTGGAAGGCCTTCGTGCCTATAGTCTCTGGTCTTTACGATAACAAGAGCGAAAAAGGTGGCAGGCCTAACATGGATGAGATTCTGATGGTAAAGATGCTAATACTTCAGGGATTGTACGGGCTATCAGATCAGGAGCTTGAGCGTCAGGTAAATGACAGGTTGTCCTTCCAGAATTTCTTGGGCTTCCCAGAGAAGGCCCCAGATTACTCAACCGTGTGGTATTTCAGGGAGCGCTTGGCTAATACCGGCAAAGACAAACAGATATGGGATGAGTTTCAGAGGCAGATTGAATCCAAAGGACTTGGCATAAGAAAGGGCGTTGCCCAGGATGCTACCATAATAACAGCTGATCCGGGACAGACTGCACGTAAGCCAAGAGGAGATGGCGCAAAGACCAGAAGGTCAAGGGACGGAGAGTGGAGCACAAGAAAAAGCGGCTCTAAGTTTGGCTATAAAGCCCACACCAAAATTGACATTGACCATGGAATCTTGAGAGAGTTTGAAATAACGCCTGCTAATACCCATGACAGCAAAGTCGACTTAACAAAGGAAGGCGAAGTCGGATACAAGGACAAGGGCTATTTCGGACAGAAAACTAAGTCTTATGACGGGATAATGAAAAGGAAGGTAAAAGGCAGAAAACTATCCTTTAAGGACACCCATAGAAATATTCGAATATCTAAAAAGCGTCGCCAAGTAGAGCGTCATTACGCCATCATCAAGCGTGTTTTTAATTCTGGGCATGTTCTTGTAACGACCATCCCAAGGGTAAGGGTCAAGATGATGTTTGCCTTTTTCTGTTTCAATCTTTATCAGCTGCAAACGCTTTCTAAACTCACCTAGCGTTAGCTATCGACAAATTTTGGGAAATTGCCCAAAATTTGGGCAAAAGTGCGATTATAATAGAAGATTAGCTTAAGCTAGCTCGAAAACCTAATCCGTCGAAAGGCAAAAGAAAAAAAGTAAAGTTAATCATAAACCTCTAAAGTAATTTGCTGAATTGTCAGTCATTGAAATCATCTGTAATCCACCACCGAGTGAACCACTACTCTGTTCCTGGACGGATTTCTGGGTCTGCGTCTGGAAAGATCTAAACCATATAAAGTATGCTCCAACGGCTGCTACTGCTACTGCAACCAATAACATGACTGCAATAACCGGTGATACAGCCTTCTTATGTTTCCTGAAAAATTTCATCATTTTTATGCCTCCACGTTTTTACATGGACAATAACAAGTATTGCTAAGCATATTTAAATGTTTCGGTGAAAATGCCGAAATTCGCAAATGACATATTTTTCTTCATATTTTTAGTTATATTTCTCCCAATTAATTTAATAAATTTTGCGAAAAGTTTAAATAGAATGATATTTGATACTTTGCATGAAAGAGATAGATCAGAAGATTATAGATGTCATGAGGGAAAACGCGAGAATCTCAATTACTGACATCTCAAAGATTACAGAAGTCCCTGATACTACCATTCATTTTCGTTTAAAGAAGTTAAAAGATATCCTAAATTATAGATTGACGCTAAATCACAAAAAACTTGGGGAGAACTATTATCTTTTGGAAATAATCCCTGAGACTTATGCTATAGATTCCATCACCCTAAAGAAGGCAGAGGAGCTTTTCGAGCGATTTAGAAAGATGGAAGGGGTACTATTTGTAGTGAAGATCAGGGACTCATTCATGCAGATAGGGAAGTTCTGTGCCATATATGCAGGCAAAGAAAAACCAAAAATAGAAATCCCGGGTATAAAAATTATAACAATTAGTGAGATAGACAAAATCTGGGGTGAACTTGCCCTATGCTCAAAGAGCTAAAACAGAACAACATACTACTTCTTGGTGAACCAGAAACTGGGAAAGAATATTTTGGAAAGGAGTTAGTGAGAGGGGATCTCATATATGTCGGGATAGACAAAAGCCCTATAGAGATACGAGAGCTCTTTAACCCAAAATTTATCATCGACTGCTATACTGAAAGGCTTGGTGTCAAGAGCACAGAAAAATACCATATTACCTATGCGTATGATCTAGATGAGATAATAAGAAATATCTTCAAGGCAAGGGAGGAGACGGATAAGGACACCACAATTATTATCGATTCTTTGTCGCCTCTTATAGTTACATTAGGTCTAGTCCCAGTCTACAGATTTCTCCAGAGGCTATTTGCAATTGGAAGAGAAAAGAATGTCAGAATAATCATAATTCTACATAAGGGCATGCACAAGGACGAGATAGAAATTTCTATTAGGCACCTAGTCGAAGCAACGCTCTTTCTAGAGAGAACATTTGAGATGGGCGAAGAGATATTTTACGTTGATTTTGGGAAGCTTTATGGGGGAAAGTATAAAAGAATAAAATACCACATAGAAAATAATAAGATAAAGTTTGATAGATTCGCAATATAATTTATTATTTATTTTATGATAAAGGTGTGATGTATGGAAGAGAGGGTTAAGACAGGAATTAAGGGGCTTGATGAACTTATTGAAGGAGGACTTCCCAAGAGTTCATCGATATTATTATCTGGTGAGGCAGGGACAGGAAAGACAATATTCTCACTACAGTATATTTATTCAGGTGCAAAGGATTATGGAGAGGCCGGTATCTATGTTACATTCGAGGAGAAACCTGAAGAGCTTAGGAGAGAAGCATTACAATTTGGCTGGGATCTTAAAAAATATGAAACAAAGAAAAAGATCGTTATACTTGACGCTGCATCCCTTCGTGTTGGGGTGCCTTCTGATGAAGACTTCTATATGAAAAGTGATGTGGACTTGAAGTCCCTTCTCTCTAAATTATATGAAATAGCAATGGACATAGATGCGAAAAGGATTGTTATAGATTCACTTCCTGCATTTTTCTTTTCAGAGGATTCAGAAAAGATGAGAGATGACATCTACATGATGGGAAGGGTGCTAGCAGAGACAAAGGCAACTTCAATTCTTATAACTGAGATAATAAATGGCCAGGGTTACTCAAGGTTTGGATATGAGGAATTCATAACAAGGGGTGTCATAACACTGCATCTTGTCGAAGGGGAAAAGGCCATGCCGAGAATGTCTGAGTATAAGAGGAGCATCTTCATACGAAAGATGAGGGAAACAAATCACAAGATAAAACAATACCCATTCTCTATTACAAATGACGGCATAGTTGTTTACCCGCAGGGAGAAATATACTAGGGGTAAGTGATTTTTATGATAGCGGTGCCCGATACATCAGTTGTAGTTGATGGTAGATTCAAAGCTCTTTTGAGGGATCCAGAATTTGTAAAGGATCTGGAAAGGATTGTGATAGCAGAGGCTACAGTTGCAGAAGTTGAGCATCTTGCAAACCAGGGCAAATCATCAGGAATCTCAGGGATTGCAGAGCTAAAGGCAATATTCAACATAGCAAAGGAGATATTTGTCCCATTAGATTACTATGGCAAAAGACCCACAAAATATGAGATTGATGGAGCAAAAAAAGGGGATATAGATGCCATCATAAGGGAAGCTGCAATTGATCTTGGAGGGACATTGATAACAGGGGACCTGATACAGAAGGACATTGCAGAGGCCAAGGGCATACAATCGATTTTTTTAAATCCTTATAAGAAGGTAAAATTAAGGATTGAGGACTTTTTTGACTCACAGACTCTTTCAGTTCACCTAAAGGATGGGATCATGCCCGCAAGGAAGAAAGGAAAGCCTGGATCAATAGTTTTGGAAAAATATGATAGGATCTATGACGAGGACGAGTTAAAGGAGATCTCTTTAGATATATTGGAGAGGGCAAAAACTACCCGGGATAGCTTCATAGAGCTTGACGAAAAAGGGGCAAGCGTTGTTCAGTTACAGGAGTATAGGATTGTTATTACATCCCCTCCATTCTCAGATAGGTTTGAGATAACAGCAGTCAGGCCTGTTAGAAAACTTACATTGGATGATTATAATCTCCCAGAGCAGCTTATGAGAAGATTGGAAGTTGCAGAGGGAATTCTAATTGCAGGTGCACCTGGTATGGGTAAATCAACATTCGCACAAAGCATCGCAGAATATTATGCATCTCAAGATAAGATAGTAAAGACTATGGAAAAGCCAAGGGACCTTAACGTGCAGCCAGAGATTACCCAGTACACAGCACTAGAAGGCGATATGGCAAAGACAGGGGATATCCTATTATTAGTCAGGCCAGACTTCACAGTCTTTGATGAGATGAGGGTCACAAACGATTTCAAGATCTATGCCGATATGAGGCTTGCAGGAGTTGGTATGGTTGGTGTAGTACACGCTACAAAACCTGTCGATGCAATCCAGCGTTTCATCGGTAGGATCGAGCTTGGAATTATCCCGCAGCTTATTGATACGATAATTTTTATTAAGAATGGTGAGGTTAACCAGGTCTTGGAGCTTGAATTCCTTGTAAAAGTTCCACATGGAATGAGTGAAGCTGATCTTGCAAGACCAACAGTTGAGATAAAGGACTTCTATTCAAAGACACCACTCTACGAGATTTACACATACGGAGAGCAAGTCGTTGTCATGCCATTAAAGAGCAAGAGAAAGGAAACTTCGCCAATGAAAAAGCTTGCACTTTCAAAGCTAAAAGAAAGGTTAAACACTGAACTTGCGATACCATTTGATCTTGAGGCAGTTTCGGATTCAAGGATTACCCTTTATGTAAAAAACGATGATATTCCCTCAATAATTGGTAAGGAAGGCAAGAACATAAGGGCACTTGAAAATGCAATAGGATTTTCGATAGATGTAAAACCGATGGAAAAACCTCAAGAAAAGAAAGGTAGGATCCCAGTTGAAGTTGACTTTAGGGAAAAATACATCCTTCTAAATGTTGAAAAAAGATTTGCACGCAAAAACATCAAAATATTCGTCGAGGATGGCTATCTTGATGAGGTAAACGTTCCAAAGTCAGGAAAGGTCAAGATATCAAACAAGAACCCTATGGCAGAACTGATAGAAGACGCTGTTTTAAATGGTAAAAACTTATATATAATGCTTTAAAATCCGATTTGGGACCAGTGGCCTAGTGGATATGGCGATAGCCTCCTAAGCTATAGGTCGGGGGTTCGAATCCCCCCTGGTCCGTTTTATAAACTACGAATTTTTATTCAATTTATCCTACCAAAATTATATAAATGTACCTTTTATCAAGAGTTCGGGAGCCAATGAGAATAACTTCTCAAAGGGTACAAAAAATTTTTTGGCTCCCCCAAAACGAAAATCAATAAATAATATTTTTAGGGTCTTTTTATGCCATGGAGTCTGAAGTTTGGAAGTATTTTTGGGATACCTGTAGAGCTTCATATCACGTTTCTGTTGCTTCTTCTGATGTTTTCATTCTTTGGCGTTATGCCCTTAATCGTTGTTATACTGTTATTTGTCTCTGTCTTTATACATGAACTAGCACACTCGCTAGTTGGAAGGCATTATGGTGCTAAGATTAAAAAGATTACCCTTCTCCCGATAGGGGGAGTTTCACAGATGGAGGCAATACCAAAATCCCATGAGTTTGCCATCGCGGTAATTGGGCCTGTCGCAAGTATCCTGATCGGAGTGATTCTGTTCCTTTTCGGATCTTTAGCCGGTGTTAAGATGTACTTTGATTTGAATTGGGTTGAATTAAACTCAGTTTCAGAGATCATAAGGGCTGTCATGTCCTTGAACTTTGTACTAGGATTATTCAACATAATCCCTGCATTTCCAATGGACGGGGGCAGAGTCCTAAGGGCCTTTTTAGCCTCAAGGATGGACTACCTCAAGGCAACTGAGCTCTCAGTTAGAATAGGCCAAGCACTTGCAATAGTTTTTGCCTTCGTCGGTATTTTTTATAATCCCTGGCTCATAATCATAGCATTTTTCATTTACATCGGAGGGATGAGTGAATACGAAACAAATCGTATGTCATCTCTTCTAAAAGGAATAAAGGTCAAGGATCTTATGATAAAAGATATCTTCACTGTTTCGGCCGGCGATAGCCTAGAGGATTTTGAGAAACTCCTAATAGAAAAAAAACACAAAGGGTACCCAGTAGTTGAGAATGGAAATGTTGTCGGCATCATTACAACAAATGAACTCCTTGGAGTCTCAAGACAGAAGTGGATTGAAACAAAGATCTCAGATGTCATGATAAAAGATATTGTTATCGCATCTCCTGATATGGAAGTATTTGATCTTCACACAAAGCTTACTGAAAAGAATCAAGGAAGGGCAGCAGTAGTTGAGAAAGGGAAGCTCATCGGATTTATTACAAAAACAGATATACTGAAGTTTTCAGATATATTGTCTATTAAGAGGATGTAGATGAAAGAATTTCTTAGAGTTGGCGAAACTAATTACATAATTTTAGGCACTGCTCACGTTTTTGAAAAGAGTGTAATTGAAGTCAGAGAAACTATCAGAGAAGAAAAACCCGACATTGTGGCCTTAGAGCTTGACCCTGCTAGGCTGGATGCACTTCTCCACCAAGAAGAGAGAAAACCCACGCTCCGCGAGATGAAGGAGTTTGGATTCAAAAATGCACTCTTGCTATTATTTATGTCATACATGCAGAAGAAAGTTTCAAGTGAAGCAGGTATTATGGCAGGCAGGGAGATGATTGAAGCTGCAATGGAGGCACGCTCATTAGGAATTCCAGTAGTTCTAATCGATAGGGATCTTAGAATTACAATACAGAAGTTGATGGAAAAAGTTGGATTCAAAGAGAAGCTCTCTATATTCAAGGACGCATTATTTCCTGCTGAAGAGTATTCAATTGACTACGCATATGAGAATCCCACACAGCTAATCGATGAAGTAAAGAAGAGGTATCCATTCATATATGAAGTGCTTGTCGATGAGCGGGATAGATTTATGGCAGAAAACTTAAAAAGAATACAGAGGGAGAAAGTCTTAGCTATCGTAGGAGCAGGTCATGTTTCTGGGATAAAAAAATATTTAGGTGGTTTAGACGTATAATTTTACAAAAAAAGAAGTTACTGAGCTTCTAATTGCATGGGCCGCACTAACAGTTGCCTTTGGATTTGCCTTCAGTGGTGGTGCTCTCTCATTTAAGAGCATTGATAACGTTATGTCATTTGTTTATGATTTACCAAAGTATGTCATAATAGTGGGCGCAGCTTTCCTTTTACATGAGCTATCTCACAAGTTCACGGCGATTAAATATGGTTACTTTGCACAGTTCCGACTTTGGCAGACTGGACTTCTACTAGCCCTTTTGATGTCATTTGCAGTAGGTTTTGTGTTTGCTGCTCCAGGGGCAGTTTATATCTATGGTATAAACGATGATAAAAAAGATGCAAAGATATCCCTTTCTGGACCTCTTTCTAATATGATAGTTGCCGTTGTTTCGCTAATATCCTATAGGGCATTCTTCATACCGCTTTTAGCACAGATCGCTTACATAAGTGCATTCATTGGTGTATTCAATCTATTGCCATTTGGACCACTTGATGGAAACAAAATATTCAAGCATGAGAAAATACCTTGGATTATACTTATGGGAATAGGAGCATTGATTATCTTCGGTATATAGGAAGTTCTGATTCGAGCTTTCCTCCCCAAACTACGTCAAGGTAACCTTTTGGGTCAGTGTCACCTTCTGTGCTAATTAGAAGTATATTCGAATCTTTTCCTATTTCAAGGTCATTTTTTATATGCATTAGAACTCCAAGGCCAATCGCTCCACTCTCCCCCGATATTACTCGTTTGTCACCTTTCAATGGATTTCCCAAAACCCTCATCGAAAGTGCAGAAAGCTCGTCCTTGCACGAAACAAATACATCAGAATAATCCCAATGAATATCCCAGGCTATTGGATTTGGAACGCCGCAGGATAAACCTGCCATGATTGTTTTTAGATCTCCTTTTGCTTTGTGTGGAGTTCCGTCATTTATTTCCATAGATTCATAAAAACAGGACGCTGTCTCAGGCTCGACTATTATCGACGTGGGCCTTTTCTTACCATATATTGAATTGAAGTATCCAACACCTGAAGCAGAGAAAGAGCCAACACCTGCTTGAAGTATTATGTGGGTGGGGATATCCTTTCCATTTTCTTTAATCTCTTCCATTGCTTCATCAAAAAGGACGGTATATCCTTGCATAATCCATTTAGGTATGTTTTGGTATCCTTCCCAAGCTGTGTCTGATATAACTTGCCAGCCCTCGCTAGCGCCGTCTCTTGCCATCTTTTCTACGGCATCATCATAGTTTCCATCAATCACGACTGCTTTTGCTCCTGTTTTCTTGATGGCTTCGATCCTTTGGGTGGCAGTCCCTTTTGGAAGATAGATAACTGCTTTCTGTCCAAGTTTCATTGCTGCCCATGCAACACCAAGCCCGTGATTCCCATCAGTTGCAGCTGAAAATGTCATTTCTCCGATATCTTTTTTGAAATCCTTTGAGAAGATTTCTGAAATGGATATCTTTCTCCCTGCCATCTCTTCAAGTGTTCTATAAATTGCATAGATGCCGCCGAGTGATTTAAAGGAGTTCAAGCCAAACCGATAAGATTCGTCCTTAACCCAAATATTGCCGACACCAACTTTCTCTGATAGCTTATCAAGAGACACTAGAGGTGTCCTACTATACTCATGCATTCCAGAATAAATAGATCTAACTTTTTTTGCAATGTCCTTAGAAACAAAATCAGTTGAAGTTTTTTCAGTTGAGTAATCTCTAGCACGTTTATTTAATAGATAAGAATAATACTTATCCATGCTCGATCCTGACTCCTTCATCAGTTGTTTTTGTCTTGATGGGTATTCCACCGGCTATCCTGATTGCAGTTTCAACTTCGCTTCGCTTGTTCGGAGTGAGGGCGTACATACAACCCCCTCCGCCTGCCCCAGTTATCTTAGCACCCAAAGCCCCTGAGATCCTTGATGCAAATACTAGGTCAGAAAGTTCTTTTGTCGAAACACCTATAGCCTCCAGAAGGCCATTATTAATGTTCATCAATTTACCAAGCTCTTTTAGGTCACCATCTTCAGTTAGGATCTTTCTACCTTTATCTGCTATATCTTCCATAGCATCCATAATATCCTCAACTATCTCTGGGTATTCCTCTCTCAAAATCTTTACCTTTTCAAGAAGGACTTTCGTGCTACCTTTTTCTCCTGTGTATCCAACTATTATTGGAAGCTGTGGTGCTGAAAATCTCTCAATTTTTCCCTTCTTGAAATAGACGCCACCCCCAAGAGCAGAAACTGCTGGGTCGAGTCCGCTAGAGCTTCCCTGGACTTCAAACTCAACCTCTTTTCCCATCCTCGCTATATCCTCATTTTTAAGATTCATTTCGAGGAGTTCTGAGAGAAGTTTTAATGTTGGGACAACAACAGCAGCAGAAGATCCTAGGCCCGCACCAACAGGAATATCTGATCTAATAGATATTTCAAACCCCTTTCGAGATCCATATTCGGTGAATATTCTCTCGATTGCAGATTTCACATAGGATACGACATATCCTGCTTTTCCATAATCTGTTCCTAAAAAAATCTCTTCTTCAGAAAATGAAATACTTAAACCAGGTATTTTAAGATCATTAGCATGTATCTTTATTGTTTTCTCATTAAGGAGTTTTCCTTCAGTATACGTACGCAAATCTATTGCCGAGGCTATTGCTCCTCTACCATAAACAACAGAATGCTCCCCAAATAGTATTATTTTCCCTGGTGCTGAAACTAACATTTTATCCCCACCGAACCATAACCTACAACTGCGCTATAATCTCCTGACGCTTCATAAGAATTTGAATAATCAAGAATCTTTCCCTTTTTAGCACCTAGCTCTTTCATGCAGGTGAGCATTACAGAGAGAGGGCCATAACCGCATGTAGTATAATCATTTTTATTTATGAATTTGTATATCCCTTGGACATCAAAGTTCTCTGCCATTTTTAGTATCTCCATATCGTTTTTCTTTATCCATGAGAGAACTTCTTCCTTACTACCTTTGATCGGGCTATAATCAAACCTGTTCCCAAAATGCACAAGATCACTTGACGCAATCACTCCTAAAGATTCTTCACTAGATTTTGCAATCGCCTTACCGATCTCAATAGCAGTTTGCATATCCTGCATTCCCATACATATAGGGACAAATGTGAGGTCCTTTTTTAGGTATTGTAAAAATGGAAGCTGGACTTCTATTGAGTGTTCATACTTATGTGCTGCTGAGTCGATGCCGACTATTCCAGATCTCTCGACAATTTTTGACGCGAGCTCTTGATTGATATTTACTTCGCCTAATGGAGTTTCCCAAGTACCTTCGTTCATTAGTGCAACAGGAAGCCCCATGCCAGTGTGGTTTGGTCCAAGAATGACATAAGTTTCTGGCGGAGAATTAGAAAGGTAATAGTATGAATGAGCCTGAGTTTTACCCGAATAGACATAACCCGCATGAGGGCACAATACTCCGACGTTATCCCCTTCATCAATAAACTCGATGTCCTTCTTTGCGTCATCGATAAATTTCTCAATCATCTTTAGAAGAGATGATCTGTCTCTAGGATAAAAACTCCCAGCAACATAAGGAGGCCTATACATATCTATATTATCAGTCTTGAAATTTATATGCCTTTCTTATTTCTTTATTTTTCATTTATTGAAAATTATATCTATTAAAATTATATTTTTTATTTAAAAATTTTCAATATGTTAAATCTGGCTTGATATAATGCTTTTATTTTGAGAGAAACATTTATAAGTATTCGACAAAGATTACACTATAATCTAAGGCAACAGGACCCGTAGCCCAGTGGATAAGGCGACGGCCTTCTAAGCCGTAGATCGAGGGTTCGAATCCCTCCGGGTCCGCTTATGTTTTTTCAGCGGGGTAGGGCAGCTAGGAGTGCCCGGCGGGCTCATAACCCGCAGGCCAGTGGTTCAAATCCACTCCCCGCTACTAATCTCTTTTAAAAAAATATTACTTGTTCATCAATCCATAGATTATAGCGATGTAACCTATAATAGTAGAAATAAGTTCAACTTCGCTTCTAACATAAAAAAATATTCTAAATACGTCCAATAAATATGGAATTGAAAACAACGCGAAACTAATTGCAATCCACTTGTACAAATCCTTCTTTCCACTTAGATATTTTAAGTACGCCATTATAGAGATTATCCCAGTAAATATTAGATTAATCAATACTATTGATGCCATGGTTGGGATTAAACTAACATCATTATAAAATTTCGTGTCCTAGATTCTTGAATTTAACCTTTTTTAATTTATATTTTTATTATAATATTATATTTACTATTTGTAAGTTTTTTCAATTATTAACCATATTATTAGCCACTTATCCAATTAAATCTTATTTCGGCTAATAACTTACCAAAACATTTTTAAATATCCACTTACATAATAATACGTCGATAATATAATCGACAAAAAATTTGGAGGTAAAAAGATGGCAAAGTCTATTGTTAAAGAGGAAAACGGTAGGTTTGAACTTACTGAAACATTGCCTGATTCTCAGTTTTACAACACAGACTTGGCGCCTGTACCCTTTGCAAAAAGGACATGGGGATACTACGAGTACATTGCTATATGGGTAGGAATGTCCGTATGTGTTCCAACATGGATGTTAGGTGCAAGTATGGTTGACGCTGGATTCAATTGGGCAATCGTCATTGGTACCATAGCTCTTGGTCAGATTATTGTTTTGATTCCAATGGTTCTAAACTCCTTTGCAGGAGCAAAGTACGGTATACCATTCCCTGTTTTCTTGAGAAGCGCATTTGGTATTTACGGGGCTAACATTCCCGCACTGTTAAGGGCAGTTGTAGCTATAGGATGGTTTGGAATCCAGACAATGGTTATGGCCTTTGCAATTGACGGTATCTTAGTTGAATTAAGTCCAACTGGATACGGTGCAATGACTGGAACTATACCCTTTTTCAACTTAAATGCACACACAGTAATATCGTTCCTTTTGTCTTGGATAATGACAGTTGTAATTTGTTACTACTCTTCACCTAAGAAATCTGCACCTGGTGTAAAATGGTTAAATGATCTTTCAGCACCATTATTACTCTTAATTGGAATAGGTTTACTCTGGTGGGGTTACTCAAAGGCCGGTGGTTGGGGACCAATTCTAAATCAACCAACAACTGCTTCTATGGCCGTTTGGCCAGCATTCTTGACCGCAATGGTAGCATACTGGGCAACTTTAGCGATTAATATCTCAGACTTGACTAGGTTTGCTAAGAATCAAAAAGTTCAGTATATAGGCCAGACACTTGGAATGCCAACAACAATGACCTTATACTCCTTCATAGGGGTAGCAGTCACATCCGCATCTGTTGTTATTTTCGGAAGCGCAATCTGGGATCCTGTAGCTTTGATGATTAAAACTGGAAGTGTATTCTTCATTTACGTTGGATTAATATTCGTCATTCTAGCAACACTTACAACAAATATTGCTGCAAACATGGTTGCTCCAATTAACGATGTAATGCACGTATATCCCAAGAAATTAAACTGGGAACTTACAACTATTATCATAAGCTTGATAGGTATACTAATGCAGCCTTGGAGATTCTTGGCAGATCCAAATGCTTACATTTGGACATGGTTATTGGGATATGGAGCCTTCCTTGGACCTGTCGCTGGTGTCGTTATAGCAGACTTCTGGCTAATTAGGAAACAAACAATTAAACTAGATGACATATACAAGAATAACGGATACTATGATTTCAAGAAGACAGCAAATCCAGTAATGACCGTGCTATTAGTAATCTGTGCAGGGTTGATTATGTATTTCTCAACAAAGGGATTAATTCTTGGAACAGGATGGCCTTCATGGATTACAACAGCAGTATTGATACTTGGTGTATTGGGTTCAATATACCTTGGATACTCTAAGACACACGGAGTCAACATGGTCGGTGCAGTTTCACTATTCCTTGGAATAGTAGTTTCAATGGGTCTACCTTTGTTAGTTCCAGCAGCAGGAATGTGGACATGGTTCATAGGATTATTTATATCCTTGATACTCTACTACGTTCTATACCCAGCTTGGTATTCAAAGGACTTTAGTCCAGTGCCAAAATAAAATAATTTAATTTTTAATTTTTCTTTAATTTTTTAAGAAAACCTTTATAATAAAATTGTATTAAATTCTGATGTGATTTCATGATTGAATATTTACTAGTATTATTAGTGTTCACTATTTTTAGCATATGGCATTCAGCCACATCAAAAGATTCATTTAAGAAAATATTTACTTCAAAATTTAAACTGAGTCTTTCTTCATACACCTTGATAAGGATCCCTGTGTCGCTTTTTTTTCTTGGGCTTACTCTTTACTTAGTATTCTTATACAGAAAATTAACACCTGAACTATTCACACCAATTAGAGGATTTGCAGGGATAGTTCCACCACTTATAGCAATGTGGTTGTCTTCTTACGTCACTCTCCAGATATCTAAAGCGGATAGGCTTCCTCAATATTTTGGGATATTGGATACTCCCAAGGTATTCTTCTACAGTGGTGCTTATTCTATTTCTAGACATCCATTATATTTTTCATGGCTCTTAGCAGTATGGGGTTTCATGATATCAAGCCCATACTTATTGTACCTTGAATTTGCTTTATTAATCACAATCTTTGTTGTTTACATGTCTAAGCAGGAAGAAAATGCAATGATAGAACTATTTGGGGAAAGGTATACCGAATACAAGAAGAGAGTTCCATTCTTACTTCCATACGGATTTTTAACAAATAAGAACGAAACAAATACGGTTAATCTTATAAATAAGGATAATCCAAAGAAGAAAAAACAGTGATCTCATGATTGAAGTAATAGTTTGGATGATTTTGACCTTAGCAATTGGATCTATATCTGCTTTAATTTCTAAGAAATATGGCGTTGAATATATCATAGGGATGTTTGCATGCTTTTCAGTTATTGCAAATGTTATCGCATCAAAAATTGTCGTTTTTGGCCCCTTTACAGTTCCTGCAGCAGTATTAGTATATTCGACAACATTCTTACTAACAGACTTTCTCTCAGAACTATACTCAGAAAAAGAAGCTATCAAGGCAGTTTACATTGGATTTATCTCAAATATAGTTTTAGTAATATCAATATGGGTCGCTGTAAAATGGCAAGAAGCTCCATTTTGGCTTGGTCAACCTGCATTTGAATCCTTATTTGGCCTCGTTCCAAGGATAGTTTTGGGTTCGATGTTAGCATATATAGTATCACAAAATCTTGATGTAAAAATATTTATGTTTTTCAAAAATAGATACCCCAAGCATCTTTGGCTAAGAAATAACGCTGGGACAATGATAAGTCAATTTGTTGATACATTGATATTCATCACAGTTGCATTCTATGGCACAGTTCCTATTGAAGTTCTATCTTCTTTAATTATTGGGCAGTATGTTGTAAAATGGATAATAGCAGTCTTTGATACACCGTTCTTATACTTTGTAAAATATATCTACAACAGATGACCATTTGATTTATATACTTTTAATTTTAAATAATACTGGGTAAGTTTATGGAAGATGAAATTGATAGGGATATAGA
>Ga0208459_1002073_pt1 | contig 17543 bp, 12 predicted proteins | sample AD_UKC087_MetaG_FD_184433 | JGI IMG/M metagenome (GOLD analysis project Ga0208459, IMG submission 184433) | Active sludge microbial communities of municipal wastewater-treating anaerobic digesters from USA - AD_UKC087_MetaG (SPAdes) (version 2) | ecosystem: Engineered > Bioreactor > Anaerobic >... | reverse complement strand
AAACCGGACGCTGACGCCGCGTGGGTATGGCGTATCTTCGTTGGCAGGCGTGGTCCATTGGTGCGGCGTGCCGTCGGAAATCCAGGGTACAAAACCACCGTGCAAGTGGACAGTCGCGCGGTTTTGCTTGTAGGGTTGGCAGGTCATCCCGGGCATCGGCATCATGGGGTCGCAATCCATACCCATCTGGTCAATTGGCCCTTCCCCCGCGCCCATTACCGTGGTATCCACCGGCAAGAAAAGATCGCCGGCTTCGTTGATAGGCAGGCTGTTCGTGAACTTAATCCTGACCGGGATGTCTTTTTGGGCAACGATGGTTGGCCCAAGATAGCGGAATTGGTTCACATTCGGGTCGGATGAGTTAGTTTGGCGGTAGCCCAGGACTGTGGTGGGCGGCAAATCTGAGTTGAATTGGTGGGTGAACTTCCCAAGTTCAATTTCGTAATAGTCGGAACCCGGAAAAGTGGTGGTATCCGGAACTGCCACAGGCAGAAATTGTCCCAGGTTATTCGCGTTATCCGGACCCAAACCCGGGAGAGAGTCGATGAACTTGCGGATTCCGCCGCTCAGGTCCGCGCTAAGATGCGCAGTAGCGCTTGCTCCGCTGCCGGTCGGGTCTGTAATGGACACGATCGGGGCAGTGTACCCCGTGCCTGGGTTGGTAAGCGAGATGCTGGCGATACCGCCATTGGAAACGATAGCCTCGGCGAGAGCGCCGGAGCCCGTTCCATACACGTCCAGAACTTCCACCACCGGGTTGGTATAAGCGCTGCCGGCGGAGTCTATGGTGATGTAACCAACCGGACCATAGGGCATGGGGGAGTTGGCATAGTTCGGATAGGGACCAAAGTAGTGTGGGATGACTGCATCGAGGGCGTTCTGCGCGCCATTCTCGCCCAGACCCGCCACGCCGGGCAAAATCCCGGCTTTCCGATTTTGTTCAGCTGCCTTTTGAATGTCCCCGGCAGTCACGCGGCCGTCTTTGTAGACCAGGCCGTCCTGGATTATGGGGGGATCAACGGATTGAGCAACGACAGCGGCAACACCATTAAGGGTGTAACCCAACAAAATCCCGATGAGCATCAGGATCTTTCCGAATTTCGTTTTCATAGTTTCTCCTTGAAAACACTATTCAATTGACGACGGATGACGTTTGGTACTGCGGTATCAAGCTCTTGCAATTAACCGCTGGCGTACCCAAGGACAAATAAGTTTGAAATGGACAGAAAGTCAGTAAAACAATACTAATGTTATAGTATTTGGCTTATATTAATTTACCGCCAACACAACCAAAAAGAAATAGCTTGTACAAGGATTCGGAAATTTAATAGCGCCCGGAAAAGCCGCGCCGCCTTAGTTTGCGTAAAAAAACAAACACCAGATTTTCTGGTGTTTGTTTTTTACTCTAATTTACTGTTAGGTATCTGGCGGCCGGGCAAAACTCAGCGTTTGGGCGCGGCACAGAATTTGGTGTCAGACTTAATATTCCGTGAGCTCCGCCTTTTCGACCATGCCATTCAACACCATTTCGAGCGCCATGGTGTGAACGCAGACCCCGCGGGTTTTGAAAAATGAACAGTCGCACACCCATTTGCCTTGTTCATAATGTACGACGTGGTCGTTGTTATCCCCTTTGAATGTGGCTTGGAAATTGTTTAATGTGATGCGATCTTTCTCTTCGGCGTATCGTTTGGCTTTTTCGATTTTTCCGATCATTCCGCTATCCATACTGTCCTAAGCTCCGTTTCTCTGGAAAATTAAAAGAAAAACACGCGCCAAATACAAAGGCGTGTGTTCCGCTGTGCCAATCCGCTGCAGTTCCTTCGCGCGGACCATACTATTCAGGCTAACTCCTTCATAATAACTATATTATACCTCAAGCTTACCGTTTTTCAGCAAAAAATCCCAGGGAAATGATAAAAAAGGCCGGAACTTTTTAGGTTCCGGCAAGAGCGGCGTGTTTCAGGCGTTGATTGGCTCAACGGGCAGCGCTTCTATGTATCCGCGATAGCCCATCGGCGCAAGTTGGAACCGCGGGGCTGCTTCTGGCGCCCAGCGGTAGCCGTACAGGGTGGGGTCGAAGGTTTTTACGTGCTTCCAGACCTCCTGAATTGCTTCCTCGAACACGCTGTCATCGTACGGTTCACCCTGGAAGACCATCATTTTGCAGGGCGGCAGGTCAATCAGCTCGTAACCATCCGGAACGGCGCCCTGGTAATCCAGCGGGAGCTCTACGCCCTGCACATATTTAGATGTGCCGGCTGGGATTAAGTGCGCTGGCAGCCAAAGACCAACTGGCTCGTACAGAGCCTCTTGGACGCTGCACAGAACGTCCCAGATATCGCATCCGACTTCCTCACAGTAGGCATAGTAATGTTCGGCGTTCCTGGCGCGTTTTAGCAGCAGCTTTCTGGCAGGCCTTTCCACGACCTGAACAAAAATGGTTCGGGTAGTGCTTTCTTGGGTCATTTTGCTTCCTCCTTGTTGTAAAGCGTGATAACTGGCGAGCACTTGGAACGGAATGAAAAGATTCAACGGCCCACCTCGTCTGCGATATTCGCTGGGAGGAAGGCCAAATTGGCGGGTGAAGGCGCGGGTAAAGCCGGCGTGAGAAGAAAAGACAAACTCCAGGGCAACTGTGAGGACGGTATCGCTGCCGTCGCGCAGGATGAGAGCGGCGCGCGAGAGCCTTAAGGCGCGGATATATTCAAAAGGGGTTTTTCCGGTGCGTTCCTTAAAAAGGCGCGCGGCGTGGAAAGGAGAGTAGCCAGCCGCATCCGCCAGGCCGCGCAGGCTGATGGGTTCTTTTAGGTTTGCCTCAATGTAGTCCTGCATGCGCTGGACGGCAAGGAGGTCGGTGGGGTCTTGGTGAGTTGCAAGCATAGCCATATTATAGTGAAGGCTGGGCGCTTTGCTTTGCAGATATTGCGATGTTACCGTGCTAAGGGCAATTTAGCGCAAGTTTGTTTCGCAGTGTTATTGGAAATGTTGGGGAAGCGGGTGCTTAAAACGCTTGGCTGAGCCTGGTATCTTTCTCGAAGACCAGGCCGTCTTCGCCACCGACGTAATACCCACGAACGGTTTTTATCTGCCGGTAGCCAGATTGCTCATAAAGGTGGATTGCGCGCAAATTTGAGGCGCGCACTGTCAGCCGTACAAGCGGCGTGCCGAGGGCGCGCTCACCAGCTGCCAGCAGGCGGGCTCCCAATCCGCGGCCTTGCCAGGCAGGCGTTATCCCGATGGACGAAATCCACCCGACCTTTCCCGACAATTGCTCATATCCGGATAGAAATCCAAGCATTTCTCCCGAGCTGACCATCTTCAAGCGCACCATGCCGGGCTTGATGAGCACCCACAGCGATTCCACCAGCGGCCATACATCTTCGCGCGGAAAGCAGACTTTTTCCAGTCGGCGTTCCGCGGCCAGGTCGCTCAGGCTCGCCCGAAGGATTTGTGGTTCAGCAGTCGCCTCTCCCGCGCCTGGCGGGGGATGAGAGCTCATCGCGGATCCTCCTGCAGGCTGGTAGCCAGAGCTTCCCATTCCGCCAGGAGTGGTTCCAGTTCCTCTTTCAGTTTGTTATAAGCTTCAGCCAGACGCGCCGTCATGATTGGGTCAGTGGGTGGGTTGGCAAGCTTGGCTTCATGCAGCGCGCTTTCGCGTTCCAGCGCGTGGATGCGATTTTCCAGCGCGTCCAGTTTCTTCTGAATCTGCTGACGCTGGTTGCGGCTGAGGGTTTTTCGAACAGCAGGGGCGTTTTCTGCTGGCGCGGCGGTCGGCGTGGGCGTGAGCACAGCAGCTTCCTGCGCGGGCTGCGCGGCAGCGCTTTGGGAGATTTTATACTCGGAGTAGGTACCAGAAAACACCTTCAGCATGCCCGCGTCCGGGTTCATCTCCCAGATTTGGGTAGCCAGCGCGTCTATCAGGTAGCGGTCGTGCGAGACCAGCATAATAGTGCCCGGATAATCCGCGAGAACATTCTGCAGCACTTCCTGGGTGGGTAAATCGAGATGATTTGTGGGCTCGTCCAGCAGCAGCAGGTTGGCGTCGGTCAGCGCCAGTTTGGCCAACGCCAGGCGCCCGCGTTCTCCGCCCGAAAGCGTCTGAACTGCCGAGAAAACTTCTTCCCCGGTGAAGCCGTACTTAGCCAGGTAGTTGCGCGCTTCAGCCGGCAGCATGGCCGGGGCAACCGTGTTTATTTCCTCAATCAGGGTCAGTTCCGGGTTCAACCCTTCGTGCGCCTGGGCAAAATACCCAACCTTCAGGCTGGCGCCTAATTCTATCTGACCCGAGTAGGGAGGAATTTGGTTGAGGATGGTTTTGAGAAAGGTGGTTTTACCAGCGCCGTTAGGTCCGATGACTGCCACGCATTCGCCGCGCTTCAACACAAGGTCAGGCGCTTGAAAGAGCGGATGACCTTCATCTTGATATCCAACCTGCAAGTCGTAGCTGCGCAGCACCAGATCGCCGGAGCGGCCTGCCAGGGCTAACCTGAGGTGCATCGGGCGGATATTTGCTTTGGGCGCGCTCAGGCGCGAGTCTGCCAGCAGTCGTTCCAGCCGGCGCTGCCTTCCGCGCGCCTGGTTGTTGTTTTGAGTGCCCAAAAAGCGGCGGATGTAATCCTCCTGCTTTTCGATGTACTCGTTCTGAGCTTCAAATTCCGCCAGGCGGCGGGTGTAGCGCGCTTCCCGTTGGGTCAGATAGGCGGTGTAATTGCCGCGGTACACTTCCAGGGAAGGCGTCATTTCCCAGACTTGCGAAGCGGTCTGGTCCAGAAAGTAGCGGTCGTGGGAGACGATAATCACCGCGCCGTCCCAGTCCCGCAGCCAGGCTTCCAACCACTCCACCGCGGCGATATCCAGATGGTTGCTGGGCTCATCCAGCAGCAGCAGGTCAGGTTCTTCCAAGAGCAGACGTGCCAGCACGGCCCGAGTGCGCTGCCCGCCGGAAAGTTGGATGAGAGGGCGTTGGTAGTCCGTTTCCAAGAAGCCGAGTCCAGAAAGAGTCTGTTGGATGCGGTTGGAGTAGGTATAACCGCCGCCTTGTTCAAAGCGCGACAGCACAGTTCCATAACGCTGCAGCACGTCGGGCGAGCAGTCGGGGTCTTGCATCTCGCGCTCGAGGATTTTTAATTCGTCTGCCTGGGCGAGCAGCGTCTCGAAAGCCATCAGGCAGTATGACCACAATGTCCCTTCCCGAATGGTGACTGCTTCCTGCGGCAGGTAGCCCAGCGTCAGCCCGCGGGCGCGGTGCACAGAACCGCGCGAAGGCTCTTCCACACCGGCCAAAATGCGCAGCAAGGTGGTCTTGCCGACGCCATTTGGGCCGACAATGGCAACGCGCGCGCGCCGGGGAATCGCAAAAGTGAGATCTTCGAAGATATCGACCGGACCAAAGGATTTGCCGAGATTTTGAGCGCTTAGCACTGACATTGCGCTTGTAGTATACCAGCGATGCCTGGCAGGAGAGCGCTTGAGGGGACGCGACACAGACACGTAATTTGTTCTTTTGACATTTCAGCAGTGTAAGTTTGCGCAAAAAGAGCAGGCTGACACAACAAACATACGGCTCGGGTCAGGGATGGTAAAATCTGGGTATGAAATTGAAACGTTGGCACATCTGGCTTGGGGTGGCAATCAGCGCGGTCTTTCTGTATCTGGCTTTCCGTAAAGTAGACTTTTCCCTGGTTTGGCAGTACCTGCAACAGGCGCAGTGGTCCTGGGTGCTGTTAGGGCTTGTGTTCTACTTTTTCGGCGTATTGCTGCGCGCCTGGCGCTGGCAGGTGCTGCTAAACCCGCTCAAGCGCTTGCCAATCCGGCGGCTTTTTCCGGTTGTGGCCATTGGCTACATGGGCAATAACGTCTATCCAGCCCGCGCCGGCGAAGTGCTGCGTTCGGTTCTGCTTAAATCCAAGGACCAGGTGGATATCTCTGGCAGTTTGGCGACCATTGTGGTTGAGCGCTTGTTTGACGCGATTGTGATTCTGGGCTTGGTGCTCTTGAATCTGCGCCAGCTCACAGCCATGCCCGCAGCAGCGGAATGGGTTGGCAGCATCCAAAAAGGCGCGCTGATTGGCAGCGCGGTGTTCCTGCTGCTGCTGCTCATTTTCCTTGGCATGGTGTTCTTTCCGGCACAGACCCAAAAAATAAGCGGCTGGATCATCAACCGTTTGGTGCCATCCCGACTGCGCGCCTCTCTGAACGGAATTGTCGCGCGCTTCATCAACGGGCTTTCCAGTCTGCGCTCGCCATTGGAAACGCTGAAAGTGCTGCTGCTCTCAATCGCCATCTGGACCTGCGAGACAGGCCTGTATTGGGGCGTGATGCGCGCGTTGGGCATGGACCTGAACTTTATGACCCTGATGCTTCTGAACGGCGTCGTAAATCTTGTGCTGCTCGTACCGGCAGCCCCAGGCGGGCTGGGGACGTTTGACGCGGCTTGCAAGGCTATGTTGGAGCTTTTTGGGATTGGCTCAGAGCTGGCGTTGGGGTACACGCTGCTGCTGCGGGCGGCGCTGTGGGTGCCTATTACAATCCTGGGCGCGCTCTTCTTCTTACGGGAGGGCTTTACGCTGAGCACCGACGTGGTCAGTCTTAAAGAGCAATATTCGAATGAAAATACACCGCACGCAGGCGCAGACGCGCCTGCTGATGCGCAAGAGGAATCAACAGACTTATGAGTGAACCTATTCGTAAACAGAACATTGCGGTCATTGGGGCGGGAATAGGCGGATTGAGTGCCGCTTATGACCTGGTGAAGGCAGGCAAAAACGTCACCATTTTTGAAGCCTCTGATCATCCCGGCGGACTGGCAGCCGGCTTTAAGGAGCCGCATTGGGATTGGTCCGTTGAGCGCTTTTATCACCATTGGTTCACATCCGATAAACACATGCGCGGGTTGATCGCGGAACTCGGCTGGTCCGACCAGGTCATTTTCCCCAAGCCTGTGAGTGTGATGTATTTCCAGGGCAAGTTCTATCCCTTTGATTCCATCACAGCCGCGCTGCTCTACCCCGGGCTGGGTTGGGGAGTTAATAAAATCCGCTTTGGCCTGGTAGGGTTGTATCTGCGCCTCACAAAGCAGTGGCAGAACTTGGAAAAGACCACCACCGACGCCTGGATGCGCGCTAAAGCTGGGAATAAAGTGTACGAGAGCATGTGGCAGCCGATGATGATCGGGAAATTTGGCGAGCGTTATGCCAAGCAAGTGAATATGGCCTGGATGTGGGCGCGCTTGCATTCGCGCAGCACGCGACTGGGCACATTTATCGGCGGGTTCCAGGCGTTCGCGGATAAGTTCGCGGCGCGGTTGGAAGAACTGGGCGCTGCCATCTTCTACAAGACCGGCGCGCAAAGTATTGAGCAGACGGAAAACGGCAAGGTGCTGCTGCGCCTGGCTGGCCGGGAACCCCAGGAATTTGACCAGGTTTTAGTCACGCTTTCACCGGGGATTATGGCCAAGCTCACTCCCGGGCTGCCGCAGGACTACCTGGCGGGTCTGCTAAACCTGAAAAGCATGGGCGCGGTGGTGATGACGCTCTCTCTTAAGCACGCGCTTTCCCCGCAGGGCTACTACTGGTACAACATACCCAAACAGGTAGGTTTTCCTTTCCTCTCTCTGGTGGAGCATACCAACTTCCTCAAGCCAGAATACTTTGGCGGCGACCATATTTTGTATATTGGTGATTACCTGGAAGTAGACCATCCGAATTTCCAGAAGAGCGATGAGGAGCTTACCGCGGAGTTCCTGCCGCATCTCTCGCGTATCAACCCGGAATTCACACCAGATTGGGTTAAAAAAGTGTGGGTCTCGAAGACGCCCTATGCCCAGCCAATTCCCCTGGTGAACCACTCGAAAAATATCCCGTCTATTAAGACGCCAGTTCCGGGTGTGTATTTTGCCAGCATGAGCCAGGTGTACCCTTGGGACCGCGGAACGAACTTTGCGGTTGAAATCGGTCGGCGCGCGGCAAGGCTGATGCTTGAGGAATATCAGGGTTCTGGCGCGTAGCCGAGCCAGCGCTTAAGCTCTGATTCCTAATCGGGAATCACTATCCCGAAAAACCACCTTGTTTATTCCGGAAATCCAGGATTTAAATATACCTAATTATAGGTATTAATTAGACAAACCGCTAACAACCCCCTATATATAGGGGGTTGTTAATGCGAGTACTCCTTGCATTTGGGGGAAGCTTTTTTGCTTGTCCACCGAATGGAATTTATAGGAGTCTTTGATAAATTTTAAGATTAGGGAATCTTAAAGAATTGCCAACTTTTAAGCTGCGGCGCGCCTAAGCGCCTTGAATGCCTGGGGTGTGGATGTTAGAATCGGGCTACCGAACTGAAGAACAGCAACATATACATAGTTCTCACAGCGGATCCATATTATCGGGATAATAGCGATTCGCTTATTGAATTGTTGTTCCGTTCAAAAAAACCCCGTTGAAAAGGCGGGGAATCAGGAGAAACGCGATGAACGCACAGCAGGCGTGGCAGGCAGCGCAGGGACAATTGCAAATGGAGCTCTCCAAAGCGACTTACGATACCTGGGTGAAACAAACTCAGCTTATTCGTTATGATGAGGTCGCCGGAATCTTTCATTTGGGCGCTTCTAACGCCTACGCCTGTGATTGGTTGGAAAGCCGACTGAAAGCGACTTTGATAAATAAATTAAGCGGGATGATGGCGCGTCCAATAGAAATTACCTTCACAGTATGGGCCGCGCAGGTTGTGGAACAGCCTTCTGAGGAAATAGTTATACCCGTCAGGCCAGAAGAACCCGCCAGAGATGGTTTCGAAACCCACCTTGCTCCCAAATACCGCTTCGATAATTTTGTGGTTGGCCCAAATAACCGCCTGGCTCATGCCGCCAGCCTGGCCGTAGCCGAACACCCAGCCCGCGCCTATAATCCGCTGTTCCTGTACGGCGGCGTCGGCTTGGGAAAGACGCATATCCTGCACGCTATCGGCAATGCCGTGTTACAGCAGGGCCTGCAGGTGCTCTACGTTTCGTCCGAGGAATTCACAAACGACCTTGTCAATGCTATCCGCACCAAAACCACCGCCGCTTTCCGTGAGAAATACCGCCAGGTGGACGTGCTTCTGATTGACGATATCCAGTTTATTTCCGGTAAAGAATCCACCCAGGAAGAGTTTTTTCACACTTTCAACACCCTGCACGGGCAGGATAAGCAGATTGTCATGACCTCTGACCGCGCGCCCAAGGCGATGAGCACGCTGGAGGAACGGTTGCGCTCGCGCTTTGAGTGGGGTCTGACGGTGGATATCCAGCCCCCGGACTACGAAACGCGCCTGGCAATCCTGCGCACAAAAGCAGAAAAAGCTAACCGCGAGGTTCCGACCGAAATCATGGAAATGATTGCGCGCGAAGTGCAGGCAAATATCCGCGAATTGGAAGGCGCCTGGAATCGCGTACTGGCATACGCGGATTTGAGTGGTGAGAAGCTGACCCTGCAGCTGGCAAACAATGCGATGGTCGATATTCTTCCGCAGCGTGGTGAGCTTGCGCCTAAGGACGTCATCAGCACTGTCTCCAAATTCTTTGGGATTTCTTCCGACCGCATTCTCAGCAAAGACCGCTCCAAAGATGTCGCCCTCCCGCGCCAAGTGGCAATGTACCTGATGCGCGAATTGGGCGGCGTCTCGCTGCCAAAGATTGGCGAGGAGCTGGGCGGCAGGGACCATACTACCGTGATGTATGCCTGCGATAAGGTGGCGGATATGATTGAAACGGACGACCGCGTGCGCCGACAGGTGCTGCAGCTGCGCGAACAGCTGATTGGGTAAAGAGGCTTAGCGAGGGCAGTGCCCTGCGGAAACTAGAAGTGGCCTAAGGGGGAAGGCTAAAAGACCCTCTTCCGCCCTGCGGGCACTAAAGGGGGCCCCAAGGGAAGGCTAAAAGACCCTCATCCGCCCTGCGGGCACTAAAGGGGGCCCCAAGGGAAGGCTTACTACCCTCTTCCGCCCTGCGGGCAGCTTCCTTCGATGAAGAGACTGGAAGATACTCAGATGTCCGTCAAATCCTCAATCACCGAGTCGCTGACTGGCTCCAACTCGCCCCAGTTGCTTCCCGTGCGCGCTTCCGTCAGCAGGGGCACGTCCAGTGGCATGGTGTGCTCCATCACGCCTTTGGCAGTGGCAATGGTTTCAGCAACTTCCCTCTCGGGCACTTCGAAAATCAGTTCATCGTGCACCTGCAGCAGCATGCAGCCGTTCAGGCGCGCTTGCTCGAAAGCATCCGGCAGCGCTATCATTGCCAGTTTGATGATATCCGCCGCTGTTCCTTGAATGGGCGCGTTGATGGCTTCCCGTTCCTCCCGCTGGCGCATGGCGTAATTGGTGCCGGTCTGAAGATTGGGGAAATAACGGCGCCGTCCGAGCAATGTTTCCACGTAGCCTTGTTTGGCTGCCAGCACGCGCGTATTATCCAACCAGGTTTTCACCTTCGGGAAATGGTCAAAGTAGGCTTTGATATAGTTTTCGGCTTCCGCCAATGTGAGGTCGGTCGCGCGGGTCAGACCAAACGCGCTCATACCGTAGATGAGGCCGAAGTTGATAGCTTTGGCGTGCCGGCGCTGGTTCTTTTCCACCTTTTCAAGCGGGATATTGTAAATCGCGGCGGCGGTGGCAGCATGAATATCCTGCCCCTGTCGGAAGGCTTCCAACATTGCCTCGTCCTGCGAGATGTGCGCCATGATGCGCAGCTCTATCTGGGAATAGTCGATTGAGAGCAGCCTGGTGCCCGGCGCGGCAATGAAGCCCTGTCGAACCCGCCGCCCTAAATCCGTGCGCGTGGGGATATTCTGCAAATTCGGATTCTGCGAAGCTACCCGCCCGGTGACTGTGCCGGTCTGATTGAACGAGGTGTGAATTCTGCCGGTTTTGGGGTTTACCTGCAGCGGGAGCGCGTCCACGTAGGTGGATTTCAGCTTGGTTAGCTCGCGGTATTGCAAGATTTCGTCAATCACGGGGTGCTGACCGCGCATTTCTTCCAGCACGCCAGCGGCGGTGGAAAGCTTGCCCGCGCTGGTCTTGCGCGAACGGTCGGGTGATTCCAATCCCAGGCGCTTAAAGAGCATATCCGAGAGCTGCTGGGTGGAATTGATGTTGAAATTCTCACCCACGCGGGTGTAGATGGAATCTTCAATACGGCGAATCTGGTCGTTTAATTCCCGCGCGAAGTCTGTAAACATAGCGGTATCCAGCAGGATGCCTTTTTGTTCCATATCCGCAAGCACTGGAATCAATTTCACTTCCAGGTCGCGGTTCAAGCCTTCTGCCTGATGAGTGGTCAGGTCAGCCGATAGAGGCTCAACCAGGCGCAGGGTCATCACGGCATCAGCGGCCGCGTAGGGGGCAGCTTTTTCAATCGGTACCTCGGCCATGCTCTTCTGGTTTTTCCCTGTGCCGATCAATTCCTCAATGCGCGTCATTTCCGCGCCCAGGCGCACCCAGGCCAGGTTCTTGAGCCCCAGATTGCGTGAATCTGGATTAATCAGCCACTCCGCGATCATGGTGTCGAAAGCGATGGGCGATACCTGATAGCCGGCTTGTTCCAGACAAATCAGGTCATACTTGCTGTTGTGCCCCACTTTGCTGATTTTGGGGTTCTCAAGCAAGGGCTGCAGCGCCTGAAATACCCTGTCGCGCGAGAGCTGCTTACCTTGCTTGTGCCCCAGCGGGATGTAAAACGCGCGGGAGGGCTCAGCTGCCAGTGAAATCCCTACCAGCTCCGCTTGCATCGGGTCGGTTCCTGTGGTTTCAGTATCAAAAGCGATTTGCTTGGCGCGGGAAAGTTCCGCTATGCAGGTCCGTAACTCTTCTTCACTATCGACCAACACCGTCGTCCAGTCCCCACTGCTCACCAACTCCAGCGCTGGGGTGGAATCCTCCGCGAACAGGCTTTGCTGCGTGGCTCCGTCCAGGCTGGGGCGTATTTTTCTCACCAGGGCGTGCAGGCGCTGAGTGAGGGTTCGGAATTCCAGCTGGCGGAATAGGTCTTCCACGGCAGCAGGGTTAAAGCGGTCCGCTTCCGCATGCGTCAGGTCAAAGCGCAGTTTCAGGTCGGTGCGGATACGCGCCAGGTTTTGGCTGAGATAGGCATCCTGCTTGCCGGCCTCGAGCGCGGCGCCTGCCCGTCCGCTGATTTCACTCAAATGCTCATAGATGCTGTCCAGCGTGCCGTACTTTGCCAGCAGACTTACGGCGGTTTTTTCGCCGATGCCTTTCACGCCGGGGATATTATCCGAGGGGTCCCCCACCAGCGCCTTGTAATCAACGACTTGTTCAGGCAGGACGCCGAGCTTGCGTTGGACATCTTCCGGAAAGTAGTCTTCGCTGGTGTTGGTTTTGCTGTTGGGGAGGGAAACTACCACGCGGTTGGTCACCAACTGCAGCAGGTCGCGGTCTCCGGTGATTATCTTAACGCCCAGCCCTTCTTCCCGCGCCGCCCAGACTGCCAGGCTGCCGATGACGTCATCCGCTTCGTAGTTTTCCAATTCCAGCCGGGGAATATTGAAGGCGTCCACCATCTCGCGGATGCGCTCCACCTGCCCGCGCAGGTCTTCGGGCATTTTGGCGCGAGTGCCCTTGTATTCCGTATAGAGGTCGTGTCGGAAGGTGCGGCCGGTATCGAAAGAGACAGCCAGATAGTCGGGTTGGTCCTGTTCCAGGATGCGCAGCAGGGTGCTGGCGAAGCCGAACACGCCAGCGGTTGGCTCGCCCGTGCTGGTTGCCCAACGGGCGGTGCCGCCGGAAGTGAGCGCGAAGTAGGAACGGTAGGCCAACGCGTGGCCGTCCAGAAGGTAGAGAATTTTTGGCATGATGACCTCGTTTCTTCAGACAGGCAAGGGCGCGTTTGTTTAGGCGTGAAAAACCGCGCTTTTAAAGGATTAGAAAATTTGCATCCAACCGTCCGCATCAAGCGCCTCATCTGGCAGCCTTGGTGGAACGGAGTGTATACCGTGTGTTTCCTCGCTCTCGGGCAGCGGCGCAAAAAGCGCGTCCTGCCAATTTTGAGCGTTTAGAGAGCCATTCTTGCGGGGTTTCAGGCTGGTCAGGTCAGTCAAATCCGGAGCGTTAAGCATATTTGCCAGTTTGGAAAAGGTCGTGAGAATCTCCTCAAAACTGGTCTCCGTTGGGAATAAAAGACTGACAGCCTGGTTGCCATTCAGAGCGCTGCTGACTAACAGCAGCCTGCGGCCATCCAAATCCATCAGGTGGTATTCACCGATCGCGCCCGGGATTTGGGATTGATTAGTTTCGAGGAAGCGGATTATCCGGGCGGTATGGGCGCGCAATTCGGGATGAACAGAGGAATTGACCCGGCGGTTTGCCGCGATAAAGACCCCAGCCGCAGCGCTGGTCGGTAAAAAATGGGCAAGAAGGGAATCAAGATCCTGCGGCACAAATATACAGCCTAAAAAAGGGGCTCTCCTTAGTAAAAATAGTTTAGCATGCCTTCAGGGCAGGCGCAAGCAGGCATGCCAAAGTTCTACGCTTGGATTTTCCGCTGTTTCTCCATTTATAATAATTCCAGAAACACGCAAGAAAAGGAGCAACATGGAAGTTTTCGATGTCGTTGTGGTTGGCGCGGGGCCGGGCGGCTACGTGAGCGCAATCAGAGCCGCGCAGTTGGGTCTTAAGACCGCGCTGGTTGAACAAAAAGCGCTGGGCGGCGTGTGCCTGAACATCGGCTGCATACCTTCCAAGGCGCTTCTGCGCAACGCTGAACTGGCCTACCTGCTGCGCGTTAATGCGGAGGCCTACGGTATTCATGTGGACAACCTGAGCCTGGATTACGGCGCGGCATATAAGCGCAGCCGCCAGGTTTCGCAGCGGCTGACCAAAGGCGTGGGTTTTTTGATGAAAAAACACGGCATCAGCGTTTATTCTGGCCGCGGTTTTTTGCTCAGCCCATCAGAGGTGCGCGTGGACGCCAGTGATGGGGGCAGCCAGACACTAAGCGCCAAGAACATCATTCTGGCCACTGGGGCGCATCCTGTGGTGGTGCCCGGGATGGAACCGGATGGCGAGAAAATCCTTGATTACGCGCACGCGATCATGCTAGAAAAGCTGCCAAAATCAGCGCTTATTATCGGAGGCGGCGCGATTGGCGTTGAATTTGCCACCATTTGGAGCGCGTACGGCACGGATGTCCATCTGGTTGAGATGCTCCCACACATCCTGCCGGCGGAAGATGATGAAGCGGCCGCCGAACTTACTAAAGCCTTTGCCAAGCGTGGCGTGCAGGTTCACGCGGGAACCAAAGTTGTTTCTGTTGAAAAAAATGAAAGTGGAACACGCGTGATGCTGGTCAATGAGGTTGGTGAGCAGAGCGTGGACACGGAGCTGACCCTGGTTGCGGTTGGGTTTAAACCCAACTCTAAGGACCTGGGGCTTGAACAATTGGGGGTGCAGCTGGACCAACGCGGCTTCGTGACCGTGGATGGGCAAATGCGGACCAACGTCCCCGGCATCCGCGCGATTGGGGACCTGACCGGCAAGCTGCTGCTGGCGCACACTGCTTCTACCATGGGGACCATCTGCGCGGAAAGCATTGCCGGGCTGCCCACACGCGAGCTGGATTACCGCATGATTCCGCGGGCAACTTATAGCCAGCCGCAGGTGGCATCCTTCGGATATTCCGAAGCCCAGGCGGTTCAGGCAGGCTTTCAGGTGCGCGTAGGTAAGTTTCCCTTCCAGGCGAATGGTAAAGCGCTGGGTTACGGCGAGTACGGTGGGTATGTGAAGCTGATAACCAACGCGGAGGACGGTCAGATCCTCGGGGCTTCCATCGTCGGGCCGGACGCGGCAGAACTGCTGCCTGAGCTGACGCTGGCGCAAGCCAATAAACTGCCCGCCAGCGCGATTGCGGCGAATATTCACGCTCACCCGACCTTAAGCGAGGCTGTGCTGGAAGCCGCGGAAGCGGCTTTGGGTCACGCAATTCATATTTAAGACTGGAAATCAAGAACGCGCGTGAGACATCCCCATCCGAGGGGACGTCTTACATTAATTGAGAGGCGGGTTGGGTGGCAAGGCACAGCAGACTTTTTATTAATAATTGTTACTTAGCTTAAGATGAATATGCTATACTTTATCTATCGGAGTTGAGCTGGTCGAAAAAACCAGACAGTTCAACATCCGGAAACGCGGCGGCAGCCGTGCGGTTTCTCTGCCTTGGATATGCGCGCAATGCCGCACGCGGGCTGCTCCTGGTTTTATTTTGGTCAGTCGGGGTCTCTTATGCTTGAAGGGATGAGTAATGTAGATCTGCTCGCGCTTGGCGTTGTGCTGCTGGCGCTGCTCAGCCTCGGACTGAACCTGTTCATCCATCGAAAACAACCCTACCGACATTTAAAGAAAAATGAAGCGCTGGTGGACGCGGAAAAGTTGATGCACGCGGCCGCTGAGAAGGGGCTGCGGCTCACCATTGGTTTGGGCGCAAACCCGAACAACAGCGCGCCCGCGCCGGCAAAACTGGCCGGGCTGCCCGTGCTGCGCTTGATGTCCAGACGCTCAGTTTTTAACGACCGACCGGCGCAAGCGCTGGCAGGCGATGGGTCTTTAGCCGCGCTCAGCCAGCTGATTGTGCGCGGAAAATATCAAAACGCGCTCGCGACTGAGTTGTTTAAACCGGATTTTGGTTTGCTGGCAGGTGCTACCCCCTATGCCTACCTGGCTGGTCTGCTCCCCGAAGTAAATTTCCGCGCCAACGCCGGCGTCTTTCTGATTGGCAGCCATCGACCCGAGAGCTTTTTAGCCGCGAATCTGGCTGACCAAAAAGGGATCCCGCTAGTAGCTGGCAGCGATGAGCTCTGTACTCAGGCAGTCTTGCTTGCCACGAACGCCGGCCTTTGCCTGGGGGAGGACGCGCTCAATGCCGGAGCATCCCTGGAGACAGACGCAAGCGCGGCGGCCGCCGTGCGCGCGCAGGATTGGCTGCGTGTGCTGGCCGCGCTTGGCTTGCTGGCCGGCGTGCTCTTAAAACTGCTGGGGGTGTGGCAGTGAGAAAGACAATCCCAATCGTGGTTGCCGCTTTGGCGGCTGGGTTTGTTCTCGCGGCGCTTATTTTGCGGCAGCAGCTAGGCGGCTGGTTGGACCTGGTTCTTAATTGGGCAATAATCATTGCCTCAGCCGCGCTGCTTGTGGCAGTCGCCGCCCTGATTCTGACGCATTTGCGCCACATCATTCGCGGTCAGCGCGGCTTCATCTACAGCATTATCCTCATCAGCGCCTTTTTGGTCAGCTTTGTGGGCGCGCTGGTGCTTGGGCTGGATAATACTGCCTATTTGCGCTGGGTGGCTGCCATTCAGCTGCCATTGGAGACAAGTTTGCTTGGTTTGGCAGCGCTTGTGATGACCGGCGCCGCTCTGCAAATCTTTCGCAGCCGCGGCTGGTCTCTCCTGACAATTTCCTTTGGCATCAGCGCGCTGGTTTTTTTGGTTATCTCCCTTGGGCTGCTGCAAGCGTTGAACATCCCTCTGTTAACCACCATCATCGCGTATCTGCAGCGTTTGCCTCTGATTGGCGCGCGCGGATTGCTGATTGGCATAGGCATTGGCGCGCTGATGACGGGTCTGCGGGTGATGCTTGGCCTGGAAAAGGGCTGGGGTGAATAAATGAGCGCGGAAATGATCCTCTGTCCGCACTGTGGAAAAGAAAACCTGCCAGTAGCCACGCGCTGCGTTCACTGCGGCGAAGATCTGGAAGACCTTTTCAGGATTGAGGGGACTGATCCGGACGCAGGGCTGCCAGAAGAGCAAGATATCTCTGTTTCTGACCTGCTTCAGGCTTTCAGGCAGGAGGACGACAGCCAGGCTGAAAAGCCCAGGCCGGTTATTTCCATCGGGAAGACCCCTGAGCCTGCCGCCTCTGAGGAGACACAATCTGTAACTCCCGAAGGCGAGGATGAGCAAACGCCTGAGTGGCTGGCGCGTATCCGCAAACGCGCTTTGCAGGAAGAAGATGCCGCTGGCGAGCTCTCGCGAAAAATAAACGCAATGGAAGCTTCCCGCGCTGAAGAACACCAGGGGCGCGTGGACGAGGAGTTCGCCAACTGGATTGCCCGCATCCGGGAAAACGCCCGCAGAGAAAACTTGCTGGCCGCCAAGCCCGCGGAACCAAGCCCTGAAAGTGAGGAAGGCGTGCCGGAATGGCTGCGCAAAGTACGCGAGCTGCAGCCTCAAGACGCGGAGCAAGATCAACCCAGCGAGGAAACAATTGCAGGCTTTTCCATAGAAGCATCTGCGCAAGAAGCGGAACAGGGCGATGAACCCGCGCTGGAGCAGTCGGAACCAGCTGAAGCCCTGGCGGCTAACCCGCAGGAGGAGTCTGAGCCAGGCGCAGTGCCCGAACTTGAAAGCGAGAGCGCTGAGCTTGTCTTGCATCCTGACGAAGAAGCCAGCCCAGATGCCCGGGCAGATGAGGAACCCTCTGAAGGTCCCAAAACCCCAGAGCTCGAACCTGTTTTGGAAGAATTGGGGCTGACTGCAGAAGTTGGCGCGCTGGACCTGGAAGAAAAA
>Ga0208459_1002072_pt1 | contig 17546 bp, 18 predicted proteins | sample AD_UKC087_MetaG_FD_184433 | JGI IMG/M metagenome (GOLD analysis project Ga0208459, IMG submission 184433) | Active sludge microbial communities of municipal wastewater-treating anaerobic digesters from USA - AD_UKC087_MetaG (SPAdes) (version 2) | ecosystem: Engineered > Bioreactor > Anaerobic >... | reverse complement strand
AACGAAATTGAAGCAATGCTGCCGGTCTACGTGAAAGACAAGGGAAACTGCACGGAGATAATAACAAAAGCAGCATCTTTTATAAAAACTGCAACAATTGAAACATGCACAAAGAAGATGGCAGACTATTATAATCTTAGCATGTATCATAATCGGATAAACTACGGACAAGAACTGGGTATTACCAATAAAGTGCCCCTGGTTATAAATGAAAACCTTATTTATATTTACATCAATGTAAGAGAGCCTATGTTTGCCCATGACGCGGCTTTTGGATTATTTGACGCAAATTCAATAGACAGTGTTTATGAAGAGGACGGAAAGGCAGTAATTGAATTGAAATCCGGCAAAATGATCAAAACAAGGCAAAGTGTCAAATCCGTGAAAAAAGGCATGCTGGATGCTAGAATTGCAAAAGACATATACAAGGAAAAACACAAGATATGAGATGCAATAAGCTCTTTAGCTGAATTATCGGGGAAAAAATAATAAAATACCCGCTCACGGTTTCGGACACGAGTAATTCTAAAGCTCATGACCCTAAAAATCCTACAGCTTGCAAACTCGCTTCGCTCAAACAGTGCAAGCTGCTTAACGGATTTTTAACCTGCATTCGCTAAGAATTATAATCGTGTCCTGCAAATGTTCGCTTGGTATTTTTATTATTTTTTTGTGCAGCAGGACAGCGAAAAAAATACCCGCTCACGGTTTCGGACACGAATAATTCTAAAGCTCATGACCGCTAAAAATCCTACAGCTTGCAAACTCGCTTCGCTCAAACAGTGTAAGCTGCTTAACGGATTTTTAACCTGCATTCGCTAAGAATTATAATCGTGTCCTGCAAATGTTTGCTTGGTATTTTTATTATTTTGTATGTTCTTCCGTTCAGGATGACTGCAAGCTGCAATGACTATGGTGTCATATTTAAAATCTCCTGGACATATAATATTTCGAGGGGGGAATGTTCATGGATGAAAAAATAATGCAGAGTCTTGTGCTTGAAAATAAAGAAGTTTTAAATGTCACCGGTGTTGAAGGGGTTGACAACTTTAACGACGAAACAGTTGTGCTCATAACGTCAAAAGGCAGGCTTACCATAAAGGGGGAAAACCTGTCCATAAGCAAGTTAAATGTGGATGAAGGCAAGCTTATGGTAAAGGGCATCATAAATTCTATGGTTTTCTCAGAATATGAAGGACAGAGAGAAAAAGTCAGCCTAGTAAAGAAATTGTTCAAATAATATGGACTATTTACCTTATTCCCAGGAATACATGCTTGCTGTCTCCATACTGGCAGGTGTGTTTCTTGGATTTTTATGGGACATTTACAGGCTTATCAGGCATTACGGCAAGTTTAAGACAGCCGGAACTGTTATCGGTGATATTCTATATTGGCTAATCAGCATCAATTTATGTACCCGCCTGATCCTGGACATCAGCTACGGCCATGTCAGGTTCTTTATTTTGATGGGATTTACAGCAGGTGCTCTTTTGTATTTCTACGGTGTCAGCAGATATGTTTTAAAGCTGTTCATATTTATTATTGATGCAGTCATAAAGGTGATAAAAACAATAATTCATCTTTTAATTGCCCCGGTTAAGTTTATAATAGGAAAAATCAAGATAATACTGTATCCTGTCAAGCTGAAATATATTAAAACCAAGGGAAAATTAAATAAAAGGTATAAATTTTTAAAATTTAAATTAAAAAAGGTTTCCAAAAATAGAAAAATGATATATAATAGGAAAAAACGGCTGAGACGAAATAGACGGAAAAAAGGCAGAAGAAAGGAGTAGTCTTGATTGAACGAAGAACAAAGGATAATAGAGCTGAAAAAAAAGATTAATCATTATGATTTTCGTGAAAAAGAGAGAGAAATAAAAGAACAAAAAAGAATTCAAAAAATGACTGCTCCAATAAAGAAAAAGAGAAAATTCAATGTCATTAATTTTCTGTTTTTAGTATTTGTCATGTATTTTGCCTATACAGCATTCAATCAGTATGAAATGCTTGCAGATCTCAACGGCCAGATAGAAGAAAAGGAAATGATAAAAGCCGAGACTGAAAGGGAGGCATTTGAGCTTAAAAGCGACGTGGAAAAGTTGAGCCAGGAAGAAGCTCTAATGGAAATAGTCGAAAAAATAGCAAGAGATCAATACAAGATGGTTAAACCGAATGAAACTATTTACATAGATAAAAACAAAAATGACAATAAGCTTATACAAGGGATAGGTTCTGAAAAAGACTTGATAAATGAATAAATTTTTATGATTTTAAGCATATTTTGACAGTATTTTACAATCATATTTGCTACCATTAATTAATGAGGGGTGAAAATATGATTGGAAAAGCTAAGGATAAAAAATATGCTTCAATTATTTTTGAATCATTAAAGAAAGAATTTGAACACATCAAAGAAAACTGGCTTTTGCTTTTGCTGTGTTTTTTTATTTCAAGGCAGAATGTAATCCACGAAATATTTCCATTTGCAATTGTTGTTTTAAGCGCATACTGCCACATAAAAGGTCCCTGGATTTCAATATTTGCCCTATGCATTGCCGGAGTATTGTCGATGGCTTTTGATTTTGTCTATATAGTAATGCTTACAGCCATTTTCGGATACTTTTTCAGTTTTCGGAATGAAGAGAGAAAATCAATTTTTTTGGCAGCCGGATATTCTTCAGCTGTATTGTTTTTTTCAAAGACTGCAATTTTAACTGTTGACGGGTTTAATGCAAATGAATTTATGCTCATTGTATTTGAAACACTGTTTATTTTCAGCGCCATAGTATTAATTGTTGAGGGGCATAAGACCGTCACCAATATAAAGAAGGGCCGGATAAAACAAATGCAGGGGTTAAAAATCAGGAAGAAAGAAGATACTCAGGTTATTCCGGTCACATATGAAAACGCTGAAATTGAAGCTGCCCCGACTGTTTCATATACAGCAGACAAAGATAAAAGGAAGAACAGGTATTTGAATATATTTTCAGATGAGGCTAAAAAGAAAATTAAAGAACAGCTTTTATGGCAGAATATCAATGTAAAATTTTTTGAAGTCATATCAAGCAGCAAATCGTCAATCCTGCTAAGCATGACGGTTAAAACCGAAAAAACACCTGAGGAGGCAGAAGATACAGTTGCATTGATTGTAAGAAATATTACCGGTGCAAGGATGAGATGTGTAGATAAGGTTGTAATGTCGTCTAATTATTATGTGCTGAAATTTAAAAATACGAAGAAAATAAAGATACACACGTACAGTGCAGCTGCCATTAAGGACGGATCCCTGATGTCCGGTGATAATTTTGCATATGCAGGCAGACAAGACAAGTATTATACTGTCCTTTGCGACGGCATCGGGTCAGGGGAAGAAGCCAGCAGCGAAAGCAACGGCACGGTTGACTTGATGTCAAGGCTCTTGTATTCTGATTTTACCGAGGAACAAATTTTAAAAACGCTAAATTCAGTGCTGATGATTAAATTAGGCGATGAAAGATATGTAACCTTTGATTTCATAATAATAGACAACAGGACAAAGGAAATAAGACTTTACAAGGCAGGCGCTGCGCCTTCATATATTTTAAGCGGCAAAAATGTCGATAAGATAAGCGGCAGGAGCCTGCCCCTTGGAATCCTTGATAATTTTGAATACAGCTCATTTAAAAAAGAGTTCAGCATAGGTGATATGGTGGTTATGGTCACGGACGGAATAATTGACTCCATAAACCTTGATCCTAAAAAGTCCCTTGACAAATATTTGGAGCGCATTGGGGAGAAAGACCCTCAAACCATTGCAAACTTAATATTAAGCTATGCATTGAGAGGTCAGAAGAAAATAATGGACGATATGACTGTTTTAGTTACAAAAATAGGATGAAATTCTTAAAAAAATGTTTCAATCAAGCATAAGAGCTTACCGGTAAATGGACATGGAATTATTCTTCCGTGTCATTGGAACAAAACTCTTCATTTGCAATGATTGTACTTAATGTGTCCCCTAACTGAGTAAATAATGAGGCGATTACAGGAAGTTCTTCCTTGGAAAAAGACTTTGAAATTATGCATGCTATAGCAGATATATAAGTTATTAGTTCACAAGATTGCATTTTTGCACATCCCCTATACTATATATTTTTTACTTAAATTGCTCCAATTATTTGTTTATAAATAATATATGAAAGAAACAACGGGCATGTGTATGTACATAAAATAGAAAAGCTTATGACGGGAATCTTCCCGTTTTTTAATTTTCAAAAAATATATTGCAAATACCATTTTTGTGGTATAATTTATGCTATATATGCAAAGAGGAAGAATATGTATAATTTAGTTAAAAATAATATTATTAATATGAAATTGATTAATTCCGGAGATAATATACTGCTGGCTTTTTCCGGCGGGCCTGATTCGGTGTTTTTGTTCCATAATCTTAGAAAGTTAAGGGAAACTTTAAGCTTTAACCTTTATGCTTCTCATATAAACCATATGTACCGGGGGAAAGATGCCCTCCATGATGAGGAGTTCGTAAGAAAACTCTGTGATGAATACGGCATTAGGCTCTTTGTGAAGAGAAAAAATGCAACTGAATATGCGAAGGAATTAAAGGTTACAGAAGAAGAAGCAGGCAGAATTTTAAGATATACATTTTTTGAGGATAATTTAAAAGAGACCGGGGGAGGCAAGGTTGCCCTTGCCCATAATTTAAACGACCAGGCAGAAACGGTTCTCCAGAGGATTATAAGAGGTACGGGAATAGACGGTCTTAGCGCCATGACCTTTCAAAAGGACAATTTAATCAGGCCCATGCTTAATGTTTCAAGGGATGAAATAATGAATTACCTTCATGAAAATAATTATGAATATTGTATTGACATTACAAATACCCAGGATATTTACGGCAGAAACAAAATAAGGCTTAATCTAATACCCTACCTGGAAAAAAACTTTAACCCCAATATTCAAGCTTCACTTTACAGAATGTCTGAAACAATGGGAAGAGACAAAAAGATTATCGAGAAGCATGTGGAGGCAAAATATAGAGAGGTCTTTAAGGATAAATCCAGCAGCCGGCTTGTTATGGACTTAAATTTGCTGAAGACTTTGGATGTGGGAGAAACAGGAAGAATTATCAGGCGAGGCATTGAGGAATTGAAGGGGAATACCGTTAATATAGAAATGAAGCATATTGACTGTGCCATCAATTTAATTAACTCTGGAAAAACCGGTAAAAAAATCAACTTAACTGAAGGCTTTACAATTGAAATCAGCTATGATAATTTTATTATAAATAAAACAGTTGAAATAGTCTCTGAATTTGAATATAATATTGTTTTGAACAGGTTAAACTGCATAAAAGAAATAAATAAAACCATATATGCAGAAACTGCAGATATAAAAGAAATACCGGAAATAAACAATAAGGACAAGGATATAATAATCATTGATTGTGATATGGTAAAAGGCAGTCTGACTGCAAGAAACAGAAGACCGGGGGATTCGATGATACCCTGCGGCATGAAGGGAAGCAAAAAAATAAAGGATATTTTTATAGACTTGAAGGTTCCAAAAGAGGAAAGAGAATCAAGGCTGATAATTGCAGATGATGAAAATGTAATATGGCTTGAAGGCTATAGAATAAATGATAAATACAAGGTGACGGATAAAACTGAAAAAATACTAAAAATTTCAATGGGGTGGCAAAATGAATAAGGACATTAAAAAAATACTGATTGAAGAAAAAGAGCTGCAGTCAAGGGTGACTGAACTTGCTGCAAAAATAACTGAGGATTACAAGGGCAAGGATTTACTTATTGTTTGCGTGTTAAAGGGTGCGGTAGTATTTGCAAGTGATTTAATAAGAAAAATCGACCTGCCTTTGGATATAGATTTTATGGCAATTTCAAGCTATGGCGCCAATACCAAATCAACAGGAGTTGTAAGAATCCTGAAGGATTTAAATATGGGGATTGAAGGCAGACATGTTTTGATTGTTGAGGATATTATAGATTCAGGGCTTACATTGGCTTACCTTGCCGACAACTTAAGGTCAAGGCGGCCTGCATCTGTTGAGATATGCACAATACTTGACAAAAAGGAAAGAAGAACCGCAGAGCTGGATATTAAATATACGGGATTTGTTGTTCCTGATGAGTTTGTGGTTGGCTACGGCTTGGATTATGCTGAAAAGTACAGAAATCTGCCTTATATTGCCGTTTTAAAGGAAGAAGTATATAAAACTCAAAAATAAATTTAAATAATTGTATTGAATATATTTTTATGTTAGAATTATGGAAGAGTAGTCTTAGACAATGAGGAGGCTTTAATTGAAAGGATTTATGAGAAGCATCGCTATGTACATTATTATATTTGTGGTAATCATCATGCTTGTTCAAAGCATGGTTGAACCGCCCGAACAGGCGACCAGCATAAGTTACAGCGAGCTTGTAGTTGAAATACAGAATAACAATGTAAAAACACTTACTTTTACCGAAAATGAGGTAGAAGGAGTGTTTAAAAATGATGAGAAGTTTACATCCTATGTGCCTTCATTATTTTATTTTTCAGGTGCATTTTATGACAACTATCTGGCAGAAAAGATAGAAGCTGAGGAAATAGAAGTTATAGGCCAGCCGGTGCCTCCTACCCCCCTGTGGCTCCAGGCGCTTCCTACAATCGGAATGCTGGTGCTTTTGGGAGTTTTGTGGTATGTATTCATGAAACAATCCCAGGGGGGCGGAACAGGCAAAGCCATGAGCTTTGGAAAGAGCAGGGCTCATATGGTGAAGGATGATGAAAAAAAGATTACATTTTCAGATGTTGCGGGATTAGACGAAGAAAAGGAAGAGCTCGGTGAAATAGTTGATTTCCTGAAGAATCCTTCTAAGTTTGTAAGGCTTGGAGCACGTATACCCAAGGGAGTACTGCTTGTGGGGCCTCCCGGAACAGGAAAAACATATTTGTCAAAATCAGTTTCCGGAGAAGCCGGAGTCCCGTTTTTCAGTATAAGCGGCTCAGATTTTGTTGAAATGTTCGTAGGTGTAGGAGCTTCAAGGGTAAGAGATTTATTTGACCAAGCCAAGAAAAATGCTCCATGCATTATATTCATAGATGAAATTGATGCCGTAGGAAGAAGAAGAGGTGCAGGTCTCGGGGGAGGCAATGATGAAAGAGAGCAGACATTGAACCAGCTGCTGGTTGAAATGGACGGATTCTCAGGCAATGAAGGTATAATTATCATTGCAGCAACAAACAGACCTGATATTTTGGACCCTGCATTGTTAAGACCGGGAAGATTTGACAGAACGGTTCATGTAGGACTTCCTGATGTAAAGGCAAGAGAAGAAATATTGAAAATCCATGTAAAGAAAAAACCTTTGGCAGAGAATATAGATTTGGAAATAGTCGCAAAAAGAACTCCCGGGTTTACGCCGGCTGATTTGGAAAATGCAATGAATGAAGCGGCACTTTTAGCTGCAAGACATAACCAGACGGTTATTACAATGGATACTATTGAAGAAGCAATAACAAAGGTTATTGCAGGACCAGAAAAGAGAAGCAAGGTTATTAACGAAAACGAAAAGAAACTCACTGCTTATCATGAAGCAGGTCATGCGGTTGTAGCAAGACTATCATCAACCAAGGACCCGGTTCACATGATCACAATCATCCCCAGAGGCGGAGCGGGAGGATTTACCATGTATCTTCCTGAAGAAGACAAATCATACAGGTCAAAATCTGAAATGGAAGAGTATATTGTAAGATTATTGGGGGGCAGGGTTGCTGAGAAATTAGCCCTTGACGATATATCAACAGGTGCTTCAAACGATATTGAAAGAGCAACAAAAATTGCCAGAGCAATGGTTACAACATACGGCATGAGCGATAACTTAGGACCCATGTCTTATGGAACAAGCGATGACGAAGTATTCCTGGGAAGAGACTTCAATAAAATCAGAAATTACAGTGAAGATATAGCAGCAAAAATTGACAATGAAATGCGAAGAATCATAGATAATGCTTATAACAAAACTGAAAAGCTCTTGAGCGAAAATATTGAAAAACTCCACAATGTGGCTCAGGCTCTTCTTGAAAAGGAAACAATAACCGGCAAAGAGTTTGAAATACTCTTCGACGGAGGAAGTATAAGCTAAAGATTTTCAAAGGACAAATATGGAACGGCACAGCCGTTCCTTGTTTTATTGATAAACATGGCCTTACACCATTTTTGCAAGATTAAATTAATCAGAATCATTTATTCCCAAAGTATTGCAAAAATATTAAATTCGTATTAATATATAGCAAAAAGATTAAGCTGCAGTAATATCTTGCAGGCGGTTAAGATGGCCATGGTAATTTGCATCCCTCAATCTGACAAGTTGAAAACAAATAAATGAAATACAAAAGAGAAGGTACGAATATGGAATGGTACAATAAAAGTAAAGAAGAAGCAATATCTGAGCTTAATACAGATGAGAGTTCTGGACTGAGTGAACAGGAAGCAGCCCTAAGACTTGATAAGTATGGTAAAAACGAACTGGCAGCCCAACCGAAAAAAAGTCTCGCTGCAAAACTGTTAGCCCAGTTTGCTGACTTTTTAATTATTATTCTGATTGTAGCTGCAATAGTTTCAGCAATGGTAGGAGAAGTATCAGATTCAATTGTAATTTTAGCAATTGTTGTAATTAACGCATTACTGGGTATTTATCAGGAAGGTAAGGCGGAAAAATCAGTAGAGGCACTGCAAAAAATGAGCGCACCCAATGCCAAGGTTTTAAGAGAAGGCAGACAGATGGAAGTGCCGGCAGCCAATGTGGTGCCCGGCGATATAGTTATTTTAGAGACGGGGGATATTATACCAGCAGATGTAAGACTTATAGAAAGCTCGAACCTTAAGATTGAAGAAGCAGCATTAACCGGAGAATCCGTACCTGTTGAGAAGGATGCAAAAGAAATCATTGAAGGCTCAGCAGGTATAGGCGACAGGCATAATATGGGATTTTCAAGCACTATAATTTCATACGGAAGAGGAAAGGGATTAGTTTTCGGGACAGGACACGATACGGAAATAGGAAAGATAGCAACTACTATCCAGTCATATGATGAAGAGCAGACACCGCTGCAGATAAAATTGAATCAATTGGGAAAAGTGCTTGGAACGGCATGCATTGTAATTTGTATAATTGTTTTTGCAGTGGGTCTTTTCCAGGGAAGAGGAGTTTTGGAAATGCTCCTTACTTCCATCAGTTTGGCAGTTGCCGCTATACCAGAAGGTCTGCCGGCAATTGTTACAATAGTTTTGGCAATAGGTATGAACAGGATGGCTGCAAGAAATGCCATAGTAAAAAAACTCCTGGCAGTTGAAACATTGGGAGCAACCACAGTAATATGCTCAGATAAAACAGGTACATTGACTCAAAATGAAATGACTGTTGTAAAAGCATATGTTGACGATAAAATACTGGATGTTGAAGGAGGGGGATATGAACCTCATGGTGCCGTTAAATTAGATGGAGAAATAATAAACATAGACTCACTTCCGGATTTAAGGATATTTACATCAGCAGGAGCTCTGGCAAATGATGCTCTCCTGGACAATTCATCCGGATTATGGAGAATAGCCGGGGACCCTACGGAAGGAGCTATTGTTACATTTGCAGGCAAGCTGGGCAGGAAGAAAGATGATTTAAACAAAGAATTCCCGCGAATTGAAGAACTGCCCTTTGACTCTGCTAGAAAAATGATGAGCACATTCCACGATAACTATATACCCGGTAAAATTGTATCATTTACAAAAGGCGCCCCGGATATAGTAATAAAAAGATGTACAAAAATTGCATTAAACGGAGATACAGTTGATTTTACAGAAGAGCTGAAAAACAGAGTATTATCGGTAAACACCCGGTTCGCAAAATCAGCTTTAAGAGTCTTGTCGGCAGCATACAAGGTATGGGATGGACTACCGGAGAAGAACATATCAGAAGCAGTTGAAAGCGACATGATATTTCTGGGACTTGTGGGCATGATAGATCCGGCAAGACCGGAAGTCAAGGACGCAATCAAAGAGTGCAAGGATGCCGGAATTGAAGCAGTAATGATTACGGGGGACTACAAGGAAACAGCATATGCAATTGCCGAGCAATTAGGGATGGCAGATTCTGAAGACCAGGCAATGATGGGAGCAGAGCTGGACAATCTTTCCGAAGATGAAATCAGAGAAGTTGTAAAGAAAACAAAAGTATATGCCCGTGTATCACCTCAGCATAAGGTAGCAATAGTGACAGCATTGAAAGAAAACGGAAACATCACGGCTATGACGGGAGACGGCGTAAATGATGCAATGGCACTTAAGAAGGCTGATATCGGAGTAGCAATGGGCATAACCGGAACAGACGTTGCTAAAAACACTGCAGAGGTAATATTGACGGATGATAACTTTGCAACAATAGTAAATGCTGTAGAAGAAGGAAGAATTATATTTTCTAACATTAAAAAGTTCGTCTTCTTCCTCTTAAGCTGTAATATAGGTGAAATCCTCATAGTATTCACAAGCATATTATTGGGGTGGGAAGTACCCTTGCTTCCGATTCAACTCTTATGGCTGAACCTTGTTACGGACAGCTTCCCGGCACTTGCGCTTGGAGTTGAACCTGCAGAGCCCAATATCATGAATCAAAAACCAAGGAATACAAAGGAAGGCATCCTTGATAAAGCAATGTATGGGGGAATCGTCTTCCAGGCAGTTGCAATATCAGGATCATGTTTACTGGCATATTACCTTGGTGCTCAGAAGTATGGAATTACGGACGGTTTGCCAAGAGTAAGAACAATTGTATTCACAACCTTGATTACAGCAGAACTTTTAAGAGCGTTCTCATCAAGGTCACAGGACTACACTTTGTTTAAGATTGGGTTTTTCTCGAATAAAGCAATGAATAAGGCAGTCTTTGTATCATTTGCTTTAACGGTTGCAGTTTTGTACATTCCAATATTTATAGGCATATTTCGTACAGTACCCCTATCAACGGCAGACTGGATATATGTGTTATCTTTAGCATTTATTCCTTTGATTACGGGAGAAATATATAAAAAGATATTTAAGAAAAGTATAAGTACTGTATCGTAAGTATTCGCCTCCATGCTGCTTCTTTCGGCAATAGGCGGAATTACAGGACACAAAATGAATCCAACAAAGGTACTAGGCATAGTTTTATATTGGAATATACAATAAGTCCAAATATATGCGGTGTAATAACTAATTGCAATTTTAACCGGTATAAACGTAACCTTGGTACCTTTGCTCCAATCATGGGAAGGGTTGAGAATATTGATTAAGCCATATTCCTTATTAGGGCATGTAAGGTTTGATAAGGGGAAAACTATGAAAATAGCTTCCCTGATTTATTATTGGGAATATGTCATTTTTAAAATCTTGCAAGATTGAATTAATAGGAATCATTTAACCCCAAAGTATTGCAAAATTAATAAATTCGTATTAAGATATAGCAGAAAGATTAATGTTGAATTTAGGAGGATATTGATGGAACATAAGATAACAGCAGGGCTTTCCGCAATTCATAAAAGGGAAGGGACTGTACGGCGTACATATACTTATTCAGGCTCAAATGATTCATTGGACTATCTGCTGACAACACCTGAAGTATTGGATAACATTATCGAGGCAGCGGCAAAAATGCTGGATCCTTTACTTCCCAACGGATATATAACCGTGGGCAAATATATAGAATTATCTCATGAGCAGCCTACTTTAACATTGACAGGGCATGCCATATCAACAATTCTAACGGTAACGGAAATTACCGGCAATAAAGTCTTTCTTGATTTTTCATGTCATGATGAAATTGGTTTGATATGTAAAGGAAAATATGAAAGAGCTATCGTAAACAAAGAAAAATTAATGGAATCCACATACAGGAGAGCACAGAGCAAAATGTAATTAAATTAACAGGGGTGTATTTATGTTTATTATTGATCCATTGGCTGCAATCATTATAATGGTTGTCATTGCTTTCGCATTTACATATTTCATCAAAAGGGAATTAAATTAAAAAAAGAAATTTGGTTAAAAGGAGTTGTCATGAAGGATGTTTCCTTTGCGTTTTCGGTATATTTATTGGGATTTGCAGTATCGGTATCCATTGCCGGTTTAATAAAACTTATTTTATTCATAATAAGAAAACTTTCAAGAAAAGAGGCAAATATTTGAATTTCATCAGTCTTTTTCAAGGAGTTGGAACACTATTTGTTCAAGAGCCTAAAATTGCAGCAGCAAGAATTGTACTTATTTTACTTGGTATTTTATTGGTTTATTTAGGGAAAAAAGAAATTTTAGAACCTCTTATTATGATTCCCATGGGATTTGGAATGGCAGCGGTTAACTCCGGCGTCCTATTTCTCTCTGCAGCACAAATAGGAACAATATTTATGGATCCTATGGTAACAAATACCGAGGAGCTTATGACCATATTGCAAATTGACTGGCTGCAGCCGATTTATACTTTTATGTTCAGCAACGGCTTGATTGCCTGTTTAGTTTTTATGGGCATAGGGGTGATTTCTGATGTAGGAAGTGTTTTAAAATACCCTTTTACAGGCATGCTGATCGCCATGTTTGCCGAGCTTGGAACGGTTATTACTTTTCCAATTGCCCACTCCATGGGTTTTACCTACGGTGAGGCTGCGGCAATATCTCTTATAGGCGGCGCTGACGGCCCCATGGTACTGTTTGCATCCCTTGCCCTTGCCCAGGACTTGTTCGTACCAATTACAGTTGTTGCCTACCTGTATCTAAGCTTAACATATGGAGGATATCCATTTTTGGTAAGGCTGTTGATACCAAAAGATATAAGAGCCATAGTAATTAAAACTTCAAAAACAAAACGAAATAATATTACATCAAATGAAAAACTGGCTTTTGATATATTTGCATGCATAGTCCTCTGCCTCTTATTCCCATCGGCGTCCCCGTTGTTTTTAAGCTTCTTCCTTGGCAATGCCATAAGAGAATCAGGCATAACAAGGTATGCAAAGCTCCTGGAGGATGTTTTTCTTTATTCGGCAACTTTTCTTCTGGGTTTGACCTTGGGTGTTCTATGCGAAGCAAGCACTATTTTAAATCCAAAAATACTGCCCTTATTGGTTTTGGGCATAATAGCACTTCTTATTTCTGGAATAGGCGGAATTATAGGAGGTTACCTTGTTTATTTCATAAGCGGCAAAAACTTCAATCCCGTGGTGGGAATAGCAGGTGTTTCATGTGTGCCCACTACTGCCAAGGTGGCACAAAAAGAAGTCAACAGAGTTACCAAGTATAGTTTTATATTGGAATATGCAATGAGTGCAAATATATGCGGTGTAATAACAACTGCAATTTTAACCGGTATTTATGTAACCTTGGTGCCTTTGCTGTGATTAAAAAAAGGTTCTTAAAAAATAATTGGGAGATAAGGAAATGATAGTGGAATTTGAAGGTATAAAACCAACTATTGATAAAAAAACATACATTGCCGACGGCAGCCATATCATAGGCAGGGCAACCATTAAAGAATATTCAAGCATATGGTTTAACACTGTTGTAAGAGCCGATATAAACTGTATAGAAATAGGCAGGTATGTAAATATTCAGGATAACAGCGTTATTCATGTTTCCAATGATTACCCTGCAATTATAGGAGATTATGTAACAATCGGCCATAATGCCACAGTTCATGCCTGCAAAATTGAAGATCACTGCTTAATAGGCATGGGCTCAATTATTATGGATGGAGCCGTTATAGGAAGAGGGAGCATTGTTGCTGCAGGTACCGTAGTTAAGAAAGGCCAGCATATACCTCCATTTTCTGTTGCAGCAGGAGTTCCTGCAAAGATAATAAGAAAGACAGCTGAAGAAGATATATCTAAAATTCATTCTCAAGCTTTAAAATACAAAGATGTCTGGTCAATAAGATATGGGATTATGCCAGATGCCGGCGGAGAATCATATGATTACACAGATATAATATAGCCAATAAATCAAAATACATAGTTAAATTAGAATATAGTCAGTATATAATACATAATAGGAAAATGGAATTAGTTAAAACTAAATGCAATTATAAAGATATTACACAAGGAGTAGAAACATGGATTTTTTAATTGAAGGAATAATGGCAGTAACATGGAAACAAGTAGTTATGTGGATAATCGGCGGACTTCTTATCTATCTGGCAATTTCAAAGGAACTGGAGCCTTCCTTGCTGCTTCCCATGGGTTTTGGAGCAATACTTGTAAACATACCTATGTCCGGCGTTTTGAACCAAACATTGGATGGAATAGGACATGTACAGGGAATTATAGACTGGCTCTTTGAAGTGGGAATTAATGCTTCCGAAGCAATGCCTCTTCTTTTGTTCATAGGCATAGGAGCAATGATTGATTTCGGTCCCTTATTATCCAATCCCAGGCTTTTGTTGTTTGGGGCAGCAGCACAATTTGGAATATTTGCTACAATTACAGCAGCAACACTTATGGGATATGGGTTGGCTGATGCAGCATCCTTTGGAATAATAGGAGCAGCCGACGGGCCTACTTCAATACTTGTATCTCAGGTGCTTGAAAGCAACTACATAGGTCCCATAGCAGTGGCGGCATATTCATATATGGCATTGGTACCTATAATTCAGCCCTTTGCCATAAAACTGGTTACCACAAAAAATGAAAGAAAGATTAGAATGTCTTATAATCCCAAAAGTGTTTCCAGGATGACAAGACTCCTGTTCCCTATAACAGTAACAATAATAGCAGGACTTGTAGCGCCGGCGTCTGTATCATTGGTAGGATTTTTAATGTTCGGCAACCTGATAAGAGAATGCGGAGTGTTAAGGTCATTGTCGGAGACAGCACAAAACTCACTGGTAAATTTAGTAACCTTGCTTTTGGGGATTACAATATCAGCGAGCATGAAGGCAGATTTATTTGTATCCATGGATACGATTAAAATAATGGTGCTGGGACTTTTGGCATTCGTATTTGATTCAATGGCAGGAGTTTTGTTTGCAAAGTTTTTAAACCTTTTCCTTAAGGAAAAAATAAATCCCATGGTGGGGGGGGCAGGAATTTCAGCATTTCCTATGTCAGCAAGGGTTATTCAGAAAATGGGTCTTGAAGCAGACCCTCAGAACCACCTGCTTATGCATGCGGTGGGCGCAAATGTAGCGGGACAGATAGCATCTGTTATAGCAGGCGGAGTAATAATCGGTCTGGTACCGGCATTATGGTAGGAGGATGAGTAATGAGCGAAAATGTAACAGCATCTCTTAAACTGATGGGAATGGGAATGACAGCAATATTTTTGGTAATTATAGTAATATACATTACTGTGTTAATATTGCACAGGCTTACAAATAAAAAACCCGGCAAAAAGACGACCTAATTCTAATTAGACTGGAGAATATCAGATTTTAAATACACATTACAGGAGGAACTATGGATAAATTAGCCGAGCTTAAGGAAATGCAAGACAGAATAAAGTCAGGCGGCGGACAGAAAGCTATCGACAAGCAGCACGAAAGCGGAAAGCTTACGGCGCGTGAAAGAATTTTGAAGCTTCTGGACCAGGGAAGCTTTGTAGAAATGGATGCTTATGTTGAACACAGATGTACTAACTTTGGAATGGATAAGAAGAAAATGCCCGGTGACGGAGTGGTATCCGGATACGGTACAATCGACGGCAGACTGGTATACATATTTGCACAGGATTTCACCGTAATCGGAGGAAGCTTGGGTGAAATGCACGCTGCAAAAATTGTTAAAACCCAGCAGATGGCGCTGAAGGTGGGAGCCCCGCTGATTGGAATAAACGATTCAGGCGGTGCAAGAATACAGGAAGGCGTTGATGCACTTTCAGGGTACGGTAAAATATTTTACAACAATACCATTGCTTCAGGAGTAATACCGCAGATTTCAGTAATTCTGGGGCCATGTGCAGGTGGTGCCGTATATTCTCCTGCAATAACTGATTTTGTTTTCATGGTTAAAAATACGAGCAAAATGTTTATTACTGGTCCAAATGTTATTGAAACCGTTACAGGAGAAAAGGTTTCAGCGGAAGACCTGGGAGGGGCAATGACTCACAACACAATCAGCGGTGTTGCTCATTTTGTTGATGAAACTGAAGAAGATTGCATAGAGCATATTAAAAAGCTTCTTAGCTTTTTGCCCCAAAACAATCTGGAAACAACACCGGTACAGAAAGTAACGGATAATATTAACAGGATAGATGAAAGCTTAAATGAAATTATTCCGGAAAATCCAAATAAAGCATATGATATGAAAAGCATAATATTCACACTTGCCGACAACGGTGAGTTTTTGGAATATCAGCCATATTACGCTCAAAATATAATTACGGGATTTATGAGATTAAACGGAAGGAGCATAGGCGTGGTTGCAAGCCAGCCCAAGGTTCTTGCCGGCTGCCTGGATATAAATGCTTCTGACAAGGCGGCCCGGTTTATAAGAACATGTGACGCCTTTAATATACCCCTTCTTTCATTGATGGATGTACCGGGATTCCTGCCCGGAACAAATCAGGAATACGGCGGAATTATTAGACATGGTGCAAAAATGCTGTATTCATTTTCCGAAGCCACAGTGCCCAAGGTAACCGTAATTACAAGGAAGGCTTACGGGGGATCATATATTGCAATGTGCAACAGGGAATTGGGAGCAGACATGGTAATGGCGTGGCCTACAGCAGAAATCGCAGTAATGGGACCTGACGGCGCAGCTAATATAATATTCAAGAAAGAAATCGACGAAGCAGAAGACAAAAATGCAAAGCGAAAAGAAAAGATTGAGGAATACAGAGATACAGTGGCAAATCCATATACAGCGGCAGCAAGAGGATATGTGGATGCAGTGATAGAGCCCTCGGAAACACGAAAAAGAATAATAAGTTCATTTGACATGCTGACAGGAAAAAGAGAACTGAGACCTGAGAAAAAACATGGCAATATTCCTTTGTAGGAGGGGCATATGGGCTTATTTGATAATTTATTCAAGAAAAAAACAGTTGAACATGAAGAATTAAAGATTAAAAGCACAACTAAAGAAAAGACAACCGATAAAGATGAAATTGCTGCTGTTATAGCCGCAGCAGTTGCGGCAATGGATGAGGAGGAAGAAATTGTAGCTGCAATTACGGCTGCAATATCCATAATACTCGGAAAAGGAACAGATGAATTTATAGTAAGAAATATAAAACTAACCCCTGAAATGGACTCAATATGGGCACATGCAGGGAGAATGAAATTGATGAGATAGCGGAGGATTAAAATGAAAAAATTCAACGTAACAGTAAACGGCAAGACATATGCAGTAGAAGTAGAAGAAGTGGGAGCAGGCCAGGGAGGATTTGTATACCAGCCTGTACAGCAGGCACCGGTACAGCAGCCGTTACAGCAGGTGGTTCAGTCGGCACCTGCAGCAGCTCCGGTACAGCCGGCACCGGCAGCAGTACCGAAAGCAGCACCTGTGGACGGTGATGG
>Ga0208459_1002071_pt1 | contig 17559 bp, 15 predicted proteins | sample AD_UKC087_MetaG_FD_184433 | JGI IMG/M metagenome (GOLD analysis project Ga0208459, IMG submission 184433) | Active sludge microbial communities of municipal wastewater-treating anaerobic digesters from USA - AD_UKC087_MetaG (SPAdes) (version 2) | ecosystem: Engineered > Bioreactor > Anaerobic >... | reverse complement strand
AAAGTCCGAGGGTGGAAATAAAAATGTATTTCCAGGTTGCTTCGATCGCCTCAGGTGTGCGTTCGTGGTAAATGAGCAAAGCAATAGACAGTGTGGTGGCTTCGGCAAAAACCCACATCAGGCCGATATGATCCGAAAGAAACACCCCGGTCATGCTGGCAACAAAAAACACCAGCGAAGCCATATAATAAGACCTATGGGCCAGGGTATCGTTACGTTTCTGCAGATATACAAAACTCTGAATAACAGTGGTTATAGTAACCACCGTCAGTAATGAGAGAAAAATCAGGCACAGAGAGTCCACCGCAAAATAGCCGCTAAAACCGACCTCTCTGAAAAAGATAACATACGCGGTAAAGGCAGTTTGCACCAACGAAAACACCGTCATGACCAGCAATTGCGCGAACCTGTTTTTCGCAAAAGCCAGTATCAGCGCGAGTACAATAACCGTTATAAAATATGCCAGCACCATCAGTCTTTCAGTTTACTTAATGAAGAAATTTCAAATTCTTTGGAAATGTACCGTATCCGGCTCATAAAAAAGCCAAACAACAACACACTGACCAGGATATCAAGCAGTATACCCGCATTGACTATCATCGGCATATTGTTGCCAACCGAAAAAGCCAGCAGCACAATGCCGTTTTCCAAAATGACATAACCAATCACGTGTGTGATGATTTTTTTACGGCTGACCATCAGAAACAGGCCCGTAAGTATGGCCGAAAAAGCTACCGTAAAATAAATGACATTGTAAAAATCCTGCTGCAAAGAAAAAGTGAGCATAAAACTCAGTACTATCAGCACCGAAACAATGAGCAGGGATGTAACTCCGGAAATAAAAGGTTCTACCTCGCGTTTGATGTTATTCTGCCTGATGGTTCTTTTTAAGAAATAAGGTACCAGGAAGGCTTTAAATACCAGAGTTTCTAGCAGGATAATGATCAGGTTGACCACATTCAGCTCGCGCAGCTCAATGAAGGCCACGCCAAAAAGCAGGAATCCCTGTACCATCAAGAGGTTAATAAGGGTAAACATCCGCACCGAAATAGCCGCATAAAACAAAGTGATGATGAAAATTATTATCAGCAGGGTGGCCATCTTTAAAACTGTTTGGTAATTATTAATAATATGCTGAAAAAGACAAGTACGGCGATGGGCGTGATGGTGAGTATTGCCTGGTTGTTAATACGCAGCCGGTGACGGGCCCTGAAGGATTCGACAATGCCTACCGACACGGCAAAAGAAAACTGCACGGCTAAAAAGATCAGCACGGCAAGATACCAGGGCATCCACGGCATGATGAACAGGTTAGCCATCAGGCTGCCAAAGACGGCAAACTTCAGGGCAGAGGCCAACTGTATCAGTCCCAGGTCGAAACCGCTGTTGTCGAGCACCATTACCTCGTGTACCATGGTGAGTTCCAGGTGTGTCTTAGGATCGTCGTAAGGCATGCGGCTGTTTTCTATCATGGCGATCTGAAACAGTATATATACCGCCAGGATGACTGCAAAAATGGCCAGGTAGGAATCAAGGTATAAGGTCTGAAAGATATCGTAAAACGTGGTATGCCCGGTAAACATGGCGAAAGCGGCCATCAGCACAAAAAAAGCCGGTTCGATAAGCATGGAATATAAGGCTTCGCGGCTGGCACCCATGCCCTCAAAACTGCTGCCGGTATCCAGGGCTCCTATGACCATCAGGAACTTTCCGGCAGTCATGACATAGGCAAAAAAGATAAAATCACCTTCAAAAGACAATATGCCGGGATGTTTTCCAAAAGGCAACAGCATCATCGCCATAAGCAGCGAGGCAAAATACACCAACGGCGCCACCCTGAAAATCACACTGCTGGTATTGCTGTATACCGCACCTTTTCTGAACAACCGCACGATATCCTTCATGGGTTGCCATACCCCCGGGCCTTTTCTGCCGCTCGCAATACTTTTTGTCCGGACGATAATTCCAGGAAAAAGAACGGTACAGAACACTATCAGTATAAGGCTTATCATGGTTATAAAATGTTAAACAAGGTCAGCAGGAGCAAGAGAAGAATCATAGCAAAGGCATACAAAATATAATGCTGGGTGTTTCCGGTTTGTATGACAGCCAGGCGTGATAATGCCCTGTTCAACCAGCCAACGGATTGCCCGTATAGCTTTTTCTCCATCATATCTTCGCTGAAAGTCTCAAAACTGCGGCTTTCGGGGAAAATGTCATCCTCATGCAAGGCGTGATACTGTGTTTTTACATTCACCAGAGGTCCGGCTATATCGGTAAAGTTTTCGGCATAAGAGGTGGCTGTGTATTGCCCTTTTTCAATGGCGCCATCATAAGCGCAGCCCCAGGTCCCGGAATGGGTAAGCGGCTTTTTCCTGGTCATGACAAACCGCCATAGCCACACCAGCCCGGTCAGGCCAATAAACAAGGCTGCCGCTACCCCTATTTTTTGAATCATAGGCAGGGCATACATCATATCGCTATTGCCGGCAATGTTAAAAGCGCGGCTTTCAAGCACAAAATTAACCGGCTGAATGGCCCATTGCGGAAACAGACCTATAAAGAGTATGGCGGCAGCAATAAGAAACAAAGGCGCCAGCATTAGCCCTGACAACTCATTTACACCAGAGATATCCACATGGCGCGATTTTCCCAGAAATGTCACACCGAAAGCCTTGGTAAAACAAAACACCGCCAACCCGCCAATGAGCACCAGGCTGATAATGGCCGCAAGCATCAGCACTTTAACGCCAATAGACGGTTCGTTAAGCCCGACAATGATGCCTTTATAAATAATAAACTCCGAAACAAAGCCATTAAAGGGTGGCAACCCGCAGATAGCCAGCGACGCTATCAGAAAAAGAATAGCCGTAACAGGGATTTTTTTTATCAGCCCGCCAAGCAGTTCGATATTCCGGGTGTGCGTTTTGAGGTAAACGGCTCCGGCACCATAAAACAACAACGACTTGAACAGGGAATGGTTGAGGACGTGAAGCATGGCGCCCGCGAATCCCAGGATAGCCAGCAGGGAGTTTTCAGCGCCCAGGCCGATGAGGCCAATACCGATTCCGATACCTATGATGCCAATATTTTCGATGCTGTGATAGGCCAAAAGTTTTTTCAGGTCGTGCTGTACGATAGCCCACGACACGCCACCGATGCCGGAAATTATGGAGATGAGCAGCACTATGATGCCTATCCACAAAATATCAGCCTGCAAAAACATGGCGACCCTTAGTATTCCGTAGATTCCCAGTTTGATCATCACGCCCGACATCACGGCGGAAACATGCGTGGGAGCCGCGGGGTGAGCATGCGGCAGCCAGGTATGCAGGGGCATAAAGCCAGCCTTAATGCCAAAGCCGACAAAAAACAAAAGAAACAACGGCAGGTTCTGGTGGTTATAGAAAAAAGATTTCAACGCTTTAAAATCAAATGAACCGGTATTGATATTGAGAATAATGAAGGCCACAATTAAGAATAAGGCGCCAACATGCATTTGTATCAGGTAGTTGATACCGGCCTTCAGCACACTGCTTTTTTCATTATCAAAAATCACCAGCAGAAAAGAAGAAATAGCCATCAGCTCCCATACCACCAGAAAGGCAATCCCGTGATGAATCATGCAGACAAGAATCATCGACAGATGTAATAGAAAAAATGAAAGATAATGTATAGAAAGTTCTACTGAAGATTTGTTGCGGTACATCTTCATGTATCCGATGGCATATACAGAAGCTGTCAGCACCGTGAAGTTGATTATGCCAATAAAAAAAGCCGACAAAGGGTCAATAATCAATTTTATCTGCTGTCCCCAGAAATATACAGGTAATACTTCTGTGTAAGTACCCGCACCCATAAATACCCCACCGCACAGCAATAAGGTATAAGCAGCCAAGACCGTGTTAAGCAACAAGTTACTATACACTTTTGCTTTGCGCGGGACAACGAAAATCAAGAAAGAACATACCGTCAGTAACAAAAAAATCATCACCTGAAATTTGGGGCAAATGTATAAGGAATATTTTTTATAGACCCATACAAATAGGAAAATAATCAACCGTTCATGGTTAATTATCAGGAATAGCCTTAATGGCAGGGGCTATCAGCAAGAACTTCTCAGCGGTAAATGAGCCAACAGCATGTATTAGTTTTATTTAGTTGACACATAGAAGCTTTGGTAAAAGGTTATTTACGAAATTAAAATTGTTGTATGCGTTGCCAACGTGGGTATGATGAGTATTTTAATTACAAAGAGCTACCAGAGAAAAGAGAAGTTCAAGGCCGTGGTTCTTCTATGTTGTTTTTTATCACATTTTCAAAAGAATATTTCAAAATATACCATCTGTTATTTATTATTTTTAAAAATATTATTAAATTTGGAAAAAACTAAACAATAAAACTATGAAATGGTCAGGCAGAAGACAAAGTGATAATGTAGAAGACCGCCGTAGCATCAGCGGCAAAGGCATTGCAGGTATTGGAGGCATCGGCGCTATCATCATTGCGGTTATCGCATTTTTTATCACCAAAGATCCTTCACAACTGCTGAACACCTTGCAGCAGTCGGGTGTACAGCAGGAGCAACTCAGCGCTGAAGACCAGGCCCATCAGGACAGCTTAGCCAGCTTTATCAGCGTGGTTTTAGCCGACACGGAAGATGTTTGGGCTAAACTGTTCAACGAGATGGGAAAAACCTACCAGATGCCTAAGCTGGTGATGTTTACCGGCGCGGTGCAGTCGGCATGCGGCCAGGCACAATCGGCTGTCGGGCCGTTTTATTGTTCGGGAGATTCGAGGGTGTACCTCGACCTTGACTTTCTTGAACAGCTTCAGCAAAAACTCGGCGCCCAGGGCGACTTTGCACAGGCCTATATTGTGGCGCACGAGGTGGGACATCATGTGCAAAACTTGTTGGGCACCCTCGATGAAGTTCATGGCATGAGTGGCCGTCTGAGCGAAAAGGAATATAATGAAATGACTGTCAGGCTGGAGCTGCAGGCTGATTTTTATGCCGGCGTATGGGCACATCATGCACAGAAGATGAAAAACATCCTGGAAAAAGGCGATATTGACGAAGCCGTAAATGCTGCAGGCGCTGTGGGCGACGACAAGATACAGATGGAAAACCAGGGTTACGTAGTACCCGATTCGTTTACGCACGGCACCTCAGCACAACGCGTAAAATGGTTCAAACTGGGATTTGCCACGGGCGACATTACCAAAGGCGACACCTTCAACGCGAAGGTGTTATAGGTAAGGATCACTACAGGCTTACTTTTCAGGAATCTCAGACAGTTCAAGCCAGCGGTCGGTTTTTTCGTTGAGCAGGGTTTCAATTTCGTGGTAGCGTATGCCGTATTGAACAAAATCATCCGGGCTGCCTTCTCCCCCATTCAGTTTTTCAAGCAAAACACTTTTCTCTGATTCAGGTTTGGTAATCTCACTTTCCAGTGCTTGCACCTCGCAGGCTTCTTTATAATGAACTTTCTGGCAGCACAGAAGAGCATAAATTTGAATTTTTCTAAATCTGTAAAGTAAAATTCTCAAAATCTGTAAAGCAAAATCCTTATAATATGTAAAGTAAAATATTTGAAATTTGTAAAATAAGCTATACCTTTGCTGTTTAATTTAAAGCAATAAACAAAATGAAATATATTAACAGAATATCAGACAGCGAGTTGCAAAGAAAACTTGAATCGGCAGGAGCTTTGCTTATTCGGGGAATTAAAGCCTGCGGGAAAACAGAATCGGCTAAGCAATTTGCAAACAGTATTTTGGAGTTAGACCAGGATGAGCAAGTTCCTCTTTTAATGGAAACGGCGCCACAACGATTATTACTCGGGAAAACGCCACGTCTGATTGACGAATGGCAGGAACAACCTAAAATTTGGAACTACATTCGTCACGAAATAGACAACCGCAAGGAAACAGCACAATTTATTTTGACAGGCTCGGCAAACCCCGATGAAAATATAAAAATGCACTCAGGGGCAGGTAGATTTACGATACTTGATATGCGTACAATGAGTTGGCAGGAATTAGGCTTTTCGTCAGGAAAAGTGAGTTTGAAAAGTCTTTTTGAAGACGGAAAAATTCATATTTACGATGAGCCGACTGAATTGGAATTTATTGTTGAGCGGATAATTATAGGTGGATTTCCTGCGCTGATTGGCAAAAATATTAGTCAGGCAAGCGATTTGAATCGTGCGTATGTTGGTTTGCTCGCCGAAGTAGATATGAGTCGTGTTTCAAATACAAAACGCGACCCTGCAAAAGTACGGGATTTACTACGCTCTTTGGCTCGCAATACCGCAACAATGGTAGATATAACAACCCTCGAATCCGATATTCGGGAAAAGGAATACAATTATATTTCACGCCCTACGGTTTACGATTATCTCGATGCGCTCGACAGATTGATGATAACCGAAAATCAACCTGTTTGGAACACACACATTCGCTCTTCCTCTTCGCTGCGAAAATCACCGAAACGTCATTTTGCGGATGTTTCGCTTGCAGTGGCTGCTTTGGGGGTAGATAAAGAATCTCTGCTTCATGACGTGAAATTTACAGGCTTTTTGTTTGAATCACTTGCCACGCATGAACTTCGTGTGTATGCACAAGCTAACGATGCAAAAGTTTATCACTATCGCGACTCAAGTGGATTGGAAGTTGATGCCATCGTGCAAAAACACAACGGAGATTGGTGTGCTTTTGAAATAAAACTTGGCACAGGTCAAATTGAAGAGGCAGCGAAAAGTTTGAATAAATTTGTTTCTATCTTAGATAAAAAAAGTGTAGCACTGCCCAAATCACTGAATATAATTACAGGTACAGGCATCAGCTATACCCGCAATGACGGAATTAATGTGATTTCATTATCCTCACTAGGCTGTTAAATAAGCAATCCTGACTTGTCCTTTTTAGTGCTGCGAAAAAAAATGATTTTACCTTTCAATAGCGAGTTTGGCGTATGAACATTATGAGATTTTAATAATTAACATTTTTTTTCTAAAAAAATATTTCATTGAATTCTCAAGCCACTAAAACTCAATTTTCTGGCAAACATGCAGATTTATACATTAGTGCGACAAATTTCATGATTTTATAACACAACTAACTGATTTTCAATTGAGATGTTTTAATTCTATCGAAGGGGTGGACAAGTCAGGAATATAATTACAGGTACAGGCATCAGCTATACCCGCAATGACGGAATTAATGTGATTTCATTATCCTCACTAGGCTGTTAAATAAGCAATCAATCGAGCAGTCAGTCAGAGAGGTTTCGGCGGCATTAATAATAAGGACATAATAATAACCCGTGTCCCTGCCTGATCGAAATCACTAAGATACAAATACATAATACGATTTGTCATTGGTAGTTACCTATCCCTCCGCTATCTCAGACAGTTCAAGCCAACGGTCGGTTTTTTCGTTGAGCAGGTTTTCAATTTCCTGGTAGCGTATGCCGTATTGCACAAAATCATCCGGACTGCCTTCTCCCCCATTCATCTTGCTGAGCAAGTTGTCTTTTTCGCTTTCAAGCTGAGCAATTTCTTTTTCCAGTGTCTCCAGTTCACGGGCTTCTTTGTAGGTCAGTTTTCGGGGAGTATTATCGCCAATGGGCTGAGATTCTTTCTTTTCTTTGGGTTTGGCAGCACGTTTCTGCGCCAGGGCCTGTTGCTTTTTGTGCAAGGCATATTCCGTATAATTGCCGGGAAAATCTTTTATCTTCCCATCACCTTCAAAAACAAACAGGTGGTCGGTGAGGTTGTCAAGAAAATACCGGTCGTGCGAAATCATAATCAGGCAACCCTTGAAGTCGGTCAGGAAATCCTCCAGGGAATTAAGAGTCTGTATATCCAGGTCGTTGGTGGGCTCATCGAGGATCAGGAAATTAGGGTTTTTCATCAACACCATAAGCAACTGCAGCCGGCGGCGTTCGCCCCCGCTGAGCGAGGCCACATAGTTGTACTGCACGTTGTGCGAAAACCCAAAACGATACAAAAACTGTGCAGCGGATAATTCTATTTTTCCCATACTCACATATTCAGCCACCTCTTTTACAGCATCCAGCACACGGATGTCTTCCCTCACCAGCGGCGGCTCCTGCGAAAAATATCCCAGCACTATGGTCTGCCCCAGCGAGATCTTTCCCCTGTCCTGCCTGATATTGCCGGTAATCATGTTGATCAGGGTGGTTTTGCCCACGCCGTTTTTTCCGCAGATACCAATTCGTTCGCCTTTTTTAAAGGTATAGGTAAAATCATCCACTGCAACAAAATCTCCGAAGGATTTGCTCACATGGTGCATCTCGAGCACCTTCCCTCCTATGCGTGTTTCCGACACCTGCAGCCCGAGGGTGTCGCCCGCCAGCCTTCTTTTGGCTTTTTCTTCCAGGCCGTAAAAAGCATCGATACGGGCCTTAGACTTGGTGGTGCGTGCCTGTGGCATACGGCGCATCCAGTCGAGCTCCTTGCGGTACAGGTTTACAGCCCGCTCCTGCTCTGCCTTTTCGTTTTCAAGGCGTTCCTGTTTTTTCTCTAAGTAATACGAATAGTTGCCGCGGTAAATAAACATGCCGGCTGTCTCCAGCTCCATGATGCTGCCGCACACATTGTCGAGGAAGTAACGGTCGTGGGTGACGAGTATTATGCTGAGGTTTTGTTTCGAGAGGTATTCCTCAAGCCATTCGATCATTTCGATGTCGAGGTGGTTGGTGGGCTCATCGAGTATCATCAGGTCGGTGTCTTCGATAAGCACCTTGGCCAAAGCCAGGCGTTTGCGCTGTCCGCCGGAAAGCTCGTGTACCGGCTGGTTGAAATTGGCTATCTTGAGGCGGGTGAGCACTTCTTTGATGCGGTTTTCGAAATCCCAGGCATGGAGACCATCCATTTTTCGTATGGCCTCTTCGAGCTGACTGTCGAGTTCCTGGCGATGGAGCTGCCCGAAGTCTTCGCCGCTATGGCTGAGACGCTCCAGAATGGCTTCGTAGTTTTTTATGGCACGGATAAACTCATTGTCGGAGTTCAGGATGGCGTTGATCACCGACAATGTTTCGTCAAAGACCGGGTTTTGCGAGAGGTACGACACGCGGATATCGTTGCGGAGTATCACCTGGCCGGTGTCGGGGGTTTCAAGGCCGGTGATGATGTTGAGCAAGGTGGTTTTTCCTGTGCCGTTGCGGGCTATCAGCGCCACTTTATCGCCTTTGTCGATGCCGAAGGTTACCTTTTCGAAAAGCAGCTTTTCGCCATAGGTTTTCGACAGGTTTTCGACGCTGAGGTAGTTCATACAGATAAAATAAGGGTGCAAAGGTACGGAAACTAAGCAAGGCGGGGAAAGTCTTTTCGGAATAGGTTGATTAATAATTTGACCGTTGCATGTTTTAAAGTCACACAAAGAAGCAATTATGCTATGTATAAGACTAACCTTTAGTGACTAAATTTCAAGTTATATTGAGTCCCGACGATTAATGTCGAAGGTTCTAAATGGGACGAGGGATAATGTTACGAACCCTTACAGACCGCATTTCCCTGCCCGACTGAAATCGGTCAGGCTGGGACTCGGACGCTCTTGCACAAGCCAGTTTGACAGTCCGATTCTGAGTGGCCTGAAAATTATCGTCACACAGAGCCGGAACTTCTGAAACAATCGTGACTGCCTAACGGCCAGGCAGGGTTCGCCATATATTTTCTTGATTTTTTGCTGCTTTTTTGCCTGTCCCGTACACGGAGTGTCGGGGATCAAGCAAAAAGCAGAAGAAATTAAACAATCCCATTCATGTAACTTTTTTTTTAAAAAAAGAAAGTTACCAAACCTGCCGCCAAGCTAAAGCCGGAAATAAAGGCGGGAAAACTCGTCAAAACTTATGCTTCAGCGCATGGCCGCGCGCAGTAAGGAAAAACTGTCGGGGTGACTTCCAAAGCATTTTGCCAGGCTCAGTCACCCCGACAGTAAGTGCTAAGCAAGTGACAGGATGACTGCGCGCTGATCCTGCACTTCAGACAGTCATCCTATCACTAAAAAACCGGCGGTGGCTTCGAGGGCATTTCGGCAGGCTCAATGTATCACCTCAGACATAGCGGTGGCTTCGAGAACCTCAGCCACCGTATAGAACAGATAAAAATGAATTTTTTATGAATCATTTCAAAACGTAATGTAATTTTATACCGCTAATCGAATATGGAACAATTGTTATGAAAAAATCAATCTTTTTATACCTCACACTTTTACTGGCCACAGGCTTCCTTTTGTTGTCGGGAAAAGGTTATGCACAAATCACTTCAGACCAGGAAATATATAACCAGGGCATTGACGACTTTAACAAAAAGCGTTATTTCCAGGCTATCGACAATTTTAATGTGCTAATCGACGGCAACAAAACCGGATACCTGCTTTATGCATACATGTACAGGGCGTACGCGAAAAACGAGTTAGGCCAATTTCAGAATGCTATCACAGATTTTACCACCGCTTTGACAAAGTATCCCAACAATGCTGATTTATTAAACGGAAGAGCCTGGTCTCATTGTTTTGCGGGCAATTACAATGCTGCCATTAGCGATGCTAACAAAGCCATATCCATTTCAAAACAGGCAGGTTATTACGATACCAGAGGCACGGCTTACGCATTGTTACGTTCAAATTCAAGCGCCATTGCAGACTTTAACGAAAGTATAAAACTGGGCGCTAAGCCACTGTATTACTACAAACGGGGTTTGGTAAAAAAATACAACCTTGATTATACAGGCGCCGGCAACGACTTTGCCACTGCCAAAGCGCTCGATAAAACGGAAAGCTATTTAAGAGCCAGCGACCCCCTGATTTTGGCTTATAATAGACAATCCTATGGCACTACAAGCTTATCCTCAGGCCAGGGAACTGCCTCACCAACAGTCACACCCATGGCTTTGTCGTCATCAAAATATAAAGTCAGTTTTGGCAAATGGAATATCTCCTTCCCCGGGAAACCTGTGGAACAAACTTCGTCGAACAGCACATTCAGTACCAATTATACAGCACACTACCAGTCGGGCGAATGGACATATATGCTTCAGTACATCGAGATTGACCGCGACTATTTTAAAAAGTATTTACTGAATGATTTTCTGAAAGATATTCGCCAGCAATATGCCAAAAATATCAATGGCACCATTAGTTCTGAATCAGCCACCACCATGAAAGGGTTTGATGAAGCCTGCAATTATAATATAAACACAGGCGGACAATACGGATCTTTCAAAGACGGGATTGTTGACTACGTAATTGTCCGATTCGGTGTGTTTAATACCAAACGTTACCCCAGCGGCAGCGAGTTTTATGAGTTTTATAATACTTTTTCGGGGATATATTAATAGCGACAGAATTCATTAAAACTCCTTTACCGGAATGGCTTCTGCCGTTGCATTTTTTGCATCAAACAGACTGCTTTGCACAGTTCAGCTTAAAACTATGTTTTGCTGTCTGAACAGTGGCGGCAATAATAACACGTTCGTGTCAAAAAATTATTTTTAGTCTTTTTTGCAATAGTTTGATTTTAAAAAGAGTTTTTCCAGCTCATTTTCAATATCTGCCGGGTTAGTCAATGGCATATATTCGTCAAATAATTCATATCCCAAAAGAGCCGATTTTTTTAATCTTTTTAATATTGGCAATTTCGTTCTGTTAGTTGTTTCAATATGCTTCCCCTTATTGTCAACAATAATTAGCTTTGGAACAAAAACACCTTTTCTGCCAATAAATGCATTCATAATTTTAACACCATTTTCAAATTCTTCACGTGAAGTTCTTCCAAGGGCTTCATACATAAATATTTTCTTGCCATCCCAGGTCTGCACCGTTGCATAACTTTCAGAAATTTTATCATCGATATTTTTTTCGATATTCAACGTATCGTGTCCCGATGGCATTAACAGAACTTTTCCGCCACCGCCTTCAATATTTGCAGCATAGCGGGGAACGGTACCCCCCGAAATCCAACCTTGCAAATCCTTCATATATATTTTACCAATTTGAACGGGTGTTATAAAATGAACAATTCCTTTTTCTTTATGGCATTGTAATAAATAATAGGGATGAACGCCGACCCAGAACATCTTTCTAAAAGTTTCTGCCAGGGTTTTGTAATAATCATTGACATGATTTAATAAAACAGTCTGATTTCTTATGGTAAAACCGTGTTTTCGCATTTTCTTTATTGCCATTCCCAGGTCTTCGGTTATTTCCTGATAGTGGTTGATATGTGTCATAAAATACACATACTTATCAACGCCTTTGTTGTATTTGTTTGCTGAAATATTGATCAGCTCCAGCAATTCGTCAGTAATTCCCATTGGCAGCACTACCGGAACCCTGGTAGCTATTCTGATGACCCGAAGGTGTGGAATTTTGCTTAATTCTTCCAATACGTATTTCAGGCGGGGTTTGCTAATCATAAGGGCATCACCACCGGTCACAAGGACTTCATTAATGTTTTTATTGTATCCGATATAAAACAAGCCCTTGTTTATTTCAGTACTATTAACATCAACAGAACTATCTAACGACTTTGCTCTTTGACAATGAACACAATATGAGGCGCAGCTTGTATTTTCAGCAACAAAAAGGGCCACTCTGTTTGGATAGCGTTGATAAGCCGCACCATAACTTCTTGACCCTTCATTCATTGCTCCTTCAAGGCCCGTGTCGGGGAATAACAGATTGGCAGGGGTAGGTACGCTTTGCCAAAAAATCGGATCAAGTCGCTTTTCAGATTTTTCGCCTGCAAGCATCACAGGGTGGAATGGATCTTCGTGCATGAGTGAAGCGTAATAAGGAGTAATCCGCAACGCCTCTTTACCTTCTGCCCTTAGGGCAACCAGGGTCCTTTTTATTTCGCTTTCCTGAAACGCGTTTAGTTTTATTACTTTTTTTAATTGCTCAACACTGCGAATCGTATTTTTCAATTGCCAATCAGCATCCTTCCATTGATCTTCAGATACGTTTTTCCATAATTCGATAGTTTTGTAATCTCGTGGTTCGTAAAAAACCGGGGTTTCCTTTTTCATAATTCCATTTTATTTTTTATTTCCAGGGAACTGCCCTGGGTCGTTTTATTCTTTGGGGTGATCATTAAGCCTATCATCATTAAGAAAGTGGTGAAAATAATGACCTGAATTATCATAGAATTGTTGACAAGTAAAATTCTATCCGATGGTTCAATGGAAATGAACAACAATATGGTAATAAGTCCTCTCGGAGTGATGAAAAGCAGTGGGGTCAAGGAAAGCTTAGATAACTTCAGTTGAATCACCCTTGCGGCATATATTAAAATTACAATCCCTAATGACCATACCAGGGTTTCAGTATTTAAAATTTCTGACGCTTCTATCAGATAGCCAAAAAGGATAAAAAATAATGCCCTCACTAAAAAAGAAACTTCAATGGTAAGCTCTTTAAACTTCCGGACCTCTTTGTCGAGTATCTCCGGTTTTAATTTTTCACTCCACTTAAAATGTTTGAATTCGTCGAGGTTGCCAATGAATAAGCCGAATAGCAGTATGAATATTAGAGCCGGTAAATGATACAGTTTTGAAAAAGCATAGATTAACACAACCAGAATAATAATAGGAATAAATTTAATATGATGTTGGATTTTGCTTAACAAAAAAGAAAGCGCAATAGTTGCCACTATTGAAATCAACAGCATTAATAATATCTGAAGTCCGAAATTACCAATAGCATTCATGCTGAAGCCGTCGTTTAACGCCATAAATGTAAAAAATATCACTCCGACAATATCAGAAAAACTGCTTTCATAGATAACAAATTCTTTAATCTTTGAGGGAAGATGCTTCACGCTTGGAATAGCAATGGCGCTGCTGATAATACAAAATGGAATGGCATTGAGCATACTGTCTTTAAGGGAGTAATTTCCAAAAAAATGAAACAGATAGGCTATTAATAATGCTGATACAATCATGGGAAGCAATGCTCCCAAAAAAGATGAAGTGATAAGTCTGATTTTTGATTTTTTCAATTCAAGTTCCAGTGATCCGTCAAGAACAATCAGGACAAGTCCAATTGTTCCAATAATCGGTAAAACGAAAGAGAAATCAGGAAGCTGAATTCTGAGAAAAATAGTAATTTGCCTTACGATCCAGCCCAGAAGTAAAAAAATCAAGACCGAAGGTATTTTAGTCTTTGAAGAGGTCAGGTCAAAGAAGTATGCGATCAGTATTAGTACGCAAAGTACAATAATTGTCTCAATCATTGTTTGTCAATGTTTTTTGTTGCCCTATAGGTAATGTTTTGCTGCCCAGCGCAAGTCGAAGAGTTAATAGCCCGACGCTGTCAAACAGTTCCCAAAGTTAATAAAAACAGGAATAACTTACAACTTTTCCTTTACTCAAGAGGGAAAAAATTTTAAAATTATCCCAATATTTATTTGATTTTCAAAGGTGTTTGGGAATGCTTCGCATTACTTCTCCCGGACAGGAGATGCTGTATTTATCCCGACATGCAATCCCATAGGGAAAGGCGATATCCGCCACGGCGGACAAAAAGCCCGAAAGAGTATCAATTCTTTCGGGCTTTCGTTTTAGGGCTTTTCGGCTATCGCTCTATGTGTTATGCCTTCGCCCTTCTTTTTCATTTCTATATATCATTATAAATCGTTGCCAATTCCGTTTTGATTTGTCTGAAACTCAAATCAAAATTCAGTTCTTGGCTCAATCCTGTATTTATCCAATAAATGAACGATTCTTTTCTGTAATACAACTCATTTTTCTGTAATGATTTTTCGATACTGTCAGATTTCGCAAGTAAGCAAACAAGTTGATAATCGGGATTTATCGCATCAGTTTTGTTGTTTGGATGTGCCTTTGTGTAATGTTGTGTTGCTGTTAGTTTGATTAAGTTTTCCAAATAGTGAGCCAATTGCGGAAATTTACTTTTTGGGAAAATGTGATGAACTTGCGTTGCATCGCCATTTGCCCATTGATCTTTTACTTCGCTTTCAGAATACATTTTTTTGATTTGGTTCATAGCTTTCTGAACCAAATAAGCATTAAATGCGGTGTCTGGCAAAATGTTTTGTTCGCTTTCAGCATTTGCTTCTTGTCGTGAAATGGTTTTGTCTTTTGAAACATCACGCCAATTTTTACGGTTATAAATCAAGTCGGTGTAGTAAAACTCATTTTCCGACATTCGACCTTTAACAGAACCGGATAAATTATTTTCCACTTACTTCTTTTTATTCTTTTCTTGAATTTTCTTTACCTCTTTCAAAATCTTTTTTTCTTCGCTTTCTAATCTTCGTTCTACTTTTTTAACATCTTCGGCAGGTGGAAGCTGTTCGGGTTTTACACCTCTGTCGTGTAGCATTTTCCTAACTGCCAAATTGTTTTCGATATGTTCCTTAGAGATTTGACTGTCGCCTTTCAAATTTTTATCAACTACATTATGACTTGTTAATTCCGTTGCAAAATCCTTTGCTTTAATAGTCAATGTAGGAAGAAAATCAGCTAATGGACGATTTGCAGGAACTTGCAAAATTCGTTTCATATCATTTGTGGTTCTTCCTCCGAATAAGGCTTGGTCACCTTTTGAACGAATGATAGCAAAACTTTTATTATCAACTCCTCTTTCAAAAATTATCCCTGACAATTTCTTTTCGGATTGTGATAATTTTTCACGAGCCGTTACCCTTGCAACATCTAATAATCTCTTTTCGATAACTTCTTGCTTACGAGTTTGCACAGCAAAATAAGTTTGAGCAAAAGCTATTTCTGATTTTGTAGTTGCATCGCCATTTTGTGCTATCAGATAACAAGCGTATCTTGTTAATGCAATATCTTCAATCGGTTTTTGAGCACCACTTCCTATTTCGACCATTTTGCTGAATTCAGCAAAATGGTTCTTAGTTTCTTCACCTGCTTGCTCACAAGACTTTTGAGCTTTATCAATTACATTCTTGAAATTTCGCCATTGCGAATATCCAAGAATATTTTGCAATTCTCTTGCACTCCAACATTCTACTCCCTCATAATCATAACAAGCATCTTCAAACTTTTTAAAAAGTTCTGATATAAATTCCTTTTTCATAATTAAGCATTAGTTCTGATAGTTTCAAGGGTTTTAAAACTATCAGCATTATCATTAAATATTAGTTCTCCATTCACGGTTTCAGTTATATCCAATTCATTAACCAAACCTTTTACAATTTTCATTGGAATTATCTTGTCATAAGATTTGTTATCCCAAAAATGTTCAGCATCAGAAAGAGATTGAAATATCTCAAATTCAGTTCCAACATCTTTTATATAGTATTTTACACCGTAAACAATTTTAGCTTCCATATTTTACCAATTTAAGTGTTCTGTATGATAATTGATTTGTATTGAACTTATTTCTTTTCGATTAAATTTCAAATTTTTCAAAGGATTTTCAATAATATTCAGTTGTGGTGTTTTTGATAAATTACTTACCACAACAAGGAAATAATCATTCTTGTATTCCTCTGCTTTATCAAATTCGTTTTGTGTAATTCTTATTGCTCCATTTTTGTTTCTAACGCCTTTCACTTCTGCTAAAACAAACTTTTCCTGCAACTGAATTTGAAAATCGTAACCATCTCCCCATAATCTTGCATCTTGTAATAAACCACTTTCAAAAGTTGGAATTGTTTTGTAATTGCTCATAAAAAAGAACTCGGCTTCGTTTCCGGTTTCTTGTAATTGTTTGAATTTAGATTTTACAATCGGTTGAACTTCTTGTGTTGGTAAAATCAATTTCTTATCGTAATCGTTAATGAACAACTTTACAATATTCGCAAATGATTGTGCATTTTCATTTCCAAAAAGGCTATCAATAAACAATTTTATGTGTTCTCTCTGATTTCTTTGCCACCAACCTTTTCTGCCATTGTCAAAATATGGGTCAAAACTATCTTGTCTGTTTGAAACGGCTTTTTCTGTTTTCGCTAAACCTAATTCAACAACTAATCGACTAAATGCCGTTTTAGTTTTACAGCCAAATTCTTTTGTAAAATCCAAATCGAATTTTGCCAATCCATAACCAATCAAATTCATTATTTCTGATTGTCTTTCCGTTTCGTTCAATTCAATTTCCATTATGCGACTTGTTTTAGTGCGTTAGGGATTGCAGTGGAAATCCTTTTGTGAGGAACGAACAAAAGATTGGAACGGAAAGCCCGACCCGATAGGGGAACGCCCAAATTCAAAAACAATTTCTTTTCAAGAATGCTCAAATCATTCAACTTTTCAGTTGAAGTATTCGACCATTGAAAAGTTTCGGGAATACTCATCATCAGCATTATTTCTCTAATACTGAAAACACGATTTTCAGATGGGTGAACGGTATTTTGACTTGACAAAATATCATTTCTCGTATGCACACACGGACCTTCTCTATCCCAATACCAACGAGCGTATTTATCACCGTTTTTACTTTCGTTGAAAACGATTTTACCGTCTTTAATTTGGTGCGGTATTCTTTCTTCTTCGGTATTTTGAAATGCTGATTCTCCCTCTTTCAAATTTTCAATCCAAG
>Ga0208459_1002056_pt1 | contig 17627 bp, 11 predicted proteins | sample AD_UKC087_MetaG_FD_184433 | JGI IMG/M metagenome (GOLD analysis project Ga0208459, IMG submission 184433) | Active sludge microbial communities of municipal wastewater-treating anaerobic digesters from USA - AD_UKC087_MetaG (SPAdes) (version 2) | ecosystem: Engineered > Bioreactor > Anaerobic >... | reverse complement strand
AACACCGACAACGCGTCGGTCAGCCTGCGCAAGATGCTTTTGCAGTCCTGCAACCTGCACACGATCCTGGACTGCCCCGGCGGCACGTTCCAGGGCGCGGGCGTCAAGACGGTCGTGCTGTTTTTCGAAAAGGGCCGTCCGACCAAGAAAATCTGGTACTACCAGCTTGATCCGGGGCGGAACCTGGGCAAGACCAACCCGTTGAACGACGACGACCTGGCCGAGTTCGTCCGCCTGCAGGCGACCTTTGGCGACAGCCCCAAAAGCTGGACCATCGACGCCGCGACCATCGACCAGACGACGTTTGACCTGTCGGTCAAGAACCCGATCGGTAGCGAAGAGGTCGTCCACCGGAGCCCAACCGCCATCCTTGACGAAATCGCCGCCCTCGACGCCGAGGCCGCAGCGGTCCTTGCCAAAATCAGGGGGCTGCTGTGAAGGCGGGGTGGGAGATAAGAACTCTGGGAGACGCGTGCAGCTTCATTGACTACCGGGGTAGGACCCCGCAAAAAGTAGATGACGGGTTAAGACTCATTACAGCCAAAAATGTAAAGATGGGATTCCTTCAGAAGGAACCCCTGGAATATGTCGATCCGGCTACTTACGGTGGATGGATGACCCGCGGCATTCCAAGAATTGGAGATGTCTTATTCACCACAGAAGCGCCATTGGCCAATGTTGCTCAGCTTGATACAGACGAAAGAGTCGTTTTCGCACAACGGATTATCGTGCTGCAACCAGTTGGGAAGGATATTGATGCTACGTTTCTCAAGTACTTTTTGATGTCAGATTCGGCTCAGAGAAAGATTCTTCAGAAGGGAACTGGCGCCACAGTCCAAGGGATTAAGGCCTCCCTGCTGAAGAAAATCGAAATCAGCTTCCCGAAGCTTGCCGGCCAGCACCGAATCGTGAAGATACTGGACGAGGCGTTTGAAAACATAGCAACGGCAAAAGCGAACGCCGAAAAGAACCTCCAGAACGCCCGCGCCCTGTTCGAAAGCCACCTCCAATCGATATTCAACCAAACGGGAGACGACTGGATTAATAATAGAATTCAGGATGTTTGCCAGATAAGACCGCCAAAGAGCGAGGCTCGCGGCATTGTCCAATCCTTTGAACACGTTTCCTTTGTTCCCATGGAGGACTTGTGCATCGGAGAAAAGTACGCGCGTGCCTCGAAGACAAGGCCACTCTCTGAGGTCGATGGGAGTTACACATACTTTGCTGAGGGAGATGTTCTGCTTGCCAAGATCACTCCGTGCTTCGAAAACGGCAAATTGGGCATAGCACGAAACCTCGAAAGAGGAATTGGATTCGGGTCTAGCGAATTCATTGTCTTCCGCCCAAATAGTCTTCTGTGCAACGAATGGCTGTACTACTTCCTTCGCCGCGAAAGGTTCAGACTCGAAGGGGCTGCCCAAATGGCGGGCGCAGTTGGTCAAAAACGAGTGATCAAGGAATTCATCGAGAACTGCCTCATTCCAGTGCCACCGATCAGCGAGCAGCGACGACTGGTTGAGACACTTGACTCCTTAGTGACCGAAACCCGCCGACTCGAATCCATATATCAGGCTAAGATCGCGGCACTTGACGAACTGAAGAAGTCCTTGTTACATCAGGCATTCAACGGGGATTTGTAGGGATGGCTTCGGAAAATACGTCACAGCAGGCTTCCAGCCTTGTGCTTTTCCAGACCGAGGACGGGCGCACGCGCATCGAATGCCGGTTTCAGGATGAGTCGGTCTGGTTGACCCAGCCGTTGATGGCCGAGTTGTTCCAGGTTACCCCACAGAACATCAGCACTCATCTGAAGGCAATCTATTCAAGCGGCGAGTTGGTTGAAGAAGCAACTAGTAAGGATTACTTACTAGTTCGATCCGAGGGGGGGCGTGTAGTGACCAGATTGGTTAAACACTACAATCTTCCCGTAATAATTGCTATTGGTTACAGGGTCAAGAGTCATCGGGGCACCCAGTTCCGCCAGTGGGCGACGGCGCACCTGAACGAATATCTGGTCAAAGGGTTCACGATGGATGACGAACGGTTGAAGAACCCGTCAGGCCCTGGATACAAGGACTACTTTGACGAACTGCTGGAACGGATTCGGGACATCAGGTCGTCCGAACGGCGCTTTTACCAGAAGGTGCTGGACATATACGCGACCAGCGTCGATTACAGCCCGGACACAGAGGCGTCCCAGCAGTTTTTCGCGACGGTCCAGAACAAGATGCACTTCGCGGTTCACGGTCGAACCGCCGCGGAAATCATCCACGAACGGGCGGACTCAGCGAAGCCGCACATGGGCCTGATGACGACAAGACCTGATGGAACAATCAGGAAAGGCGACGTGGCAATCGCCAAAAACTACCTGACCGAGCCGGAACTCGGCGTGCTGAACAGAATCGTGAACATGTACATCGAGTTCGCGGAGTTACGGGCGCTGGAACGCCGGCCCATGACGATGAACGGCTGGATCGCGAAACTGGATGAATTCCTGAAGATTTCCGGACGGGACGTATTGGAAAATGCCGGCTCGACATCCGCCGAGACTGCCCGGCTGAAAGCCGAGGCCGAATACGAGAAGTACCACAGAATCATGGATTTCCAGCCAAGACCTGTCGACGCCGACTATGAACGCGTGCTGAAACAGATTGAAGGCGCGCCCGGTCGGGGCAAGCGGCCCAGGAAACTGCCGGTGAAGGAATGAACGAATCCGAAACCCGTGCGGAACATATCGACCCGGCGCTGAAGGCGGCGGGATGGGGTGTGATCGACGGCAGCCAGATAAGGCGCGAATACCAGATTGCGCCGGGCCGCATCGAAGGGCACGGACGTCGGGGCAAGCCATTGATCGCGGACTATGTCCTGGTGTTTAACGGGCACAAACTGGCCGTGGTCGAGGCCAAGGCATGGGACAAGCCGCTGACAGAAGGCGTGGGCCAGGCAAAGGACTACTGCGGCCGGATGGACGTGCGGTTCGGGTTTGCCACCAACGGCCAGGGCGTCTATTCAATCGACATGGAAACCGGGGCGGAAGGCCCGGCGGACGTCTGGCCCACACCGGATGAACTATGGAGCCGCACGTTCGCTGTCCAGAACATCTGGCGGGATCGGTTCGCGGCCGTTCCGTTCGAAGACAGGGGCGGCAGTCACCCCGGCCGGTACTACCAGGACATCGCGGTTGACCGAGTGACCCAGGCTATTGCGGACGGAAAGCGGCGCATCCTGCTGACCCTGGCGACCGGCACCGGCAAGACGTTCATCGCGTTCCAAATCGCCTGGAAACTGTTTCACGCGCGCTGGAACCTGAAAGACTGGAAGGGCGGCGGCGAACCCGGGCGGCGGCCGCGCATCCTGTTCCTGGCGGACCGCAACATACTGGCGGACCAGGCGTACAACGCGTTTTCGGCGTTCCCGGAAGACGCGCTGGTCAGGATCGCGCCCGACGAGATTAGGAAGAAAGGACGCGTCCCGAAAAACGGCAGCCTGTTTTTCACAATCTTCCAGACGTTCATGACCGGCCAGGCGGACGACGGGTCGCCGGCACCCTATTTCGGCGAATATCCGCCCGATTTCTTTGACTTTATCGTCATCGATGAATGTCACCGCGGCGGCGCGAACGACGAAAGCAACTGGCGCGGCATCATGGAATACTTCGCGCCGGCGGTTCAACTTGGATTGACTGCGACGCCCAAACGCACCGACAACATCGACACATACGCGTACTTTGGCGAGCCGGTTTACACATATTCGCTGAAGGACGGTATCAACGACGGGTTCCTGACACCGTTCCGCGTGAGGCAGATTTCGACCACTCTTGACGAATACGTGTACACGCCGGACGACATGGTGGTCGAAGGCGAAATCGAGGCGGGCAAGCGGTACGTCGAGGAAGATTTCAACCGCAAGATCGAAATCATGGAGCGCGAAAAGAAGCGCGTCCAAATCATGATGACCAGCATCGATCAGCGTGAAAAAACGCTGGTTTTCTGCTCGACCCAGGTACATGCACTAGCCGTCCGCGACCTGATCAACCAGTTAAAAACCAGCCACGACCCGGATTACTGCCACCGGGTCACGGCCGACGACGGGGCGCTGGGCGACGAACACCTGCGCGATTTCCAGGACAACGAAAGAACCATCCCGACCGTGCTGACCACGTCGCAGAAGCTGTCCACGGGCGTGGACGCGCGCAACGTCCGCAACATCGTGCTGATGCGGCCGGTCAATTCGATGATCGAGTTCAAGCAGATAATCGGGCGCGGCACGCGCGTTTACGACGGCAAGGACTACTTCACCATTTATGACTTCGTGAAGGCACACCACCACTTCCAGGACCCGGAGTGGGACGGCGAACCGATCGCGCCCGAGCCGGCCGGGCCGCGGCCCGCGGACGGTCCGAAACCGGTGATCCCGCGGGGCGACCTGCGGGACGGTGGCGGCGACGAACCGGCGGTCAGGCCGTGCAAGATCCGGGTCAAGCTGGCCGACGGCAAGGAACGCCACATCCAGCACATGATGCAGACGACCTTTTGGCATCCGGACGGGACGCCGATGTCGGCCAGGCAGTTCCTGGAAATGCTGTACGAGCAGATACCGAATTTTTTCACGGAAGAATCCGAACTGCGCCGCATCTGGGGTGACCCGACAACCCGGCGCAAACTTCTGGACGGACTGGCGGACAAGGGCGTCGGCATGCGCGAACTTGAAGCGATGCAAAAGCTGGTGGACGCGGAAAACAGCGACATTTTCGACGTACTGGCTTATGTTGCCTGGGCCCTGCCCCCCTTGACCCGCCAGGAACGCGCCGACCGCGCCCGCGCAATGATCAGCGCCAACTTCGACACCAACCAGCAGGCTTTCCTGTCATTCGTCCTGGCCCACTACGTCAACGAAGGCGTGGACGAACTGGATTTGGACAAACTTGCCCCGCTGCTGAACCTGAAATACCACTCGCTGCCCGAGGCCTTCGCTGAACTGGGCGAGGCCCAAAGCATCCGCCGGGTCTTCGCCGGCTTCCAGAGGTACCTGTACCAGGGCGCGGCGTGATGGGGTGGGTTCAGGATCCCGGCGATCAACGACCCGGATTCAGCGGATTATCTGCATAGAAACGATGCAATCGTCGTGAAAGACGTTGGCGAACGCAGGCCCCGGTTACAGAACAAAATCCCGCCAGTTGTCGCGATTGACAACCCGAAAGGAACCACCGGGAACCATATTCTGCCAGTCGCGAGGGGCCTTGGGATCCTTGCCGCCCCACTTGAATTCAAAACCTGACAGCGCACCATCGACCTCCTGAACGAGATCGATTTCGGCGCGCGACGGTCATCACGCCACGACGCACACCAGACCGAATATGAAACCATGTAAAAATCCCCTGATGCTTTGCGTCAAACTGCGGTATCTTACCGGCATCATGGAGGTTCCCTATGCGACCGACTCGACTTGTTGTGACCGTCATCCTTACTGCCATCGCGCTTTCGACAGCTTCGTGCGCCGCGTCACGGTTCATCGGATACGCGTCAAAGCCTGACGCACCGCTTCCGGCGGGCCAGGTTCAGCACCCTGCCCTTCAGGCGCCGGTCAAGGTAACCTTCGACGCACAGCACGTCCCGCACATCGTTGCCGAAAACGAACACGACCTGTGGTTCGCGCTTGGTTATATCCAGGCACGCGACAGACTGTTCCAGATGGACATGCTGCGCAGGATGGCCGCCGGTCGTACCAGCGAACTTCTTGGAAAGCAGGATGCACCCGAAGGAATGCCTTTTTCCGACACCATCGGGATGGATCGTTTCTTCCGCGTAATGGGGCTTGCCCAGGATGCGGAAAGGACCATCAAGAGGATATCGAAGGAAAGCCAGGACATCGTTGATCCCTATATCGCAGGCATCAACGCCTTCATCAAGTCGGCGGACCCAGTTCCAATCGAATACCGGCTGATTGACCAGGCTCCAATGCCATGGACGGCCGCCGATGCAATGGTCGTGGCACGACTGACCAGTTTCCAGCTTTCGGTCAACATGGCGCACGAACTGCTGCGTTACCTGCTGCAGGTCGAACTGGGCCCGGACGCGCAGAAGGAAATTTTCCCGTCGGATCCGCCGATTGGCCCGAACATCATCGAGCGCGAGGACGTCGATTTCCGTTCGATGCCCCGCCAGTCAACGCCGGCGACGGCAGCGCGCCTGGATGCCGTGATGGCTGAATCCGGCACCGATCTGGCCGCGTGGGCGCCGACAGCGCGCGCCTTCCTTGGTCTGCTTGCCCAGGTCCAGACCCAGGTCCGTCCGTACGTCAGCCCGGCCGCATCCAACAGTTGGGCGGTTGCCGGAAGCCACACGGAAAGCGGCAAGCCGATCCTGGCCAACGACCCGCATCTGCTTCACGGGGCGCCGGCAACCTTCTACATCGTCCACCTGAAGGCCCCTGGGATCGACGCGATCGGCGCCACCCTTCCCGGAACGCCGTTCCTGACGCTCGGGCGCAACCAGAAGGTTGGCTGGGCCAGCACCAACACATTCGCGGACGTTCAGGACATCTATCTTGAAAAGCTGGATCCGAACGATCCCGGCAAGTACATGACCCCGCAGGGCCCGGTCGCGTTCGAAATCGAAAAGCACGTGCTTCGCGAGCGCACTGGACGTGACGAATACAAGGAACACAAGTTCGACCTGCGATACACCCGCCACGGCGCGGTGCTTAACGATGCCATGATTGATGGCCTTCCAGGCCAGCCAATCGCCCTGAAGACCGCTTCCATATGGCCGACCGATGAATCGCTTTCCATGAAGAAGTACCTTACGGCGACGTCGATTGACGACATTTTCAACGCCCTGCAGTCGTGGGGCCTGCCGATCCAGAACTGGGTCGCGGTCGATGATGCCGGACACATCGGTTACTTCCCGATGGGGGTCGTGCCGATCCGCCGGACTTTCGACGGCACCGTTCCCGTTCCGGGATGGACGGACGAATTTGAATGGGACGGCTTCATTCCGTATGACCAGTTGCCGAAGATGATCGACCCGCCGTCGGGCATGATCGTGACCGCCAACAACCAGGTCATGCCCGCCCAGGATTACCCGTATCCCTACAGCATCGACACGATGCAGGGATACCGCGCCGGGAGGATCCGGGAACTGCTGAAGGCCGGCGGCAAGTGGACGGCGGACGGCATTCGCATGATGCAGATGGACGCGCACGTTCCCCAGGCCGATCGCCTGCTGCCGTCACTGCTGAAGGCCCTTGATGGCGCCGACCTGGACGACTTCGAAAAGTCCGCGCTTGCAAGGCTGAAGGGATGGGACAGGGTCGCGGCCATCGATTCGGTCGGCGCCAGCGTCTATCACGCGACGTACCGCGAAGCCTGGCGGCTTGGCCTGACGGACGACCTGCCGAAGCTGTTTTTGAGCCTTGTAAAGGTCTTCGCCTATACCTACGGATTCTTCGACCGCCTGTGGGCCGAATCCCCCGACGCGAAAGTCTGGGACATCAAAGGCACGCCCCAGGTGGAAAAGCGTGACGACATACTGCGCATGGCCTTCAAGGCCGGTGTGGCCGAGTTGAAGAAGAAGCTGGGAAGCAACATGGACAAGTGGTGCTGGGGCAAGCTGCACACAATCACCTTCCACCACCTGTTCGGCAAGGCCGCGATGGGCAAGTTCGATGTCGGTCCGGTCGCGATACCCGGTGGATGGGACACCGTCTGGGCCGCCGGATTCGGCCTGTGGGACGACAACTACATGTTCAACGTCAGTGAGGGCCCGGCCTTCAGGCATGTGATGGATTTCGCCAACATGAAGGACAGCAACATGATCCTGGATCTTGGTCAGTCCGGATGGCCGATGACGCCCGCCTATGACAATGCGTTCGAGCACTGGCGCACCGGCAGGCTGTGGAAACTGTCCATGGATCCGGCCGAATTCGCCCAGGGCGCCGAGGGCGTTGTTGAGCTTGTTCCCGCCAGATAAGCAGACCATTCGTTAAGGCCGACCACCCGCAGGAACGAACAACGCATGTTTCAAGCCTTATTCGCTTGTTGAACCGGTAGCGCCGATATTTGGCTGGCATATGCCATCGGCGCACAACGGCAGGACAATCGAGGTCTGCGACGTCACGTCGATCAATTCAAACGACATAAGCGCCGAAAGCGCGACGCCGTTGTCTTCGGATGGGATCGTGGCGGTTATGCCAATCTCGATGCGGGCGCCTGGACCAATCACTTCGGAACCCGGTTCACTGTCAAATGAAAAAACCGTTGAATCGCTTCCCTGCAGGACTTCCGGACAGGTAACGGTTTCGTCGGGCCCGGCCGCGCAGTCGGCGATTTTTCCGCCGGCAATCAGGCAGGAACCGGTGCCGGTATTCACGATTGCGACGTTCCCCGTGGCTGCGGAACCGACAGCGATGGTTCCAAAGTCAAGCTTTGCCGGGACAATCCGGGCATCGCAGAGAGCTGGATGTGCTGTTCTGGCAATGACTGGAATGCTGTAAGTGAAAAGGTTCGGCGAACTGACATGAACATCCAGGAACGCGGAATACTCGCCGGAATCTGGACCGCTGTTGGTGAACTTCACCTCAACTGGAAGGAACTTTGTGGGGTCAAGTGTGACAACCGGTTCTTCTTCGAATGGTGGCAGGGTCTCCCCAAGACGTGTGATTTCAAATCGAACCGGTTCACCGGCAGATCCCTGATTGAGTTCGACCGAACGTATAGTCACAGCGACGTCACTGTTGTTGATGACGGTCATGACCATTGATTTGGACTTCCCGATCGCGACCCCGCCGAAATCGACCACTTCCGGAAGGAACTCCAGGCTACCGGAAGTCGCGGTTCCAACTGCGGTGATCTGGAACGACCACATCTGCTGCCGACCGCCAACCAGGCCGACGACCGTCAGGTTTGCGGCCCGCGCGCCCTGGGAATCCGGCGAAAAGCTGACCTGGATGGCCAGTTCCCCGGCGTGATCAAGCACCGATGCGTCCCCGATATCGAGGTCAACAATCTCGAAGTTGTCGGCATCGATATCCAGATAGAGGTCGGTTATCGAAATCGGGTTGGACTGGGTGTTGGTCATGACGACATCAATGGTTCGCGACTGTCCCACCGGAACAGAGCCGAAATCGATCGGATCAGGGTTGCAGGAAAGCGCCTCCTCGACAAAGGCATCGTATGTTCCCAGGTCGGTTCCGGGCACATCGTATCCGCTCCAGTGGCCTTCATCACGAACTGCATCTTCCGGACCGGCCTCGGCATCGTCGTGGATGTCTGCCTGGTTGCCGTCATCGGTGCCGGACGCAGGACCCGGGTTCCCGCAGCCTGCCACGACAAGCACCGCGATAAGGGCCGGAGCGACCCGCATGGCGTACTCATTCTTCATCGCACACCCCAGACTACCAATTGAGCTTGGGCCATTGTCCAACTATTAACAATGCATATCAAGGAAGGCGGCGAAAATGCCCCTGGCCGGGGTCGAACCTTGACTATTGGTAACCCGGGGGTACAATCCGCGCAACCTCGGCGGGGTGAATCGACTCTTTTTGCCCGGCCGTGTCCCATTCAGGTGGGGAAGATGCTTCTTCTGGCTGTTTCGGTGCTGATCCTGCTTGTTTCGGGATTGGCCGCAGTCGTTTCCGCAGTTGCCCGCGGCGCACGTTTCGCGACTGCCGCCGGTGTGGGCGGCGCTGTGTCCGGTTGCGTCGTCGCCGCATCATCGGCACTCCATGTAATCGTCACCGGTCGAACCTGGGAAGCCTGGACCGTCTGGCAGACCCCGATGGGCCCCCTTCATGCCGGAATCGATCATCTTTCCGCCGTTTTCATCATCCTTATTTCAATCGTCGGCGCCCTGGCCGCCCTTTACGGCCGCGGCTATCTTGCAGGGCATCATTCCCACCCGTCGCGGGCCGAACGAAGCTGGTGCTGGTACAACCTGCTTCTGGCGGCGATGATCCTGGTCGTCACCACCCGGGACGGATTCGGCTTCCTGATGGCCTGGGAAGGCATGTCGCTGGCATCGTTCTTCCTGGTCATGTACGACCACGAAAGGGCGGGCGTCACTCGCGCGGGCTGGATCTACATGGTCACCGCACACGTTGGCGCGGCGTTCCTTTTCGTGATGTTCCTTCTTCTTGGCCACGGCGGAACGCTTGATTTCACATCGATTATTGCCAGGTCCGATGTCGCCTCGGATCACGTCCTGGCTTCCGGGGTGTTCATCCTCGCGGTGATCGGCTTCGGAACGAAAGCCGGGTTCATCCCGCTTCACATCTGGCTTCCAGAGGCGCATCCGGCCGCTCCATCCCACGTTTCGGCGCTGATGAGCGGCGTGATGATCAAGACCGGCATTTACGGCCTTCTTCGTGTTCTTACAATGATCGGCGCTCCCCAGACCTGGTGGGGCTGGGTGCTTGTGACCGTGGGTGCCGTGTCGGGCGTGGTCGGCATCCTCTTCGCACTGGCCCAGCACGATCTGAAGCGCCTTCTGGCCTATTCAAGTATCGAAAACGTCGGCATTATCACGATGGCCCTGGGCCTTGGGCTGATTGGCGCCGCAAGCGGCCAGATGCTGGTGGCGTCGCTGGCCTTTTCGGGCGCCCTGCTTCATGTCGTCAACCACGGATTCTTCAAATCGCTTCTGTTCATGGGTGCCGGTTCGGTGATTCATGGTGCCCGAACCCTGCAGATTGACCGCATGGGGGGACTCCTGAAAAACATGCCGGCCACCGGCGCGCTTTTCCTTGTCGGGTCGGCAGCCATCTGCGGCCTTCCCCCACTGAACGGGTTCGCCGGAGAATTTCTGATCTACTCGGCGGCCTTCTTCAGCATCGGCGCAGGCACCTCGATTCCCTTCTCGTCACTTACCATTCTCGCGCTTGCCCTGATCGGCGGCCTGGCCGTCGCAACCTTCACGAAGGCTTTCGGGATCGCCTTCCTGGGCGAACCGAGATCGGCCGAGTCATCACTGGCCTCCGAATCCGGGAGTGCCATGACGATTCCGATGGCGATGCTTGCAGCCCTTTGCATTGCGGTCGCTCTTGGCGCACCGTGGCTGGCGAATCAGATAATGCCGGCGGTCGCGACGTTTTCCCCCGCAATGGACAACGTCCTGCTTCCGCGGGCCCAGTCCGGCATCATCATGACGATAACGTTGATTTCGGCCGGTTTCGCGGTCACGATTGGCCTGTTGGCCGCGCTTCGCCACGCGCTGATTCGACGACGCGACGCCGATTCCGCCCCGACATGGGATTGCGGGTACGCCGGCCAGTCATCGCGGGTGCAGTACACCGGTTCATCCTTTGCCGAACCGACCGCACGGATGTTCCGGCCAATCCTTCGAACCAGACGCAACTTGACGGCGCCCCAGGGGCTTTTCCCGACCAGGGCGGCCATTTCGACGCATGCCGCGGATATTTTCCTGCAGTACGTCTATGAACCGGCCGTCGCGGCGATTTCGCGGGCCGCCGCGCTTGTTCAGGCCCTGCAGAAGGGACGCGTCCATCTTTATCTGATGTACATCTTCATCACGATCGTCGCCCTGATGATCTGGAACCTGAGGTAGGCCATGGCATCCGCAATCGTACAGTTTGCCGTCGGCCTGCTTCTTGCCCCGTTGCTGCTGACCGTCATCCGCCGGGTCAAGGCATTTTTCGGCGGCCGCCACGGACCAACAGTCATGCAGCCGTACATCGACCTTGCGAAGCTGGCGCGCAAGACCCCGGTTTACAGCCGAACGACCACGTGGGTCTTCAAGGCAAGTCCCGTTGTCGGGATGGCCGCTTCGATCGCGGCGCTTTCCATTCTTCCCCTGTCCGGCGTCCCGGCGCTGGCCGCCTTCCCCGGCGATTTCGTATTCCTGGCATACGTCTTTGGAATGATGCGGTTCTTCACGGTTCTTGCCGCGCTGGACACCGGCTCGCCCTTCGAAGGCATGGGTGCCAGCCGCGAAGTGCAGTTCGCGGTTCTGTCTGAAGTTGCGCTGTTTTCCTGCCTCATCGCACTGGTCATCGCGCTTGACGCCACTTCGCTTGGCTCGATTTTCGCGATTGCCTGGGGCCCCGCCGTCCAGCCTGGCGCGGCCGGAATCCTTGTCCTGGTGGCGTGCGCGATGATGCTGATTCTTCTTTGCGAAAACTCGCGGATACCGGTCGATGATCCGACCACACACCTCGAGTTGACGATGATCCACGAAGTAATGGTTCTGGATCACTGCGGACTGGATCTTGCCATGATCGAATACGCTTCGGCACTGAAGCTGTGGATCTGGTCGGCAATCGTCGTCTCGCTCGCCCTGCCCGTCCGGACCGGCTCACCGTGGCTGGACCTTCTTGCCGGCACGATCGGGATTTTCATACTCGGTGCCGTAATCGGCGTCATCGAATCCATCATGGCAAGACTTCGGCTTCTGAAGGTTCCCCAATTGCTGGTCGCCGCCTGTGTGCTTGCACTGCTGGCCGTCGGCCTTGGCTTAAGGTGAATGATGCAGGCGCTTACCGAACTGCTGGCAATCGTCATGATCCTTCTGAACTTCCGGCTGCTTGGCGGAAGCCGCCTGAAGGCGTGTATCCAGGCCCTGGCAATCCAGGCGCTTGTCCTTAACATTCTTCCGGTTCTGGCCAACTTCTCGCGGGATCCATGGGTTATCACCCTGGTCATCGGTTCGACCCTCATCAAGGCCGTACTTCTTCCGGCACTGCTGATGCAGGCCATCAACAAGACCGGCGTCACGAACGAGGTCAAGCCGATTATCGGTTACACAAGGTCGCTGCTGATCGGGGCCGCGATGCTGGCTCTGTGCGCGCTGGCATCCCGAGCCTTGAAGGTGCCTTTTTCCGACGCCGAACAGCTTCTTGTTCCGGTATCGCTGTTTACCATCCTGACCGGCGCTTTCCTTCTGGTTGCCCGCCGCAAGGCCATCAACCAGGTTCTGGGATTCCTTGTGCTTGAAAACGGCGTCTATCTGTTCGGCGTGACTTTCGCGGTCAGCGAGCCATGGCTGGTGCAGATGGGCGTGCTCCTGGACGTGCTGGCGGCCGTTTTCATCATGGGAATCATCATTTATCACATTAATCGCGAGTTCGGCGACATCGACATCGATCGCCTGTCGAACCTGAAGGATTGAGTTTGATCGGGCAATCGTGCCCGGCGGGACGCTTTCGATGATCTGGATACTGATTGCACTTCCGGCGATTTGCGGCGTGCTTGTGTTCCTGCCCCTGATCGGGCGCCTGACGCGGACCATCCTGGTTGGGGCCGCCGCCGCTCACCTTTCGCTTGTGCTTCTGATCTGGATTGCCCGGATGGTCGATGTGACGCCGCTGCTTGCGACGACCGGACTTCCGACGGGCGCGTTGTCGATTCCAATGGAGGCCGCGGGGGGCTGGCTTGGCATCGATCACCTGTCGCTGCTTGTCCTGACGATTTCAAGCCTGCTTTTCATGGGCGCATCACTATATTCGCTTGGTTATCTCGGCCCGGAACGCAAACAGCGGATCAAGGCACTGACCGACGAACTGCACGTCAACAACCAGCCGGACGCCATGTTCGCGGCCTGTCTCCTGATGTTCCTGTCGGCGACGACGGTTGTCGCGACCGCGCGCCACCTTGGCATACTGTGGGTGGCCGTTGAGGCAACGACTCTTGCAACGACTCCGCTGATATACTTCCACCGCAACCGGCACAGCCTGGAGGCCGCCTGGAAATACCTGCTGCTTTGCAGCGTGGGGATCGCGATGGCGCTGCTTGGAAACTTCTTCCTTGCCGTGGCCACCGCCCAGGGCAGCGGAGGTGAACTCGAACTGCTGCTGCCCGAACTGCAACGCCACGCCGGTTCGATGTCGCCGAACTGGCTGCGGGCCGCTTTCCTCCTGATGCTCGTGGGATACGGAACCAAGATGGGCCTGGCCCCGATGCACGCCTGGCTTCCGGATGCCCACAGCGAAGCGCCTTCGCCGGTTTCCGCCCTTCTTTCCGGCGCGCTTCTGAACTGCGCATTCCTTGCCATCCTGCGAATGCTTGGAGTGCTGGACGCCGCGGAAATGGGTGATTTCGGGCGAAAAATGCTGGTCGGATTCGGACTTCTTTCGATGCTTTGGGCCGCGGCGATGCTGATATTCCAGACAGACTTCAAACGCATGCTCGCATACTCAAGCGTCGAGCACATGGGAATTCTTGCCCTGGGTGCGGGCATCGGCGGCATCGCGGCAACCGGTTCAATGTTTCACGCACTGAACCATTCCCTGACAAAGGCCGCGCTTTTCCTGGTCGCCGGGAACATCCTGGCGCGTTACAAGACCAAGAACATTCCTGATGTGCGCGGCCTGCTGTCAACGATGCGCGGCGATGCCGTTCTGTGGATTGCCGGCATCCTGGCGATTACCGGGGCGCCGCCGTTCGGGCTTTTCACAAGCGAGCTGATGATCCTGCGCGGCATCGTTTCCGACGGTCACTGGATTATCGCGGTCGCATTCCTGCTTGCGCTGGCGATCGCGTTTGCATCCATGCTGTGGACCTTGACCCGAATGACCTGGGGCAAGGTTCCTGAAGGCATTCAACTTCAGGATTCCTCGATCAGGTCGATGTTTTCCTCCAGCGTGCCGGCCGTCTTACTTGCCGGTGTCCTTGCGCTTGGCATATGGACCGCCGACCCGGTGTGGCGGGTTGTCCAGGCCGCCGCGGCAGTCATTGGTGGAAACGGGGGCGCGCAATAGCCATGCTGATGCTGAAGAACAGTCAGGCCGTGCCTTTCGCCGACATCCCCCATACGACAATGGGCGAATGGCTTCGAATCGTGATGGACGCGACCCAGGCCGGATACGGTCTTTCGGCACTCTTTGCTGTGAAGGACGGCGAGCGTCACCAGGTCTTCACGGTTCTGTCGTCCCGGGAGCAGCACAGGATCGGTGTCGTCAGGACCACCATCGGCCAGGCGTACCCGGCCCTTACAACCGACTTCCCCGCCGCCCACTGGTTCGAGCGTGAGTTATATGAACAATACGGCATTGAACCGGAAGGCCATCCCTGGCTGAAGCCAATCCGATTTGAACCATCCGTGATTCCTGGCCGTTACGTGCCGGACATCGGCATGGCGCCGTTCTTCGAAATGGAAGGCCAGGAAGTTCACGAGGTCGGTGTGGGCCCGGTACACGCCGGCGTTATCGAACCTGGGCACTTCCGTTTCCAGTGTCACGGCGAAACGGTTCATCACCTGGAGATCTCGCTTGGTTACCAGCATCGTGGAATTGAACGCGCCCTGGTTGGCGGACCGGGACCACGCACCATCCACCTTGTCGAGACGGCGGCGGGCGATGCCACGGTCGGACACACCGACCCGTTCTGCCGTGCAATCGAGGCCCTCGCCGGTGTCGAACCTGGCCTGCACGCGCGGACGGTACGGGCAATCGGAACCGAACTTGAACGGCTGGCGTGCCACTGCGGCGACCTTGGCGCCCTGGCGGGCGATGTGGGATTCCTGCCCACGCAAAATTACTGCGGACGCATCAGAGGCGACATTTTGAACCTGACGGCGCTGATTTGCGGAAACCGCTTTGGACGTGGCCTTGCAGTTCCATGTGGAACCCGGCATTCACTTGAACCGGGCCGCTGCCTGCTTCTGCTGAACCGTCTTGACGATATCAAACGCGATCTTGAAGATGCAATTCCCCTGATGTTTGAAACACCTTCCGTCATGAACAGGATGGAGGGTACCGGCATCGTAACCCCTGAAACGGCAAAGGCGATCGGACTGGTCGGCCCGGCTGCCAGGGCCAGCGGCCTGCCGTACGACGTCAGGTGGGATCTTGACTGGGAGCCGTGGAGCCATCTGGACTTCAAGGTTCCAACCTGCCAGGCTGGCGACTGCGCGGCCAGGGCCCGCATCAGATGGGCCGAGATACAGGTTTCGATTGAGATCGTGAACAAGCTGGTCAGCGGCATTCTTGAAGGTGATGACACCGGGGCGGCCGCCGACTGCGCCATCAACGGGGACAGTCTGCCCGACCTTTGCCCCGACCACTTCGTCGTATCCATGGCGGAAGGATGGCGCGGCCAGATCTGCCACGTCGCATCGACCGATTCATCCGGACGCTTCTCGTTTTACAAGATTGTCGATCCGTCCTTCCACAACTGGTTCGGACTGGCAATGTCCCTGCGCAATCAGCAGATATCGGATTTTCCACTGTGCAACAAGAGTTTCAACCTGTCCTACTGCGGACATGACCTTTAAGGTGTACCAATGTTTCGAGTCCTGAAATCCAGGCTTCTGCAGAAACACCGGACGTTCAAGTACCCGAACGGACCGGCCCCTCAGCTTCCAGACCGCTTCCTTGGGCGGCCGGTGCTTTCGGGCCGCTGCCCGGACGGTTGCCGCATCTGCGCCGATTCGTGCCCTTACCAGGCCATCGCAATCCGGTCGCGTGACGAGACCATCGGCAATTCAGCCACGATGCCCGTCGAACTGGACATGGGCAGGTGCATTTTCTGCGGAGCGTGTGCCAGGGCCTGCCCGGAAGGCAACATAGTCTTCTCGAGCAACTGGCGCCTGGCGGCGGCAAGACGGGAAGACCTGGTTGTTACATCCGAATCGCCGGCCGAGGCCGAATGCCGATCCGATGTTGTCTGCCGATACTACCGACACTCCCTGAAGCTGCGCCAGGTTTCGGCCGGCGGCTGCAACGCTTGCGAGGCCGATTCAAATGTTCTTGGAACGCCCGCATGGGACATGGGCAGGTTCGGGATTTCCTTTGTTGCGTCGCCAAGACACGCCGACGCTCTGCTTGTTACCGGCCCGGTCAGCCGCAACATGAAGCTGGCCCTTGAAAAGACATTTGCCGCACTGCCGGCCCCGAAGGTCGTCGTTGCTTGCGGGACCTGCACGATTTCCGGCGGCCCGTTCGCCGGGCATTCGGAAGTTGAAGACGGGGCCGAATCAACCGTTCCGATCGACCTTTTCATCCCGGGCTGCCCGCCCCATCCCCTGACAATCCTTGATGCGCTGCTGCGCCTGCAGGGAATCAAGACACCGTAGGATTGCGGGCGAATTTTCATTCGCCCTTACGGATCGCGGGGCGGATCGGGCCGGACCATAAGTGTCCAATAAAACCTCTCGAACCGGACACTTCATGGCCGGCCACAGGCACGACTGCGTCAGACCGGGGGGCGTACGGCTGCTCCCGAGGCGGGCGAATTTTCATTCGCCCGTACGAATCGGGATTACTTACGTGCGGGAAGGTCTTTGACTGGGCGGAAGCCAAGGTATATGCCGGTTGCATCGGCCTCGACATACTGACGATCGTGGATCCTGGCCTCGAACCCGTGACTGTTCCATCCACCGCCACGCACCTGGGCCATCGATCCGTCGAGCGGCCCGGTGGGACTGGTGACCGGATCGGCTGTGTACGGGCCCATCCAGTCGGAAACCCATTCCATCACGTTCCCAAGCATGTCATAAAGCCCGACCGAACTCGGCTTCCTTGTCGCAACAGGATGGCATTTGCCGCCGCTGTTAATCCGATACCACGCGTAATCGTTGATTTCCGAGTAGTCCGGATTCTTTGGTTTTCCCGGCTCGGAATAGTCTTCAACGGCCAGGACGTATTGCCTTCCCTTGACCGTGCCTTCGCCAAGACCG
>Ga0208459_1002046_pt1 | contig 17713 bp, 13 predicted proteins | sample AD_UKC087_MetaG_FD_184433 | JGI IMG/M metagenome (GOLD analysis project Ga0208459, IMG submission 184433) | Active sludge microbial communities of municipal wastewater-treating anaerobic digesters from USA - AD_UKC087_MetaG (SPAdes) (version 2) | ecosystem: Engineered > Bioreactor > Anaerobic >... | reverse complement strand
AATCAAGCAAAAAAAAGCAAAAGAGAAATTTCCAGACAAACGAAACTGGATTTAAAAACAGTCAGAAAATACTGCAGTATGACTGAATCGGAATTTGAAGCATACCGGAAAACGCTTTTAACCCGGGAAAAAAGTTATGAAACATACAAAGATGAGATATTGGAAATTTTCAAAAAGAACCCGAAAAGTGAAATATATACCTCATCAATATATGACTGTCTATTGGAAAAGCACGGCAGCCTTCCCGGCAGTGAACGGACATTAAGGAACTATGTTAAGTTTCTTAAAGATACCGGTGAAATTCAAAAAGCAGAATTCCGGACTTATGAGCCTGTTGACCAGGCTAAGCCCGGAAAACAGATGCAGCTTGATTTCGGAGAAGAGAAAATCGGCAATGGACATAAAGAATATATATTTGCAACACTGCTTTCATGCAGCAGAAAAAGATTTGCCGCGACACAGGAAACACCGTTTAAAACAAGAGATGTAATAAGTCATCTGCTGGATGCTTTTGAATATATGGGAGGCATTCCGGAAGAAATTGTAATTGATCAGGACAAAACTTTAATTGTCAGCGAAAATTACGGTGATATACTTTTGACAAAAGAATTCCTCACTTTTCAGGAAGAACAGGGTTTTAAACTATTCGTGTGCAGAAAATGCGATCCCGAAAGCAAGGGCAAAGTTGAAAATCTTGTAAAATTCATTAAGACAAGTTTTTTCTCCGCCAGAAATTTTAATAACCATAATGAAGTAACAGAAAGCCTTAACTCATGGCTGATGCGAACCGCAAATGGGAAAATAAGTCAAAGTACAGGGCGGATTCCATCCGTAATGGCTGAGGAGGAAATACCGTTTTTGTTACCTTTGAAAGATTCGATTTTCCGTAAGGATCTTGAGAAAAAATATGAAACGCGTTTAGCGGATAAACTGTCTCTTATAAGTGTTGAAGGATGCAGGTATTCAGTTCCGATCAAGTATGCCCGCAGTAATGTGCTGATAACAAAAGACTGCGACGCAATCATTGTTTATGACAGTGAGACTAAAAACATGATTGCAGAGCATGTTAAAGCCGCAGGCGGTCAAAAGCTGATTAAAAACACTAATCACTACCGTAAAACAGATGGAAAAATCAGCGAAGGTATTGACTCACTGAAAGCGCGTTATGTTTTTCCGGAATGGACTGTTTTTCTTGAAAAATGCTATGAGAAATATCAGCGGTATTTCAGGGATCAGTTGAAACTTGCGGAGCGTTTTTTGCCGGAGATGAAGAACGAAAATTTCATTACTGAATCAGTCAGATTCTGTATTGAAATGGAATACTATTCATTCAAGCAACTTCATGAAAGCTACTGTTATTTTGATCAGAAAACGATAAATAATATTCCGGATATTTTATTAGAACTAAAACCTGTTCTGAAAAATGTACGCAGTAAGGAAATAAATGATCCCGTTGCGAAGCGTTCGATTTCATATTATAATTCCTTTTTAAACGTTCTTGCTCATGCAGGGGGGAAGTTATGAAGAAATTAAGTTCAACCGCCGGTCTGCTTAATACACTTAAACTTCCGGGAGCGGCTAATTGTCTTGAGGATGAAATTGAGAAGGCGAAATGCAATTCAACATCATACATGGATTTTTTGGATTCATTGCTTCAGGGAGAAATAGCATACCGGAAAGAGAAGAAGCTGAAAAGGAATCTTGCGGGAGCTCATTTCCCGGTTGAAAAAACATTGCGTTCATTTAATTTCAAACTGTGCAAAGGTCTTACCGAAAAACAGATAAAAGATCTTCTTGATTTTTCATTTATAGATAACCATGAAAATATTTTATTACTGGGTCCTCCGGGACTCGGCAAAACCCATCTTGCAATCGCAGTATCGTATGAGGCGATTCATGCCGGATATACAGTATGTTTTGAAAGGATGAGCAATCTGATAAAAACTTTGAAAACAGTTGATATCCATAGAAAATCAGCTTTCAGAATCAATCGTATTCTAAAATGTGATTTGCTGATAATTGATGAAATAGGATACAGTCCGATAGACCGTAAAGAAGCTAATTTGTTTTTCAATTTAACAAGTGAGATGTACGAGAGGAATTCCATAATCGTAACATCTAACAAAAACTTTAACGATTGGGCTGAAATGATGGGAGATGATATTTTGACCACAGCTTTACTGGATCGGCTGCTTCATCATTCTCATGTTTTCTCGCTTAACGGTGATTCTTATAGGGTGCAAAATCAAAAAAAGGAGGTATAATTTTTTTATTCACTGAGGGAAAACTATTTTCCGTAACCGGGGGAAATCTACTTGCCATTTGCAGCCGAATACATTATTCGCGCAGACTATCGCTGTCATTTCGAAGAAATGCGCGATAGTTCTGTCGCGACAAAAGCCGGGAGCGGGATCTCTCTGTCCAACGCTAACGGGCGTCCTGCCCGCGTTGGATTAGTGCCATCCTGGCACACAGGATGAGGAGCGGTCACATGCTTCGGCATATAATGAATGACGCCAATAAAACCTAAAACGTCCGCTGAAAGCGGACTCAACTCGGGCGACCGCAGCATCCGGCGAAAAACCGGTGCGAGGAATTCGCCCGACAAAAAGCGGGCGGGGATTTCACTGTCCAACGCTAATGGACCTCGTTATATAGTATACTAGCTACACGAAGTAGTTTTCAGTATCTTGATATTGGAGAAACTAAGGACATCGCGCCTCAATGAAGGTTTAGGACATTACAGTTTCTCCATATCTTCTGACTGCTTATAGTGGGTTGAAAAACCAATATAAGGATGCAGCAGAAGAAACTATCATAATAATGGAGGTTTGTATCATGGAGCATTTTATTGGTATTGATAACTCATCTCTGGATCACAAAGTACGGGTAATTGACGAAAATGGACATTTGAATTTATCTTTTACTATCACAAATGATTTTGATGGATTCGAAATACTCAATCATGAAATTAACCAATTAAAAGAAAGTAAAATCGGTTTCGAATTGCCGCATGGTCCGCTTGTTGATTATCTTCATGAGCATGGTTATAAATTGTATTCTCTGAATCCTTTAAAAATTAAACGATTTAAGGAATCACTCAAAGTTTCTGGAAATAAAAATGATGACATTGACGCTGTTGCAATTGCGGAATATCTGCGAAGCAATAATCGCTACACACGAGAGTTGCTTTATAATTCGCATGAAATTGAAAAACTGAAAAATCTTTCAATAATTCATACAAGAATGGTTCATAACAGAGCAAGACACATTAATAAGCTTCATTTTGTTGTTAGACAATATTTCCCTTTGCAGGAAGCTCTTTTTGGTGACTTTGCTTGTACAGTTCAGCTTAAAATGCTTATAAAATACCCATCCTTTGCTGATTTAAACAACGCATCCGACAAAGAGATTAATGAATTTTTGAAACTTAATAAATATAGAAGGCAGGATTATATTGATAAAATTATCCGGAAAATTAGAAAATATAATCAATTGATTTCCGAGGATGTAGAATTCACATATCGAATTGAAGCGGAATATCTTTGTGATTTGTTGCTTATGACAAATCACAGAATTAAAGAAATTGAAACAGAGATGAAAGGAATTACAGATGCACATAGTCTTGGTAAAGTTTTCAAATCTCTACCTGGTGCAGGTAATATTTTATCATGTAAACTTCTTTCAATATTCGGTGATAATAAAGACAGATTTGATAATTATAATGGAATGCAATGCTTATTTGGCACAGCTCCAAAGAATTATCAGAGCGGGATGTATCATAAAGTGATAATGCGCAAAGCCTGTAGTAAAAGTGCAAGAGCTGTTTTATACGAATTTGCTTTTTCTTCTTTGAGATTTTCAAAATGGTCGCGAGATTATTATGACAGGCAGAAAGAGAGAGGCAAGACACATTCAGTTGCAGTTAGAGCTTTATCAAATAAATGGATCAGGGTAATTTACAAGCTTTGGAAAGAAGAAATTATTTACGAAGAATCGAAAAAAGTTACCGCTGCTGCTTGACATAGTGGGTGTGTCCGCGTTGGATTTGCGTCATCCTGACGCTCAGGGAAGGGCTGGCCGTGTGCTCACGATGAGCACGAGCGAGGCGGCAACACGATGTTGAAAGCCGCCGAGGATGAAGCCCGGTCCCTTTTGATCTTATCGCATGAGACCATGCGAAACCGGGTAAAGGGTGCGGCGCACCCTTTAATCTTATTCTAAAATAAATAATTTCTGCCCGTCGTCTTTTCCGCCGTGAATAATTCCGTCTTCAACATAAACTCCGAGCGTGCGGTGATTATCCTTGGTCATTCTCTTTAAACGCAGAGCATCAAAAATAGAATTGTCATCATATAGATACGAGAACACAGCGGGAAAAACATCCTGAAATATTTTAATATCATATTTCTCTGAGACATTCTTTTCGGGCCATCTAATTGCCAGAAACATTCCAAATCTGTCCTGAATATCATATCTGTCAAGATCTGCCGCCTTGAAATTTCCTCGGCCGCGGCTTAAACCGTAACCGGTTTTAGTCATAAACGGTCCGTGATCTCCTGCAAATATTACAATCGCATCAGGATTCTTTTTTAGTATTTCTTCGACATTCAGCCGCATCTCTGCATTAGCATTATTAATTCTGCCGAGATAACCTTCTCTCTCTTTAGACTGGTCTTCTTCAGTAAGTCCCTGTCCGCTCGGGCCGTGTCCGGGATAGCAGCTGTGAGAATAAAGCATAACCGGATTCTCACTGTTTCTGCCGATTGCTTTATTTTTTTCTTCAAGAAATGATTCATACTTAACGTCTTCAAAACTGACTGTGTCGGTGAATTCTCCCATCAGCACGGCTTTCACAAGAACCTTCGAATCCATGACGCCTAGCGGCAGAGGAAAGCAGTAATCACTTTCAATCTGGCTTAACGGAAGCCCGCGCAAATACCAGCTGCTGTGATAAACGGAATATGTTTTATATCCCTGTTTGCGGAATACTGACTGAACTGCTCCGCCTCCGGCAAGATATTTTTTGTGGCGGTAAACTTCCCTGTCGATGTTGAACAGCTTTGAAAGAGACTGTTCAGTAGGCGCACCAAGCGAATATATTCCCTTATAGACATTGAATCCGCTGTCTTTCAGAAAGTTTATCTGATCTGTATTATCATATCCGTAATACTTAAGCGTTTCAAAATCGGCGTATGATTCGAATATTATCAAAAGAACATCGTTCTTACGTTTAATTTCTTTGTTCTGAAGAAGTGTACTGACCTGGAATTTAGTATTAGCTTCACCGGTTTCTTCTGATGGTTTTTTCGATAAAACACCTGATACGGTATTTGCCGCAAAAAAAGCAACAACTGCAAGAACCGTGATTTTTGACGGAATAAGTTTGCGAAGAGAAAGCACAATAAGCAGTATAAGCATAACCAAGAGCTGAATTCCTATATCTCCCTTTCTATCCCAACCTCTTGAAGCGGAAACATAGGCCATCAGCATCAGCGTGCTCAAAAAACCAAGTGAAGCAGTGATAATCAGCTGTTTGGACGCAATCCTTGAAAGAAGAACAGGTATAACGATTCCTAAAACTGCGATTGATATCGCAAACAGTATAAATATAATCAGTGAATTTAAAGCTGTCAGTGATTCCTGATTTGAAAAAATATACTGGGCAATGGGCGTCATCGGAATGAGAATAAGAGCAAAATCAGATAACGAGAATTTCTCAAAATTCTTTTCAAGGGTAAAAGCCATTCTTCTTGAAATTAATTTCCATACCATATAACCAAGAAGAAAAAAAACTGTAAACGGCAATGATATGTAAAGCATTTTAGAAGCAAAAACCGAATTTATGCTTGAAGGCAGAACGGTTGAAGCAATAAAAGAATACAAAGCGATGATGCCTGAAAAAGTTAGACCATTCATCCAGAATCCCGAAAGATTCCTCTGACTCATCCTTTTCAGCATCAAATCAAATCTTCTAAATATAGAAAAACCGCTCATCGAAATCTCCTTTGTTATGCCTCAATTATTCTGCTTTTTCAGAAGAAACATCTTCCGAGAGAAAAAGCTTCTGGCCGTCATCCTTTCCGCCGTGAATCATTCCGTCTTCAACATAAACTCCGAGAGTCCGGTGATTATCCTTCGTCATTCGTTTCATTCTCAGAGTATCAAACAGCGAATCATCTTCATACAGATAAGAAAGAACCGCAGGAAAAACATCCTGTAAAATTTTTATATCATACTTTTTTGACAGATTTTCTTCAGGCCATTTTATCGCAAGAAACATTCCGAATCTGTCCTGTATATCATAACGATCAAGATCGCTTGCTTTGTAACCGCCGCGGCCCTTGCTTACACCGTATCCGGTCTTTGTCAAAAACGGTCCATGATCTCCTGCAAATATGACTATTGCATCAGGATTATTCTTTATAATTTCCTCAACATCAAGACGCATCTCATTGTTCGCTTTTTCAATATTAGAAAGATAACTCGAAAGCTGTTTAGGCTGTTCTTCAAGACTCATTCCTTTTCCGCTCGGGCTGTGGCCGGGATATGAACTCTGCGAATACATAAAAGCCGGCTCTTTAAAAATCTTTCCGATTACTTTCTTTTTCTGTTCAAGATATGAATTATAATCGATTCCTTCGAAGCTTACAGCATCGCTGAACTCGCCCTTAAAAATAGCTCTTAATAAAACTTCCGAATCCATTGAACCGGAAGAAGCAGGGAAAGAATAATCATAACGTATCTGATTCATAGAAAGACCGCGAAGGTTCCAGTTGTTGTCAAATACTCCATGAGTCTTATATCCCTGAGCTCCAAGCAATGCATGAAGAGCAGTATTTCCGGCAAGGTACTTCTTGTGTTCCGAGACATCACGGTCTATGTTAAATGCCTTTGAAAGCGACTGCTCGGTAGGAGCACCCAAAGAATAAATTCCGCGGTACACATGAAAACCGTTTGATTTCAGATAATCCGCGTGAGATTCATTATCATATCCGAAATATTTAAGCGTTTCATTGTCCGCGTATGATTCAAATACTATAAAAAGAACATCGTTGCTGCGCTTAATTTTTTTGCCTTCAAGAACTGACGTCACCTTAAACTTTTTCACTTCATTCGATTTGCTTTCTGGAGATTTTTCGGTATCATCAGACATAACAGCTGTAACAACACTTACACCGAAAAAAACGGTCATTGCAAGAACTGCGATCTTTGCAGGAATAAAACGGATAATCGCACAGATGATTAGAATTAAAGCCATTACGCCAAGTTGAATACCGAATATTCCTTTGATGCTCCATGCGTTCATCGATGACAACGAAGCCATATTAAGTATCATTGATAAGAAGGCTAGTGCTGCCGTCATCGAAACTTTTTTGGAAACTATTTTTGTAAGACAAACAGGGATAACAACTCCGCAAACGGCAGTAAGCACAATGAAAACTGTAAATAGAATTACAGTTCCGTTTGCAGTTACGGAATCCTGATTTGACAATATGTACTGGGTTACCGGAGTCATCGGCAGAAGAATGAAAGCGAAATCTGAAAGCTTGAAAGATTCAAACTCCTTTTCGAGAGAAAAGGCCATTCTTCTTGTGATAAGTTTCCAAAGAAGGAATAATAATGCAGTTAATACGGTCAGAGGCACGAATATCCAGAGTAAATACGATGTAAAAAGCGCATTAACGCCGGACGGAATCAATAACGAAGCAATGAATGAATAAAAAGCAATTATACCGTTAAAAACAAGTATATTAATGAATAATGCAGATAAATTTCTCTGCATCATTCTTTTCATAAAAATATCAATACTTCCTGGAAAAGGGAAACTAATCATAATCACCGTACCGAAATAATCAGATGGATTTAATTACCGACTGAATAAAATCAGCGGCGCGCTTACCGGCTTCACCCGGGTGTCTAGCAAGAGCGTCTTCGGCTTCTTTTACAACCGCGCTAAGAGCCTGTTTTTCAGAAATACTCGAATTGATCAGCGAAACTATTTCAGAAATATCCGATTCAGCAAGAGTTTTACCGATACGGTCAAGAAGCTTGATATCATAAGAATCGTCTTTCAAATCCATTGCTTCCCGGCCGCGTTTTTCGAACTGCGATTTAAATGTCAGAACCGGACGCTCGAAAAGAAAGAGATAATCAAAAATGATACCCGAAAAATCACTTATCATTATATCAGAATGGAACATTGAATTCAGACCGTCCTTTTCCCTGTCCCATTTAAGGTTTTCAGTTTCAGGAAAGTTTTTCATAAGTTCGTCCATAAGATTCTTTTCAGAGATAAACGATTGAGGATGAGGTCTGACAATGATATTAAATTTGCCGCAATCAGAAAGAGTTTTTAGAAGTTTCTGACCGTACTTTGAAAGAAGACCGTGACTTCCCCATGTCGGAGAAACCAGAACTGTAGTCTTTTTTTCACCGAACATATTATATGTATAACCGCTGTTTTTAAGTTTTATACGAAGCTCGTCGAGATAGGTTGAACCGATCATTTCAACCTGTTTTTTCTGAGATCTGCGTTTTTCTTCAAGCTCAGCAATCAGATCCCTGTCTGCAGTTCCGCCTACTAAAACGCTGTCAAAATAATCAAGAGAAAAAGCCTTATAACTGAAGCATGTTCCGGTTGCGTGAGTGATATGAGAATAATGCTTAACACCCTTACTTCTTTTTATCTGAAGAACGCCGAGTCCCGGAGTAGTCATAAGAATCATTTTTGCTTTAAGTTTATTGAGAACAAAAAAAGCATTGTGCCCTTCACCGATAAATTTCTTTTCAATATGGGTAAACTCCTGAGCAAGACCCGGATCATCGTTGCGGCTTGTAAAGAACATAGTCTGAATGCCGCGGGAATCCAGTTCTCTCAAAATCGGATGAAAAACATTCCAGTACTGTCCGCCTTCGGAATAAACTACAACATTGTATTCACGCTTAATATCCGGCATATCGCTCTTCTTGCCGAGTGATTTCATCTTTCCGTAAATAAAACTTTTAGTAACATAAATAAGAATTGTAACCATCGCAATTATAACAGATACGATCATACTTCCGGATCCCGGATCAAGATACGCATAAACATTGGATGGAGTAACAGCAAAAAGCAAAAGAGATAACATTATCAGGTGATACATAAAAACCCCGTTATTTTGTATTATTCAGCATCATCAAATCGCAGGTGCCGTTTTTTCTGATTTTGCAGAAGTTTCACGAACACCACGCTCTTGAAGAAACTGAAAATATTATTGCATGTCCAGTAAAGCAAAAGCCCCGCCGGTGAAGTATACAACAGAACAAGAAAAAGAACGGCAATTACATATATATTAATCCGTTCCATTCTTGAGAGCATTTTACCGTAAACAAAGCTCGAAACAAGATTTATTGCAGTCATCACAAAAGGCAGAACGTTCACACTTGCTCCGAAAAAAGGAAGAAGCATATCCGGGCTTCCGAGGTCGGAAATAAAAAGAAATGAAACTCCCTTTATCGCGCTGTAATGCGAAAGAAAGTGATACGTTGCAACAAAAAAAGGAAGCTGAATGAAAAGTCCCAGAAGGGATCTGAAAGCATATATCGGATGATAATTGTACTGCTTATGAATGTTGGAGATATAAAGATGAAGTTCATATCCTTTGAAAACGCCCTTATACTCATCAATTTTAGGCTTCATTTCCGCCTGAATATTTCTTTCACGCTGCTGAAGCTTTTCAGCATACCAGAACACCGGAATCATTATTATGTTAATAGAAAAGCTTGTAAGAATGAGGGAAAAACCCTGTGAGCCGATAAGGGAGTTGAAATGCCCCGCAAGAAACTCCATCAGCAATTCTATCGGATAACAGAAAATCATGTATAATATATTCAAAATCGCACCTCTAGTCACATGGATTCGTTTCTGCTATGCAGATTATACTGCAAAGTACAGGCGCATTATTGACAAATTCCATGCTGAATTTGTCAATAATATTAGCTCAAGCCGTTTCAGATACCGATTGAACGCATGTAGTCTTTTAATACTACGGTAAATCTTTTCATTTCTTCCGGTCTGATATCGCCCATATTTGCTATTCTGAACGTATTAATATTGCCAAGTTTACCCGGATAAATAGTGAATCCGAAACTGCGCGCGTAATCATGAAATTTTTCAAAACAGTACTTATCTGTCTCAGGATTTAATACAGCCGTGATAAAATGAGACTGATGCTCTTCTTTAACAAGCATTTTGAGTCCGATCTCCTTTACAGCATCAACGAAAATCTTCCAGCATTCAGTATATCGTTCGTAACGTTTCTCAACAGTTTCAATTTTAGTTTCAATAACCGCCTGACGGAGCGCATAAAAAGTCTGAACCGGCGGAGTAAAACGAGTCTGCTTTGTTTCACAGAAATACTGATACTGGTCATAGAGATTCAGATAAAAATTCCTCATAGGCCAGCTTTTCTGTTTTTCAAGTTCGCTTATTCTGCAGGTAACAAAACCTATTCCGGCCATTCCCTGAATGTGCTTATTTGATGTAGCGGCCATAAAATCAATGCCTAGCTTTTTGAGATCCATCGGCATTCCGCCGTACGCACTTACAGCATCAACAATAGTTATCATGCCGTACTTTTTAGCCATCGGGCAAATCACTTCAAGCGGATTAAGGAGGCCTGTAGTTGTTTCATGGTAAACGATTGCTAGCGCTGAATATTTACCGGATTTAAATTCTTCTTCAAGTTTCGCAATATCAATCGGTTCATATGTCGAACTTTTGAATACCGTCATATCTATTTTATAGATTTCGGCTATTTTCGCAAGACGCGATCCGTAAGAACCGTTGTCGACGACAAGAAGCTTTCCCTGAGGCGGAACACACGAAGAAACCAAAGCTTCATCTGCACCAGTACCGGAACAGGCGAACATTACTGTTGTGTATTCAGACGGATCGGCAACAAAAGCCGTCAAATCATCTCTGACTTCTTCCATCAGATTTCCGAATTCCATTTCACGCGGACAAATATCGGCAACAACCTGAGCATATTTCACGCTGTCGGAAGTAGTTGAAGGTCCCGGATTCAAAAGAACTTCACGGCGTATTTCGTGAATTGCTTCATTTTCCTTTATTCGCGGCCATACATCTCTTACTGCACGGTCAAGCATTGCCTCGCCGTCTATTTCAGTCCATGCATAATATTCAACGCGGCGCATATAAATCCGCTCTTTTTCAGCGACAGCTTCCATAGCATGTTCATAGTCAAGCTTCGGAAGTTCAGCACGATGAGACACGTAATAATCATTCATCGCCTTTAACGCATCCAGTGAAAGCTTTGTTATACCTACAAGCTCGCCGCAGATTTTTCCAAGTCTGTTATGATCCTTGCTCACTTTGAGAAGAATGCCGTCGCTTGCGCTCTCAAGATACACTTCGTCTTCGCTGTTGGTCTGCCCCGAAGCAAGAATAACATTTTTACGCGGATCATTGATGAGAACTTTTAGTCCAACCTTGTCATACACAAGATCGCTTTCAAGAAGAAGGAAATCTCCTTTAATGAAAGGAACACAGACTTCAAGAGTTCCCATGCTGCTTGTATTTTCATAATTTTCATTTTTTACAGTTGTAATGCAGCTGTACTTTTCTGCAAGACGGTCATACCATTCGTTGCAGTGGCCTGTTCCGATTATGATATGTTCAACGCCCGATTCAATAAGCTTGATTACGGAACGTTCAACCATTGGGATTCCGTCAATTTCGATAAAACCCTTAGGCATACACGCGGTACGGTTTCCGAATCTTGAACCGAGTCCGCCTGCAAGAATTACAGCTTGTTTAATCATTCAGAAACTCCATAAACGCTTTTTTGTTTTCAGCTGGCGTCGATGTCGGACGTCCGAGATCCTTACGCGCACCCTTTTTGACTTTAATTTCAATAAAAGTAAGTTTCTTTCCGACAGCATCGGATGAAAGTGTTTTTTCTAAATCTGATGCAGTTGAAACAGAAATAATGTTCTCGTAACCGCACGATTTTGCCACTCCGCAAAGATCGATATTAAGACCGACAGTCGGCTGACCGCCGACAGAATCATGGGCCCCGTTATTGAGAACTATATGAACATAATTCGGAGCCTTTCTGTTGCCGATTATCGCCATGCCGCCCATATGCATTATTGATGCACCGTCGCCGTCGAGGCAGAACACGGTGCGTGAAGGTTTATTCATTGCGATCGGCAGAGCGATCTGAGACGCGTGCCCCATGCTTCCCACAGTCAGAAAATCAGAAGAATGCCCCATGCCGTGTTTTACTCTGAGCTCGAACAACTCGCGTGAAGCCATGCCTGTGGTTGATACAAAAACGGAGTTTGACTTTGCTGAAAGAATTATCTTTTCAATCGCATCTTCACGTGTCATTTCGGCTTCAACAGGAATGTTGTTTTTGAGTTTATATTCATCAAAAGAATCTTTTTTTGCTATCAATGCAAAAGGAGTATTATTTTTTGATATGTAATCATAACACTTTTTAATCTTTTCAGCGATTTCATTTTCATCGCCTTCAAGAACTTCATAAGGAATCTTCATAGCATCAAGCAGATCGCATGTAACTTTCCCCTGGGTTACGTGCTGAGGTTCATCATGAACACCAGGAAAACCGCGCCATCCGACTAAAAGTACCATCGGAACAGAATAAATTGCACCGTCGGCTAATGATAGCAGAGGATTAACAGTATTACCGAGTCCTGAGTTCTGCATATAAACAAGGGGAATTTTTGAAGTAGCAAGATAATAGCCCGAAGCAAGTCCGACTGCGCATCCTTCGTTTGCAGCTATGATATGTGAAGATTCCGGGGAATTATCCGTTACATAAGCGCAAAAGTTCTTCAACAGAGAATCAGGCACTCCGGTAAAAAAATCGGTTCCGTTATTTTTAAGAAGTTCAAAAAAAATATCAGGTTTAATCATATACAATCCTTATTTTGTTCCAGGAATAAGTTCCAGGATTTTCTTGATAGACATACACATTTCGTCTGTTTCAAGAGAGCGCTCTGATTTAAGAATGGTTTCCGCGCATTTTAACATCGCCGGATAAGATGCTCTCAGCATGTGGTTTGCGTAAATTATCACATTCGCACCCCACTCCGCAAGCTCATCTTCTGTAAACTGATTATATGTTGTAGGAACCAGAACAAGCGGAATATTCTTGTATTCTTTGCGGAAGCGCTGACAAAATTCTTTTATGTCCGAACCTGTTTTATCCTTACTGTGAATCATTACTCCGTCTGCACCAGCGTGCACACTAGCAAAAGCTTTTGTCAAAGCTTCATCGACAGAACGTCCCGCGATGATTTCTTCAATACGGGCGATAATCATAAAATCCTTGGTAATCTGGGCTTTCTTACCTTCGCTGATTTTATAGCAGAATTCTTCTTCTGATGCAAGTTCCTGTTTAACTTCGGTTCCGAAAAGTGAATTCTTTTTGAGACCGACTTTATCTTCAATTATAACAGCAGAAACCCCGTTTCGCTCAAGGGTACGCACTGTAAAAACGAAATGCTCGGCGATTCCGCCGGTATCTCCGTCGTAAATGATCGGCTTGGTTGTGCACTCAAGAATTTCGGTTAATCCCTGAATTCGTGTAGTAAGGTCGACTGCTTCGATGTCCGGCTTACCCTTATCTGTCGAATCTGTAAGACTTGAAGACCACATTCCGTCAAAACTGTGAATTCCGTCGTCCTTCATAATTTCAGCATTTTCTATTATAAGCCCGCTGAGACCGGAATGAGCTTCCATGATTCTTACAATTTTCTTCGCGGAAATAAGTCTTCTGAGAGACTTGAGTCTGACGTCGGGAGTCGTTCCGATTGTTCTCGCGTTATCAACTAAGGCGGTTGAATTAACCCCGCTTGTATAAGGAACCTCAATAACCTGTCCGCCCCATTCTTTCATAACTTCAAAAACTTCGTCGCGTATTTTGGAAAGATAATTTGTTTTCCAGTCGTCTCCGTGAATTATATAGTCCGGTTTGATTTTTTTGAGATTATTAACATAGCTCCATTCTTCCTGAGGCACAACCTCTGAAACGAATTTGAGGTTCTCAACAACTTCTTTACGCTGTTCATAGGTCAGATATGGAAGTCTTTTGTGAGATACAATAGCGGAGTCGGTAAGCAATCCCACTATAAGATCGCCGTATTTCGCCCCTTCTCTGATAATATTGATAATACCGTGATGAATAATATCCCCCGTCATGCCGAGGTAAACTTTTTTAGCCATTTGCGGGCGTCTCCTGATAATCGGAATTGATAAAACAAACTGTTTTTCTAATATAAACAGTAAAATTAGTACCGAATAATAGCGTCAATAAAAATATTTGTCTGTTTTCCTCAACATTGAATTCAGGCATTGACCTCAGATTAAGTCAATCAATGATCGGGCAAGTTATTGCTTGCCAAAATCAACCGTATTTTTTAGTGTAATTTTTGATGCGGCATGCTAATATAATACAATATTTTGCTTCCGCAGCGTTTCCGAAGGAGGAAAGTTAGTGGATTATTCTTTTCTCAAAAAGCTGGTACGCCTTCCCCGATTGTTTTTATCAGTCATTATACTGCATACTGCATTATATTTCTCCATTATTCTTTATTTAACAGGCAATTCCGACTTCATTCGGATTTTAAAAACAGCATCAATAGCACTTCCGCCGAATATAATTCTCTTTTGCGGGCTTTTTTTCATACTTCATAATAAATTGAAAAAAGTACTGATAAAATTAACCGAATCCGGTTTCAGCACCATTCAAAAAAACGAAGAAAAATTCATAAACTCCTATTCATTCAGGGGAAGCGCATTCCTGGTACTCTCATGTGCAGCTAGCCCGGCTATAGCTTCCATTACGGGGTATTTTTACGGAGCGTTTTCAACTCCGACAGAAGCTGCATACAATATCATGCTCGGAGAACTTCTTGCCGTTTCTCTTTGCACCTCTTTCTATTTTGTTTCAAAAATTATGCTTTATCCGCTTGCCGGATACATCAAATTTAAACCGCTGAAACTGCTCTACAGATTTCTTATACCGATTCTTTCATCAATTTTTCTGATTCTTACACTCGTCAGCGCCCAGATATACAAAAACAACAGCCTAAAGGTTCAGGAATCTTTTCAAAAAGAATCCCAGATAGTTCTTGAAAAGAAAAAAATATTCATGGATCTTCAATTAAAAGGATTCATTGCCGAGTTATCAGCATACGCAGCCGGAGCCAAAACCGAGATAAACCAAAAGACTGCATGGCAATTTCTTGAAAATGTCGCAGTAAACGGCAAAAATCCCATGATCGAAATGTTCTTCATATCCGACAGCAAGGGCAGAATTTATACAAGCGCAGGAAGCGAGGCTGATATTTCTGACAGGGAATATTTCAAGAACATTATGAAAACCGGAAAATCTATGATTTCCGAACCGCTTAAAAGCAAAGTTACTCACAAGAATGTAATAGTCTGCGCTGTTCCTCTCAAAATAAATGGAAAAACAACAAGCATTCTCGGAGCTACAATTACACTGGATTATCTTAAAACCGAGCTTATCGACGACAATTACCGAGGCACTGATTTCATGCTTCTTTCGAAAGAAAGACGGAAGCATATACATATACAGAGATGACAATTTAATAAATAAAACGATAGGAAAAGATATAACCGACAATGCCGAATTCAAAAATGTAAAAGCTATAATGGATTCGGAAGATAAAAAGTCATTTCAGATTAGTTTTCAGTCAAAAAGAAGCACCGCAATGAAAATAACTCTCAATGAAAACGGCATGCTTCTGCTATTAATCGCAAACAATCAGCAAATGCTCGAAGGTTCGGACAAATCTCTAATTGTGTTTATGCTTTTCATAATTCTGATATCAATCGTTATATATTTCATTCTATGGCAGATAACCAACCGTATTTCAAAACCCATTCACAACACTATTGATCTTTTTCATGAAATCGCATCAGGAAACCTCACCGTTACAAGCAATGATATTGTAAAAGATGAGTTCGGCGAACTCATAAGAAATTTCAATGTATTCCTTTCGAAAATAAAGGAAGTTATGAACCGTGCACTCAATTCATCCTACCAGCTTTCAGCATCAGCAGAAGAACTTTCTGCGACAAGCAACCTTCTCGCAGACGGAGCTCAACAGCAGGCAGCTTCGGTTGAACAAAGCACATCAGCACTTGAGGAAATTTCAGCTTCTATAAACAGTATCGCTATTAATGCGAAGGAACAGTCAAAATTTGCAGACCAGACATACTCATCAATGGAGAATCTGAGAGTCAAGGTCAATGAAGTCGCGAATAATTCAGAAGAAGCGGTGGCTACTGCGCATAAAGCGACAAATGAAGCTGAATCCGGAAACCAGCTGATGACTGACACAATAGAAAGAATGAATAATATCGACAGAAGCACCGCAGAAATCGCAGATGTTGTCGATCTTATCAGAGGCATATCCGAGCAGGTTAATCTTCTTTCCCTTAATGCGGCAATTGAGGCAGCACGCGCAGGCGAACACGGCAGAGGATTCGCAATAGTAGCGGAAGAAATAACCAAGCTTGCAGTACAGACGGCAGAAAGCACTAACGCAATCAGTCTTCTCGTAGAAACAGGACGCAAGGAAGTCGAACTCGGAAGAAGTCAGGTTCTTGCAACTTCCGCAGCATTAAAAAATATTCTCGAATACATTAACATCACAGAAGAAACAGTCCGTAAAATTACTCTTTCGGTAAAAGAACAGAATACGGCGAGCATCAACGTATTAAATGACACTCAGAAAGTCAAAGAAATGGCCGACAGCATCTCAAAAGCAACATCAGAACAGTCCATAACGAATTCAGAGATGGTAAAAAACATGGACAAGATAAATGAGCAGACACAAAGCGCAGCATCAGCTGCCGAAGAAATAGCATCATCAGCTGAAGAAATATCAGCACAATCCACCCTTATGCGTGAACAAATGGAATTCTTTAAGGTATCCGAATAGGTCAAATAGCAATCCCTACCTCATACTGAGCTGGCCATTTCATTTCGTCGTTTATGAATATACTTATAATACTGCCTTTTAAATTGAGTTCGCCTCCGGCTTCTATAGATGTCGGGCGTGCCCGCGCCTCTTTCTTTTTCACTTTTCTCTGACCGTCCATGCACGGTCGGGCTTTTGCTTCAAGGCGTTCCGCCTTTCCGCGCAATCCCTCACGCTTTCCCGAGTGTCGGAATACAATCAAAGGCTTTGCCTTTAGTATCCGTTTTTTGCATGGTGTCATGCAAAATAAAAAAAAGGTGCTACGCACCTTTGATATCCGGTTTCGCATGGATCATGCGATAATATTCAAAGGGACGAGGAGCTCATCCTCGGCGATTATGACATCCTGTCATCGCCTCGCTCGTGCTCATCGTGAGCACACGGCCGCTTCTCATCCTGTGCGCCACGATGGCGCGAATCCAACGCGGGCAGGATGCCGATACGCGTTGGACAGTGAGATCCCACTCCTGGCTTTTGTCTCGCGTATTCCTCGCACCGGCTTTGCCGGATGCTACGGACGCTCGAGTGGTATCAGCCTTCGGCTGATAGTTTAGGTTCTTTTTCTATTCATTCAGTTTTTGCGTTTATATTTATTCTTTATCATTCATTCCTTGCCCCGGCTTCCGATAACCGGATCCTTATGCCTCATTGTTTTCCAATGACGACA
>Ga0208459_1002041_pt1 | contig 17739 bp, 16 predicted proteins | sample AD_UKC087_MetaG_FD_184433 | JGI IMG/M metagenome (GOLD analysis project Ga0208459, IMG submission 184433) | Active sludge microbial communities of municipal wastewater-treating anaerobic digesters from USA - AD_UKC087_MetaG (SPAdes) (version 2) | ecosystem: Engineered > Bioreactor > Anaerobic >... | reverse complement strand
TGCACAGCAGCTCCCGGATGAGCTGGCATTGGCCGAAGTCTCCGGCAACGTAGTCCGCGCCGCGCGGCAATTCCTGGATCGCATCCGTTCGCCTGTCCAGAATCGTGACCGTTCTGCCGGTGGCCAGCAATTCGGAAACCAGATGTGTGCCGATAAACCCGGCCCCGCCTATTACCAGAGTATTCAATTTATCCTGACCGGATTAACTTTCCTTGTAGAATGGGCTTTGCAAAACCAAAAGTTTGAAAGCTTTGCACAATTACTATTTTGTCATCGCGAGGAGCGTAAGCGACGTGGCGATCTCTTTAAAGATCAATGCCTTATGAGATTGCTTCGCTGCTCTCGCAATGACGAATGTCTATTATGCAAACGTTTCAGTTTGTATTCAGCCGGTATATTCATCAAGGCAAAAGTGGGTTTCAACAAAGCACTTGCACGAAAGATTCGAAAGTTCGATTATCTCGATTGCTTCCACGCTCTGACAAGTTCTTGAATCCCCGCTTCCATGGATACTTCGTGGCGATAACCAAGTTCCTTCTGAATCTTGTCGATTGGATAAGCGCACCTCGTCGTCATGGCATTGATGCGAGATGAGGTTAAGGGGAAACCGGGCAACGTACCGAATACCTTGGCAAGCCATCGCACCGGCCGTTCAGGCAGCCTCAATATCGGAAAGCGGCAGCCCAATTCATCTGCGATCACCGCCACAAACGCTTCAAAAGTCCTGTGATCCGACAGATTAAATACATTCCCGCTGGAAGAAGATTCGCTGCCGCACAGCATAAGCGCTTTCGCCACGTTGGCCACGTGAATATAGTTTGCCGAGGCTCCCGGTTGGCCAATGAAAAAGAATAAACCTCTTCTGATCATTTTGATCATCAGGAAGAGATGTTGATTCGTCATGTCGGCAGCATAAACGTTTGACGGACGCAGGATCGAAAATGAAAAAGCGCCTCGGCTGGAAGCCTTCATGACTTCTTCGTCAGATAAAGTCTTGGTTATTTCATAAGTTCCAGCAGGATTGGGCGGAGTCTCCTCCGTTATCTGTCCGTCGGCATGGAACCCATACGTTCCGACACTGCTGAGTTGCACCCAGCGCCCGATTCGACCGCTCGCGGCCGCGCACAGATTCTGTGTGCCTGTTACATGAACAGCATGCATCTTCTCCGGATCCTGAATTTCACCAGCGCAATGATAAAGAATATCCGCGCCATCGACAAAGGGGATAAGCGAATCAACGGAAGCGACCAGGTCACCTCGATATAAGGCGGCTCCATTGAGAGCCGGATGGAGCTGTGGCCGCCGTGATAAGATACGGACACGATCACCGCGCTTTATGTGCGCCTGCGCCAGAGCGCGTCCGATAAATCCCATTCCGCCGGTAATCGCAATCAACATGGCAATGGTCCCGATTCAATGAAGTTCGGCAGAATCACCGACCGTCTCTTTAGTTTTCATAGTAAAGACTGATCCGGGCCATCCCGCCGATGGGGAGGTGATTTTACCGCACAAACACCTGAAACCTGTTACAGTTTTGTCCAGCTCTCCGGTAATACATCTTTAGCATCAAATTTTTCGGTATTAAACCACTTTTTGGGGGCAATCACGGTTTTATATGGATTCGGGTTCAGCCATGCCCCCCACCAGCTAAAAGTGCTGTTGGCAATGATATTATGCCTACACAGACTCATCAGGCGAAGATCTTCATAATTTTTATCAGGTCCGTTTTTTGTGACAAAGGTCGCAGGGTATTTCAGTTTCAGATTTTTCAGCGTCCAGGCAGGATCATCCGAAAAAATAAAGAAATGAGGAGTTTGGACTTTTTCCGCCACCTTATCCACGGCATAATGATAGTAATCCAGAGAGCAAGTCCCATGAATCGTATTCGTATGGCTGTTAGCCACATAGTCCGCCCTTCTGATATGGAGACTGACCGCATTTGAGTTTGCGATTTTGTTTATCAGGAGTTCATTTTCACGATCAGGCGGGATTTTGATGGATAATTCTTTACGAATAACAGGCTCTATGTCCAAAAAATATTTTTCTGATTGCCAATAACCGTCCAGGTAAGCATCTCTGTTAATTTTCAATAAGTTGGGATCAAAATGAAAATGATGCTCCATAATGTAAAATTGATTAAATATATTAAGTGCGTTAAATCTATTTAAAAGCTTGAACGCCAGTTTGGAGAAGACATGCTGTGGCTTGAATTTTTCAATTTCATCTTGTGTTGCAATCTCTTCAATAATATTGAAATGCATCAGGCTATAGTTGTGAAGCTTGTATCTTTCAAATTCCGATATATCCAGCTTCAAGGGGATGTGATGCAAATAAGAAATTCTGCGTGCGGCTGCATATTGAAAAAGCTGATTGCCCAGACCGCCGATAAGTTTTACGATGATCATCTCAATACACCTGCAAGCAGCTGCTGAGCGTTTCCATATCAGCGTCGGTCAATTCCGGATAATTTCCGCAATAGAATCCGCAGTCATGAATCATATCAGCACCGGGCAGGTCATATTGTGTATGAACGTATTTCCGGTAAAAGGGTTGTTTTTGCATATTGCCGGCAATCATCGGCCGGATTTCCACACCCGCACCGGAAAACTGATTACAGTAAGTGTCTCTCAGCTCCGGCGTCTTGCAGACAACAGGAAACGCAAAACTGGACAGGCGGGATATATGGGAAAAATCCAGGGGAATCAACTCAGGATTCGACAAGACAATTTCATGGAGTTGCTTAAAATTCTTTTCGCGTTTGGCGATATTCGCTTCCAGATATTTCAACTGGCACAGCCCCAAAAAACCCGTGATTTCCGTTGGCCGCATATTAAATCCGAGATCATAAAACGTGTACTTAGCCTCAAACTCGCTCTTGATACCAAATGTCTTTCTCCATTTCGACTGCTGCTTAGTGCTCAGATTTCGGTCCCAACCATTGGCCCGCACCATCTTCAACATTGCCGCAAGATCCTCATCATCGGTGCAGATGAGGCCTCCTTCCACAGTTGACATATGATGGGCAACGAACAGGGAAAAACTTGCGGCAATTCCAAAGTTGCCTGCTTTGCCCGATGGCAGCTCCGTCCCAAGAGCCTCACAGTTATCTTCCAGTAAAATAATGCCTCTATCGCCGCACATTCTCCTAATCGCATCCAAATCGCCCGCGAAACCTAGAGCATTCGTGATGAAAATGGCCTTCAATGCTGTTGTTTGCAACCTCTCCTCAATATTATGTGACATGGCATTCAGCGACCTTGGTTCACAATCGATCGGCACAGGTTCAAATCCCAGTTGAATGATTGGCATGACATTGGTCGACCAGGTAAGAGAAGAAAAACCGATTTTGTCCCCCTGATGCAAATGTCCGAGATTTTTCAGTGCCTGCAGAAGGGCAATATTCGCGCTTCCCCCGCTGTTGAACAGGATCGCGTGCTGACGCCCCTGCTTGGCGGCAAATGCCTTCTCGAAATTGAAGCACATGGTATCCATACTCAAGCGGGGAGCCTTCATAATAAACTCGGCGAGAGCCTGCTTGGTCTCATATTCGTTGATAAAAGCATTCTTCATTAACGGAATCATTGCTTTCTCCTTCAAAGCAGATTGATTTCAGCTTTGCTTGTCGTATTTTTGCAAATAATACTGATAGGTTGCCGCCAACCCTTCATGGAGGCTTATTTTTGACTGCCATCCCCATGCCGACAGCCGATTAATGGAGACAAGCTTCTGTTTCATCCCCACAGGCTTCAACAGGTCATGAATAAAACGGCCCCCGTAACCGATTACATCCGCTACCGCCCTGTAGTAATCATTAACCGGGTAATCACGTCCCAGCCCTACATTCATCAGCCGGGGCATTGAATCAAACCGCCGCACGCCTTCCACGAGACAATCGGCCAGATCGGCGGCGTTCATAAATTCACGTCGGGCCATACCATCACCCCAGATCTCCACCTCCGCCTGACCGGCCAGCTTTGCCTGGTGGATCTTATGAATAACAGCGGCAATAAGGTGGGAATCCGTTGGATCAAATTTATCCCAGCGACCATAAAGATTGCAGGGGACCAGCGTTTTGTAATCATACTCATGATTTTCCTGGTTTATGTAGTCGCACAGACGGGCGACGGCTATCTTGGCCAGCGCATACCCTTCATTGGTCGGTTCAAGTTTACCCGAAAGGATCTGTTCCTCCGAGAGTGGATTAGGAGCAGCCACAGGGTACATACAGGAGCTGCCCAGGTTGATCATTTTTTTGACGCCAGACTGACGGGAAGCCCAGACAATGTTGCGTCCCATGTCCAAGTTTTCCAGAAGAAATGAAACCGGTTGCCGCATATTGGCCTGGATACCGCCAACCTTGCCAGCGGCATGAATGACGATATCCGGCTTTTCCCTCGACAGATAGTCTCTCACTGACGGGTAGTCGAGTAAATCCAGCTCCGAGTGAGTCGGCAAGAGCAGGTCAAAACATCCGATATCGGGATGCTCCAGAAAATTCCTCCCGACCAAACCGGTTGAACCAGTAAGCAAAATACGCATGCTCATCTTTCCGTAAAACGACAATTTTGAAAATCCAGTAAAATATTCATAACATCATTAAACGCCTGATTTTATAAACAATAGACCGCGAAACACAAAAGGGATAACAGAGAACCAAACACAAAGATTCCGGTATCGTACTGCGCTTCACGTATTCCGTCAGCATCGACCACCCTAAAACATTTTTCAAAGCTGAAACTATCCGTGAGGAACTGTTGCTCTTCGCAGCGATCTCTCCGGCAGCTGATTCGCAGAGAATCCTCTTATAAAGGAAAACGTTGCCGCCGTGCCTGATTTCCATGCTGTTTAAAAGCCCATACAGAAAAATCATGTCGCGGCCATTGTTGTTAACATAAAGCGAGGAAATGCCTATGTCTTTTAGCTGTTGAAGAGGCATCAATCCGTATATTGGATTGGCTTTCCCACCAAAATCCGGAGCGATGAAATATTTGCACCGTCTGATAAACCGGTTGCCGGAAAATTCAAATTTGCGTTTGTTGGCGGGATGATTCATTGCTCTGCCATTGCGGTCAATCGACTGAACAAAGCCATAGGCCAGGCACGGACACGCTTCTGTGGTTGTTAGCAGCGTTTCTATCCATCGTGCGTCCCATACATCGTCATGCGCCGCCCACATAAAATACTCCCCCCTGGCTTCATCAAGCACAAATTGGAAGTTAGCAACAATCCCCCTGTTTTCAGATTGTCTCACATATCTAATGCGTTCATCTCGATGGGTATATTCACGGCAGATGCTCCCGGTACTATCGGTGGATGCATTGTCGGAAATAATCAATTCAAAATCTTTGAAAGACTGCGCCAGTAATGAATTGAGGGCTTCCCTGATATGGCGTTCACCATTATACACAGGCATGCCGATGGTTACTTTGGGTATGGGGTGTTTCTGCTCCATTGAATTATTCACATCAATTCCCAAATGGAAATTTAGTTTTATCAACTACTCATGAATCCATGATCGAATAAACGGGTCACCCAGTTTTTTCTAATTCTAAAAAATGAAATATGCTAGTATTAGCAATATAAATATGCCGGCAGGAATCGCAAATGCTTTATAAAATTGTAAATACAGCTTTGGCAAAATTTTTTTATGTAAATATCTGATTGAGAAAATCAAATACCCAATATTTAAAATCAGCCATCCATATGCAGCCCCGGTTGCTCCATACTTGATGGCGCCGAACAAAATAATGGGCAATGTGAATATACAAGCCACAAGACTTATATTAAAACCATACCTGGTCCATCCGTATGCCAACGAAAGAGCGTACGGCATATAGGTTAGACTATGCAAAGAATACCCCATTATCAAAATCGACGCCAAAGCCGCTATAATGACAGCACCAGGAGCATTATTCAGGTACAGATTAAATAGCTGTTCTGAAAATAGAATTATCATACCCGCTGCTGGTAAAACAATCCAAGCACTCAATCGAATTAACTTTAAATAGGTCTTCCCAAGCTTTTCAGTATCATTAAGTTCTACCAATTGTGTAAATCTGGGCAAGGCAGCACTAAATATTAAAGGGGCTGGTCTAACAATCGCCATGGCAATGCTTGATGCTATGGTATAAAAGCCGAACAGTTCAAGACTTAATACTTTACTAAGCACCATTTTATCCAGTTGAGTAAGCAGCATTACGACCATCATCGTAGCTGTCATCCCTGCTGCGTAACGCCAGCACGCCCGAAGGCGCTCAACATTAAAACGACGGAGAATCTTGGTGATAAGACCGATCCCCGCAACATTTTTTAGTTCATGTTCCGGTAAAACATGATAGAGAGATACCGCCACGACAATGAGCATTAGACCACTCATGGATGCATTCAGAAAAAAAAACTGCTCGACCAATCTCATGTTCCACCATTGCGGCGCGATCATCAACAGCGCAATCACAGCTGCAGCACGAACGGTCTGCAGGATGGATTGCAGAATATTGGAGAGAACAATTTTTTGTAATCCCAGCAAACCGCTGTTGTAAAAACTGGTCATGAACTGAAACGCAACCTGAAGCCCCATCCACGACAGGCAACAGGCAACGACCGGAAGGGGAATCGTCGTCTCTGTAATCCAATATCGCGCAACCAAATCCGAACCGAAAAAAAGGACGATCCCAATCAACAAAGTGATCGCCCCGCAAATCATTTCAAGCGTTGAAACGGTCTGCCTCATGCTTTCTCCGCTATTAGGAATAGCGGACAGGCGCGACAATTCCCTCCCCAATGCCGGTGAAATGCCGAAATCCAACAAGCTGAAAAGAGAGGATAGTACCGTGAATAAACCGACCAATCCATATGCTTCAGCACCCAAAGCATTCAGGATGATGGGAAGCAAGGCAAACTGCAACAGAACCTGATACCCGGCCCCCAAAAAATTGCTGCCAATATTTATTTTGAGCATGAAATAATCGAAGGGAATCCTATACCTTCATCAATAAGCCCTGTCCCGTAGGCAACGCCAATACCGTTAAGCCGCGTTCTTGCGCAAACTGATTGAAGGCAGTTCGCTGATCAATATTGATCTGCCAGCCGTAATCGTCCAGTAGCATAAAGCCGCCCGTGACCAGTCTGGGCCATAAATATTCGGCGGCGGCAATCTCTGACTGCGCATTATTCATATCAATATGGACAAAACAAAATTTATTGGAATTCACCATCCCAAAGGTATTCGGCACCAGGCCTTTCACAATCACCACTTCTGGGAACGGGCTGAAGGTGTTCATAACCTCTCGCAGGCACTCGGTATAAACTTTTTTAAATACAGCCTGATGACGAGACTCTTGTTCCGATAAGATTGATTCCGGGATGCCCTCATAGGTATCCAGCAAATAAAATTGCTTTTCTTTAAGCCGATCGCCAAGATAGGCAACAATGGCTCGTGCAATGCCTCCACGATTCACACCACATTCAATGAGATCGCCTTCCAAATGGCTGGCCCTTTCTGCAAGCCAACAGGCAACATGCACTCGCCAGTGTACTGCGGCGCCGCTCCATGAACCGGTCGCCTCTCCGGCGGCATAGGCCTCTAAAAAATGGTCGTCCTTCATGAAGGCGGCGCAATGCTGAGTAAACAGCCCATCCTGACAATAGGCCGGAATCCGGTCCACGATGCTGCCGCCAGGCGAATCCTGCTTTACAATTCGGTAGCCGAACCGCTGGAACAATTTTTTTATGTAACGATTAAACAGCAACAATATTTTTCTGAATATCCTCCGCAATATGTTAGTAGTGCCATGAACAAACAACACCAGCATTGAACTCAACACTTGTCTCGTCTCAATCAAGCATTGAATTGCGCTCATGATAACGCCAGGCTTATGCATCATTGTCTTATAAAACAGGAGCGGCTGAAAAAGCGGCAAAATCGCATGATTTCTAAAGCTTCTGAATATTGCAATCTGGTGAGATTCGTCCTTTATTTTCATTTCTTTTATGTTTCTTATTAGATTCAACAAACCGGGATGCCAACCTGAAGCATCCTTAAAACTGTTGTCCGAGTGGACCACGTAGCAGGCAACTTCTTCCTCAAAGAATTTAACGGGATAGTTCAAGGCAACACGAACCATCATATCAAGGTCGGCTACATATTGGGAACGTTGATCAAACCAACCAACTGACTTTGCGCAATCACGGCGAAACATCGTTGCGGGAGTCGCAGGATTTTGTTCTTTCAGCATCGCAGATGCCCCATGGCCGGCCTCGTAGTACCCCGCCGCCATTTTAGTCGGAGCTTCACCAAGGCGTCTCCCCTCATTGTCGACAACGGCGGCACGGCCAAAGCAAAGCCCGATGTCCGGATGGCAGTCCATCTCATGCCTTGCGGCCTGAAGGAATCCAGGCAACACATAATCGTCGTCACACAACAGACAAAAGAAACTGCTTTCCACTTTAGACAGGGCAAATTCCCAATTGGGAAGCATACCAATGTTTTCAGGGTGACGATAGTAACAAACCCTGGCATCGTTGCGCATAGCTTCCTCAACGATGGAAGATGTGTTGTCGGAGGAGGCGTTATCAACCACGACAAGCTTCCAGTTTGCATAGGTCTGCTCTTTTATGCTGCAAATGGCGCGCGACAGCATTTCAGCGCGATTATATGTCGGGATGACAATTGTCACGTCACAAATATCCTGCCCGGAAAGCATTCCACAACTGCGCTGGTTATGATCTTGATTGTTCATTCATTTCCTCGGAAATTATTATCGTACAACCTGATTATTGACAGTTGGCGAAAGATCGTTAGGCAATGTCATAGGGATAGGCGCCTTCATGGCTGTGCCATATCGGTTTTATCAACCGTCCACTCCAAGTATGGCCTCAACACACCCGGTATCGGTCCGCCATAGCCGTATCTGAGCGGATTATCAAAGACCGAGTCAATAACGGTAATCGTCAGGAAATCTGTTGCAAAAAAATGAACTCTCAATGATGTCTTCCTGTATTCAGTCACCGCAAGACCAACCTTATACATTCCTTCATTAAATAAATTACCGGGAACTTTGCATAAGGCCGTATAAATACCAGGCTCCAACGGTTTCATGTCAGGCGCATTAACGATGAAAGCATAAAGACCATCGGCGGTTTTAAAGTGACAATTAGGAACCAGAGTGCCCTGGATATGCTTTGGAACCTGAAATTTCATTTGAATGGAAAACGGATTGTTTATCCCAACGGAAGATACAATCGCACCGCCTGCATCCATGATACGTGCAGACAGAAACCTTACGGAATCAGAGTCGGCAACGGGTGCTTCCATATCCTGTTTTGGGCTATTGACTACAGCGTCCGTATAATAATGAATCGCCCTCGTGGCTTCACCATCAAAGGCCATGGCGCCTTTTTCAAGCACAATGCCCCGCGTGCAAAGATTAGATATAGCTGCCAGATTGTGGCTCACGAAGAGAACCGTTCGACCCTCTTTCCCAACGGACTCCATCTTACCCAGGCATTTTTTTTGAAACTGAATATCTCCCACGGAAAGCACCTCGTCAACAACCAAAATCTCGGGTTCGAGATGGGCGGCTACGGCAAAGGCCAGACGGACGTACATCCCGCTTGAGTATCGCTTGACCGGTGTGTCGAGGTATTTTTCTGTTTCTGCAAAAGCGACGATCTCGTCAAACTTGCGTTTTATCTCCGCACGAGTCATCCCCAGAATAGTGCCGTTCAGATAAATATTCTCGCGCCCCGTTAACTCCGGATGAAATCCTGTGCCGACTTCCAGCAGATTGGCGACGCGGCCCTTGATGCTCACCCGCCCGGTTGAAGGCTCGGTAATGCGGCTCAAAATCTTCAGCAGCGTGCTTTTCCCGGCCCCGTTGCTGCCGATGATACCCACAAGCTCTCCGCGGTGGATCTCAAAGCACACATCTTTGAGCGCCCAAACTTCCTCCATCGTATCACCCTGTATGATGGGTTTGCCTTTTGCCAGGTCTTTGGTCTTGCTCCAGAAACTTCGCGCGTTCTGCACCAGCACATCGCGCAGCGCCACATAACGTCCGTTTTCACCCTGGTGGCCGATGGTGTACATTTTGCCGAGTGTTTCAGCTTTGATGACAATGTCGTTCATTCAAATAATATCTGCAAAGGTTTTTTCCATCTTACGGAAACGGGATACGCCAAGCCAGAGGAAGAAAGCGATGACCGCAAGGCCAAGCAGAAATCCGGGCCCGTAAATGGGGCTGTCTCCACCCAGGATGCACCAGCGAAAACCATCGATAACCCCCACCATGGGATTGAGACTGTAAAGAAGCCGCCATTGTTCCGGAACGACCTTACTGCTGAAGCCTACCGGAGAAATATAAAGGCCGAACTGCACCACAAACGGGATCACATAACGGAAATCCCTGTATTTCACATTGAGCGCCGTTATCCAGAGACCGGGCCCCAAACTGGCCAGCAAAGCCATGATGATAAAGCACGGCAGCAGCAGCAACTGCCAACCGGGGACAAAATGATAAAAGATCATCATCCCAATCAGGATAACAAAGCTGATAAGGAAATCAACGAAAGCGGTTACAATGGTCGCCACGGGCATGATCATTCTGGGAAAGTAAACTTTGCTGATCAGGTTGGCATTGCTGATCAGGCTGATGGAAGATTCACTCAGCGCGTTTGAAAACAAAGACCAGGGCAACATGGCGGCAAAAACCATCAAGGCATAAGGCGCACTTCCGTCACTTGGAAGTTTGGCAATTCGGCCAAAAATAACCGTAAAGACGACCATCGTCAAAAAGGGCCTGATAATTGCCCAGAGAATCCCTACAATGGTCTGCTTGTAGCGGACGGAAAGATCACGCCAGGCCAGAATAACAAAGAGCTCCCGATAACGCCAGAGATCAGCCCAGTAGTTTTTTTCCGTCCGGCCGGATTCAATAACGAGCAACGATTCTTTTGAACGTGTTGAAAATAAGTTCTTCATTTATTGTCCAGGGATGCTGCACATACTTATACCAATCAATGACCGCAAGCGCCTTTACGCAGTTTTCATGATTTTGAAACGTTTGCAGAATACACATCTGTCATTGCGAGCGTAGCGAAGCAATCTCACAAGATATTGATATTTAAAGAGATCGCCACGTCGCTTACGCTCCTCGCGATGACTAAATAGTGATTATGCAAAGCTCTCGATTTTGTCTGACCAGCGGATTGTTTTGATCTCCGGCCAGGACAGCAACCATAGTGCTTTCAGGGAAACAGCTCCGATGCTTTGCCCATGGCCCATTCGCTATTGTCCTGGAAAGTTTTATACAAATATTTGATATGATCGTCTAACTGGCCTTCGTCTTCATACTCATGATTGCCCATTGAAGAAACATATTCCAATGGCGCCAAAGGCTGATTTGGCTCCGCCGGTCTTTTCACCGTATAGTCCAGAGACGTGATCCCGGCAGCCACCCTGGCGCAGCGCTGAGCAAAGTCAAAAATTGATTCCGTAACTCTTCCGACAGGATGGCAAATATTATTTTGAACGGTTAAAGGTTCTTCTACCCAACCAGAAATGATTTGAGCAATAGACGTCGAACTGACAAAATTACGCTTTTGTTCGCCCGCACTTTTCAAGGTTATCGTCTTTCGCGTCCATGCTTCCAGAGGAAAGCTAAATGGAATTAAAGTCCATCGGCCAAACTTTTTAAGATCAGGCAAAGAACCGTAAACAGCATTAGGCCTCAAAATAAGGGTTGCCTGTGTTGCTCCTGAAAAGTATTTCTTGAATAACTGTTCGGTGGCGAAATGGGTAATGGCATAGTATGAAAGCGGATTAACTGCAGAGCCCTCGTCAATTCGTTTTTCCTGGTGCCCATAGACATGCGAGCTTGAAATATAAACAATCCGTTTGGCGCCGGCTTTGGAAGATGCCTTCGCCAAATAATCAGCGCCATTTAAAATCAGAGACAATCTCCCCAAAGACTGATCACGAAAGTCTTCATCTACCACACCGGCACAATGAATCAACACATCGCATGGCGGCAAAGGTCCGCTTCCAGGGTTTGCTAAATCAAGCAAAAAATCGCAATGCTCACGGCTTCTTCCCAGACGAATCACTTCGTGGCGCTGCACAAGGGCCGCATAGACCGCTGAACCGATCAGCCCCGTCGCTCCCGTTAACAATATCCGCATAAAAAGGCTCTCTCAGCGCACCCGCTTCAGATAACCGTCAAAGGCTTCCGTGATCATTAATTTGTTGCATAGATTCCGGTCTATTTCAAATTGGTTGTTGTTTGCCAGAAATTCACGCAATGCAGTCATCGGATTGTCGCCCACATCCCAGGGACGATCTTTCGAGAAATACCCTTTAGGAAAATATTCAATAAACGTATCCGGCAAAACAAGATAAGAACCAAGGCTTACTAAAGACGCATAGAGCTTGAGCTCAGCTGCCACGTGCGCATGACTGTGCAGGGAATCAAGAAAAACCATGACTTTTTTCTTGTCTTGGGCAATCAACCTCACCTGCTCAATGGTATCTTTCGATACGGATGAGCCTTCAATCATCTGAATACGTCTGGACATGGGGTGATTTAGGATTTCTTTCAAATTGTGTTCTCGAATGTCTATGTCTATACCGAGCACGATTCCATCACCGCCTATTATTTCAAGAATGGAAGCGGAAAGCATCAAACTGCCCCCGTGGGCAATACCGGTTTCAATGATCAAGTCGGGCTTAACGGACCAAATGATTTCCTGGGTGGCCACAATATCGTTTGGATATTTAATAATCGGGCGGCCAAGCCAGGTATAATTATACGAATACTTATATTTGTCGGAGGCGATCATCCAGTCAAGTGAAGATTTTTTCAGGGCTTCATCTTCAGCCATACGGGCGATATCATCTCTTCTCTCTTTTTTAAATTGTTGAATTGGGTCCATAATGTCCTCCTGGTTTTGACTATCTAAAAATTTTTTTATTATAAGTTCGCTTCCTTAATTTGCTGCTCAATATTGTAAGAATTACAGTAATCCATGAACTCTGATCTACGATATCTGTTCTTTAATCCGTAGATTCTCATTCGAGCATACTCGAAAAAAGCTAATAATATTATTAGCGGTGTCAGATATTTAAACAAGCCGGAAAATATCTTGATGTTGGACTTCAACATACTGTTCTTGCAAAAAATATCATTTTTAAGGTGTAAACAAGATACACACAATGTCCTCGCTACATATCTTTTGTATGATAATTTATTTTTTACACCGAGTTTCCGTAATTGTTCAAATACATCCAGACACCCCGGATACCAGGTATTGAAAAGGTGGCCTTTACTGTAAGTGCCTGAAGCGGAATAAATTGCTACCGGCTCTTTCACAATAACGATATCAGATACAGCTGCAATTCTGAGCATGATTGACAAATCAGCTAAATATCCAGACTCATCTCTAAAGCCGCCGACTCGCTCAAATATTTCTTTTGAAAAGATTGTTCCCGTGGATGCAGGATGCTGCAGCATATGCGTCAGCAAATCAAAATTTTTAAGGTTGTCGATTGCCTCTAGCTGTGAAGGCGCCAGCAAAATTGGTTTAAAATTAATATCCACGCAAACAGTAACACCACACCACATACCTAAATTTGGATCAGCGTTTAAGCTGTCCATCCCCGCTTTGATGCAATTTGATAATAAATAATCATCATCCGCCAACACCAGGAAATATTTTGTCTCTACCAGGCTGATTCCATGCTGCCAGTTTCTCAGCATGCCGATATTCGTGTCGTGTCTATGGTACCTGACATCGATCCCGCTTTTGACAAACTCCTTAAACACCCCTTGTGTATGGTCAGTCGATGCATTATCAGAAATGACCACTTGATCGGGCTTGTGTTTCTGACGGGCGATTGAATCCAACGCCCTTTTTAACAGATCAGCTCTGTTGTATGTTGGAATGACTATAGTTATGGACATGAGATCAATTGACTGAAATGAAAATGATTACCCACTCGATGATGAACGAGAAGCTCCGTCACCCGGGAAAAGTGTGTCTTACGGCCGATCCTTAATATATTTTGCGGGAACGCCACCCCATATCGTATAGGCTGGAATATTTCCTTTAACCACACTGCCCGCGGCAATTATTGCACCTCTCTCGATACGGGTACCGTCCAAAACCACACTATTGGCCCCTATCCAGACATCCTCTTCAATAAAAACACCGCCACGTGACGGGACAAACCCCTGATGCCGTATATATTCATCGCGCCTCTGAAAAGCGTGATTCGTCGGCGCGATTACGGTGCCCGGTCCTATCAAAACATAATTCTTCAAGGTAATCCCATTTCCCGAATATAACGTGGAATTGGGATTGATATAACAATTCTCTCCTATGATGATATCCCCATCGCCACCGACCGCCTTGATAACTACAAATTCATATATATGCGTATTTGCGCCGATAACAATTTTCGTTTCCCGGATTGACGGAATGATGCGGGCATCGCTGCTGATTTCAGCTGTTTCATCAATAATCAGATTTCTTTCGGTTGTTTCATGCAGTTTCATTTTATTGCAACGCCTTTAAAATTGCTGTCGATTAAAGGACAATGAAGGTCCTTGGAGGAAACCTCGCCGGCAGGCATCGGCCAATGAATTCCAATCGCCGGATCGTCAAACCGAAGTCCACGTTCAAGTTCCGGACTGTAAAAAGCCGAAACAAAATAAATCAACTCGGCGTTATCCGTGCAAGCTTGAAATCCGTGGGCAAATCCTTCCGGAATGTAAAACATGCGGAGGTTATCATTCGACAACTCCATCCCATACCACTGCAAAAAGGTGGGTGAATCTTTCCTGATATCCACCATAACATCAAATACACGCCCCTGAACACACCGGACGATTTTGATTTCACTGGCCGGCGGACATTGATAATGCATCCCCCGGATCGCGCCTTTCTGACGCGTCAGGGAATAGTTGATCTGAACGATTTGCCTGTCAAATCCGATTTGCTCAAACTCCTTTTTGCAAAAGGTGCGGGCAAAGATGCCCCGCTCATCGCGGAACGGTTCAAGTTCAACGACAAAGGCTTTGGCCAACGGTGTTTCAATAAACTTCATTTCCCCACCCACTCAACATGTCTTCTTTTTGCAGCGTCGATAAAGCTTCGAAAATCTTCAGACGTAAGGATGCTATTGGATTCGTAGAATGCCCGATACCAGCGAACCGTTTTATCAACCGCGGCATGTCCATCCCAAACAGGCGCCCAGTTCAACCTGGATCGGGCTTTCGAACAGTCAAGTTTGAGCAGGCCCGCCTCGTGCGGCTGGTCCGGCATTCTACCCGTTTCATGGTCCAGTTTCGGCCAGATCTTTTTGACCTGATCGACAATGCCGCCCACGGTGACACTCCCCTCTTCGTATGGGCCAAAATTCCATGCCTCGGCAAATTCCTTGCGACCTTCAAGCAATTTCTGACCCAGAAGCAAATAACCGGAGAGCGGTTCCAAAACATGCTGCCAGGGGCGAACGGCCTGCGGATTCCGGATCGTAACTTTTTCACCCTGACTGACCGCGCGCATCATATCCGGAATCAGACGGTCTGCCGCCCAATCGCCGCCGCCGATAACATTTCCCGCACGGCCGCTCGCCAACAGCGTTTTATGGGCGCTTCCATAAGTTCGGGGATTGAAGAAGGAATTGCGCCATGCGGCAGTGATGAGTTCAGAGCAGCCTTTCGAAGCGCTGTAAGGATCATAGCCGCCCAGAGCATCGATCTCCCTGTAGCCCCAGGGCCACTCCTTGTTCTCATAGCATTTATCGCTGGTGACGTTGACGATGGCGCGAACCACCTCAGTTTCCCGCGCCGCCTCTAAAACATTCACAGTCCCCATAACATTGCTGGTCATGGTTTCCGCCGGATCCTGATAGGAGCGTCTGACGATTGCTTGCGCCGCAAGATGAAAGACCACGTCCGGCTGCTGCTCCAGGAACACCTGTTTTATCCTCTGTGCATCGCGGATATCACCCTCGATAGAGTTGATGTCCAAATCGAGCAAGTCAAAATGATTGGGGATCGTATGCGGTGCAAGGGCATAGCCGGTGACTTTTGCGCCCAAAAAGGACAACCAAAACGCAAGCCACGATCCCTTGAAGCCCGTATGACCGGTGATCAAAACATTTTTATTTCGATAAATATCGTTAAACATGGCCGATCCCTTTTTATGCCCAGATTTTCCAACGGGCCTGACCGTTGTCCCAAAGCCGGTTAAGATACTCCATGTCCCGCAGAGTATCCATACAGGCCCAAAAACCGCGATGCTTATAGACCATCAGTTGGCCCTCGTTTGCGATCCGCTCCAACGCCCCAATTTCAAGATCGCAGCCGTCATCTGTGGTGAGATACTGAAATATATCCGGGTTGAAAACAAAAAAACCTCCATTGATCAGACCATCTCCTTGCTGGGGCTTCTCGCTGAAAGACTCCACGCGATCGCCCGCAACCTTGAGTTCTCCAAAACGGGAAGCCATATTGATCCCCGTAACAGTCACCATCTTTCCATGCGCCCGATGAAAAGCCAGCAGAGCGTTGATATCCACATCGGCGATGCCATCCCCATAGGTCATCATAAATGTGTTGCCGGCAACATATCGTTCCACTTTTTTCAAGCGTGAGCCTTTCAGGGATTTTTCTCCCGTATCGGCCAGGGTGATTTTCCACCCCGCCTCATCATGGGAATGATGAATATGGATGTTTTCCGGTTGCCCCAATTCAATCGTCACGTCATTATTCATCAATTCATAATGGCAGAAATAATTCTTGATCATTTCGCCTTTATAACCCAATGCCAGCACGAAATCCCGGCAATTAAACTGCGCATAGTACTTCATGATGTGCCAGAGAATCGGTCGGGCGCCGATATTGACCATCGGTTTGGGGCGAAATTCCGTTTCCTCCCGGAGCCGCGTTCCCGCTCCTCCACAGAGAATGACCACTTTCATTGTTTCCAACATACCTTTTCTCCTGTTCGAAATTTTTTTATTATACAGCTCCGCCCCCTGGGTTACAAAAAGCAGGCGATGGACGACCTCCCCCTGCCCCCTCCCGAGGGGGACAAAACAAGCGTGAGAAAAGAAATTCAGCCGCTTGCCCGATTGTGCCGCGAAAGCTTTAAAAAACCACTCTTATTTGTCATGCCGGCAAAGGCCGGCATCCAGAAAACTTTGAAACAACTGGATTCCCGCTTTCGCGGGAATGGCAGTGTTGTTGGTTTTATGCGGCAGGCAAACATCTCTCCAATCAATGAGTCGTTTGCGCCATGCATCACGGACAGCCTGAATCACCCATTTGTCCACAGCGTGAACAGTGTCGTATTTTTTAATGAATTAAACGAATTATGTCAATTGAAAAGAAAGGAAAGGGGCAATGGGTTATAGGCTATGGGTCATGGGCTGAAAGCAACGAGCGATGAGTGGAAAGTGAAAAGAGTGTCATGGTGAGCCCTTCGATAAACTCAGGGCCGGCTCTGTCGAACCATGAAGGGCGTCATCCTTCGACGGGCTCAGGATGATAATAGAGTGGCTCGGGGTGACATTCATTAAGAATAAAAGCCCTCAAAAAACGCTCAAACTCCGGGCGCCGAAGCTTTCGTCCAGGCCGAACTTCCACGCGTTGTCTTCCTTGAAAAGCTTGAGCACCGCCGGCTTCTCCGATTTCTTGTATTGCAAAACCACTTCCGCCTCTTTGGATCCGATTTTCC
>Ga0208459_1002040_pt1 | contig 17740 bp, 16 predicted proteins | sample AD_UKC087_MetaG_FD_184433 | JGI IMG/M metagenome (GOLD analysis project Ga0208459, IMG submission 184433) | Active sludge microbial communities of municipal wastewater-treating anaerobic digesters from USA - AD_UKC087_MetaG (SPAdes) (version 2) | ecosystem: Engineered > Bioreactor > Anaerobic >... | reverse complement strand
GCAACTTGCACAAAATCACCCAAAGCTCTACTTTTATGACTGTGGACTTGCGGCATGGCTCATGGGCATCCGAGAACCACGCCAGATCACGACCTATCCACCCCGAAATGGCGAACACGCTCATAAAGTGGGCAACGATTGCTGAATCTATCGCTCAACGCATTCTGGTATACGATGGCGATGAGAAGTTTCAGTTTAAGGGGATTGAAGTAGTGCCGTGGCGGATAGTTGGACGGGATGAACGGGATAATGTATTGACAGGATGAGCGGGATTTTGGGTTTGGAGGGAAAAAGAAAAGCCGAAGGCAGAACCAGCCTTGAACAAACAACCTCTACTTCCATCCGCATAAATATAAACGGCTCTATTCGTTTTGCTCAAATAATCTAAAGTGCTACTTTACTTTTCAAGGCTATTTGATCATACTCTTGGTATGCAGCTTTACGATCGCCTTTATGGGGGTTCATTTTCCCGCACAATATCCCTTCCTTTTGTCCACATCATGTTCGGTGCTCGCCAGACGGGAAAGTCCACGCTCATTCGCAGCCTCATACCTGCCGAAAGCATTGTCTTCGATCTTTCCAATCCATTGCAGCGCCTCCAATTCGCCGCGAACCCTGGCCAGTTAATCGACATCTATCGAGCGCTTCCTGCCTCAGAAAGCCCTCACTTTATCTTTCTTGACGAAGTACAGAGTGCGCCTGAGCTTTTCGATGCAGTACAATTTCTCTACGACGAAGAAAAGCGCAGCCTGCCCGATGAGCGCCGTACGCGCTTTATCCTCTGTGGTAGCTCCGCGCGGCGCTTGCGGCGCACCGGTACGAATCTGCTCCCAGGAAGAAGCATACTCCATCATCTCTACCCTCTTACAAGTATCGAATACGAGCCAGATTTCCCGCCAGGTTTTCCTGGAGAAACGCTCTATGGATCGCGAAGCCTACTACCCATTTTTAAGGATGAGCCGCGGCTTGTATCGCCCTTTCCAAAAAGGACACTTGAGGATCGGCTAATCTATGGAGACCTTCCAGCTATGGCGATCTCGTATCACGAGCGCGATGCGAACACCGATCCGCGGCGCGAGCTTTTGCGAACCTATGTTTCTGCCTATATCGAAGAAGAGCTGCATCGGGAAACACAGATTCGCGAGTGGGGGCCATTTTTACGCTTTTTATCCCTCGCAGCAGCTGAATCAGGAGGTATTGTGAACTTTGCGGGCATCGCAAAGGAATCTGGTATCTCAGCTCCTACCGTCAAAGCGCACTACCAACTCCTTGAGGATATGTTCCTTGGTTTTATGGTGCCTGCATTTTCAGGTAGTCCGCGTAAGACCGTGCTATCCACTCCTCGATTTTTCTTTATCGATCTCGGTATTCGCAACGCCGCAGCAGGTCTCTCCCTTACGCCAGATACGCTCTTGGCTAACCCTGGCCCTCTTTTTGAGCAATGGGTCGGTATCGAGCTCTATAAGCGCCTCTCGTATCGTGGTGATGCGCAGCTTTCCTATTTTCGCACTGCAGGCGGGTCAGAGGTCGATTTTATCATCGAGAAGGAAGGGACTCTTTATCCCATCGAAGTAAAATGGACAGAAAATCCCACCACCAAGGACGCGCGCCACCTCGAAACCTTCCTCCAGGACCATCGCGATCGAGCTTCTCATGGCTACATTGTATGCCGGGCCTCCTATCCCCTCGCAGTGAGCAAGACAGTCACTGCGATTCCTTGGTGGATGCTCTAGGATTGGATAATGTTTCGACAGGATTGACAGGATAATGTTTCGACAGGATGACGGGATAAGACAAGGATGAACGGGATTTTTGGTTTGAGGGAAGAGAAAGGACGGGATGACAGGATGAAGACAGGATGAACGGGATGATTTATTTTAGGGGAAAAGAAAGAGAGAAAAGAAAGAGGGCGGGGCTGATTCTGGCTTAGGCTTTTGCCTGCCTTACTCTAGAAATATCCTGTAAATCCTGCAAAATCCTGTTATCCCGTCAAAGCATCCCGTAAATCCAAAGCGGAATGGCGTTTCGGGCTGGATAATCGGCATCATCGCGAATCACGAGGCATTTCTATTGTTTACCGCCTGCTTTCACAGTATTATTGAATTATGATTAGGCAACCACCGGAACGCCTCATAAGGCGAATGTTCTGGGATAGACCTTGTCCTACAATGGATGAATGGCTGGCTCTCGTAAACGGCAGTATTCCAGATTATGATGGAATAACTCGACACGAATTATTTGCACGAATGCTTGAGCGCTGGTCATGGAGCGAATTAAGAGAATATGTGATTGATGCGCTTCCTGACTTGTTGTCCGACCAGACGTTGCAATATGTGCATATAGAACCGATCCGGAGCAAATATGAGCGACTTAGACAATTTTTATACCACGGTTCTTTATCCCTTCCAGGATGGGATTCTCACCATACTGAAAAAACTGTCCACCCCGTTTTTTCTAACCGGCGGGACCGCTCTCGCGCGTGGCTATCTTAACCATCGTTATTCGGATGACTTAGACTTTTTTGTAAATGACGATCCTCATTTTCGGGATTATGTAAGAATAATTGAAGAATCTCTCATGTCAGAGAGCCTAGGGAATGCGTGGCGGCTTGATCAAGAAGGAATTATCCGATCAGAACGATTTATAAGTTTTTCTCTTGTTCAGGATGAAATTGTTTTAAAAATGGATTTTGTCAATGATATCGCATATAGAGTAGGTGTACCTTTTGAGCATCCAGTTCTGGGCACCATTGATACCATAGAAAATATACTGACGAATAAAATAGGTGCCCTTTATAGATATGCAGAAAAAGATGTAGCGGATATATGGGCTATCTGGAAAAAATATCCGATAGATTGGCAAGAAGTTTTTACCCAAGCAACAAGGAAAGACGCTGGAATTGATGAAGTGAGCGCTGCAGAAATTATTGCTTCATTTCCAGAACAGCGTTTCGATGTAATCCGTTGGAGCGGCACGGTCGATAAACGGGAATTTTTCGAAGATTTAAAACGAATCAGTTACGAAATACTGAAAATTTAGTAATTCTGTACATGGAAAAACCTTCCACGCTAGCCTTGGCGATATTCATTCCCGCTTGGTATTGAAACGCTTTACGATATCAAGGCCTTCGCACGCAAGGCAGGCATTGCGCCGATGTGCAAAAGTTGTTGACGGGATGAACGGGATAATGTGTTGACGGGATGACAGGATAGGAGAGGGATTGACGGGATTTTTGGTTTGGGGAAAGAAAAGGACAGGATGACAGGATAAGAGAGGGATGAACGGGATGATTTATTTTAGGGGAAGGGAAAGAAAAAAGAAAGAGGGCGGCGAAGGTTGGCTTGCGCTTTCCGACTTTAGGTTGTCTTGGTCTGGGGCTGGTTCTGCCTTCCTTACTCTAAAAACATCCTGTCAATCCCACACAATCCTGCGCATCCTGTCGAGATATCCTGTAAATTCTGCAAAATCCTGGCATCCTGTCGAGAAATCCTGTTCATCTGTCTTAGAGCATCCACCAGGGGATAGCGCTGATATGATTACCGAGGTCGAGCACATAGGGGCAGCGCGAAACAAGATAGCCATGGGTACAGCGAGTCGACTGTTCGGCGATAAAAGTTTTTAAATGGCGTGTATCGTTTTGACGCGGATGGTCTGTCCATTTCACCTCGATCGGGATGAGTTCGCGATTCGTCTGGACAATAAAATCGACCTCTGCGCCATCGGAGGTGCGATAATAGAGAAGTGTGCCCGATCTCGTATAGGAAAGTGCCCGCCAGAGCTGCCCGGCAATCCAATGCTCAAAGAAGTGGCCTGGATCGATGTTGACGCTTGATTCAACAAGTGGGATATCTGCTGCCGCATTGCGCACGCCATTGTCGAAAAAGAAAAATCGCGGTGTCGTGAGCGCGCTCTTGTGCGGGCTGCCCGAAAAAGCGGGCACGGTCAAGCCCACAAACATATCTTCAAGAATCTGGTAGTACGATTTTATAGTCGGTAGCGAAACGCCCGCCTCACGAGATAAGGACGAAAAATTGACAATAGCGCCTGAATCCACCGCAGCGAACTTAAGAAAGCGTACAAAGGCATCCCACTGCCGGATAGTGGCCTCACGCCGTATTTCTTCCTCAAGATATGAGGCCACATAGGTATACAGTAGATCAGCCTTATCAGCATCATCGTGCTGGAGCGCAATGCCGGGCAAATCACCAAAGACAAGACGATTTTCGAGGGTACGAAAGGGAAATTTTGCCACGTGGCTCGCCCCATCTGAGGGCGAAGGGCCAGGGTTGAAGACGCTTTCGCTGAGGGCGCCTGAAGCTTCTTCGGTCCTCCAGGGAAATGATGGCCATGCTGACCTTGGCGTTGCATTGATAATGCTTTCCATTGCATACTCTGAGGTTAAAAGCGGATGCAAAAGATGTCGCACACTTCTGCCAGGAAGAAGATTTGCTGACTGCGCGCGGAGCCGCCGGGCAGAGCTTCCACAGAGGATAAAGCGAAAGCGCTCCTTATTCTTATCATACAGCGATTGCACTGCATCAAAAATTGAAGGCACTGTCTGCGCTTCATCCACAAAGACCCACGATGGACCTTGCTCAGAAGGGAGCGAGCGACACACATCGATAAAGAGCCCTGGATCAGTGGCAAAGCGCATTCTTTCTCGAGGATCAGAAAGATCGATGATCTGCGCTTCAGAAGGAAGGATACTTTTGACGAGCGTTGATTTGCCTGTTTGCCGTGCTCCAAATATCAGGTGCACAAAAGGTTTTTCGATTTTTGCTTTTAAAATAGGGCCATAGAATCTATCCCGGATTTCCATAGTCCAACCATACTACAGTTTGCCAGATATTGCAATAATGACTTTATAATTCTGGCAGAAATTTATAGGTTCTGCTAAAATATATTGATTTGACAGGATTGGCAGGATAAGACAGGGATGAACGGGATTTTTGGTTTGGGGGAAGAAAAAGAAAAAACATCCTGTAAATCCTGCAAAATCCTGTTATCCTGTCGAGATATCATGTTCATCCCGTCGAGATATCCTGGAAATCCATCGAATGGGCGGGGATGAGCTCGATCCGCTTGCCTGAGTGCAGGAGGGTATCTCGCGTATCGGCAGTGATGAGGTACCCGATCTTTGTGTTGAAAAAATCGAGGGCAGCGATGAGGCCACCGATCTCTCGCGCTTCATTGTCGGAATTCAAATCCCTACACACTTGGAGACAAAGCGGCACTTTTGCGTGGGCATCGACAATAAAATCGCATTCATGGCCTTGTTCCGAAAAATAAGAGAGGTCAGCAGTGTGCCGCCTTAGTTCGAGATAGACAAAGTTTTCAAGGAACGCGCCACGATCAGGTGAGAAGGAGACGGAGCTGGTATGGATCAGTCCAGGATCGATCATATAGACTTTTTTGTGTGCAAGCGCCTGTGATTTTGGCGACCATGAAAAACGGGGCATGAGAAAGATAAGATAGCTCGACTCAAAATGCGAAAAATATTCAAGGACAGTCGACGGCGATTTTACGCCGATGGGCAAGGCGAGCTTACTCGGCGAAATCAGATGACTCGCACTCGATACAAGAATCGTGAAAAGGCGCTTGAGCGAATTGACATCGCGAATACCATAGCGCACTGCAATATCGCGATACAGAATATCGCTTTGCAACTGCATAAGAATCTCGGGATTGCTTGTCTTAAGATATTCAGGAAAGCCTCCTAATTCGAGATAGCGATCGAGGGAATCGAGATTGCGAGAAAGCCCAAAGAATGCCAAGAATTCTGCATAGGAGAATGGAAAAAGCAGCTTACTGATATGACGGCCCGTTAATTTTGTGCCAAGCTCACTACTTAAAAGCGATGCATTCGATCCGGTAATGAGCACTTGAAAATGTTGATCGAGCTTTTGCCGAATATAGAGTTCCCAATTCTCAGCTGCTTGAATCTCATCAAAGAATAAGAGCCTACATCCCGATTCCTCGATGACGCGGTCCAAGAGCGCGAAGTCTTCCCTCGCGAAGGGGAACAGGCGAATATCCTCAAAATTGAGATAAAACCAGGGCTTAGCAAGGCTTTGAACAAACTGCAGTAGGAGGGTGCTCTTTCCGCAGCGGCGAATGCCCGACACAATCAGCGCATGGGTCTGGATGTTCGGCAAAGAGGGCAGTATTTCTCGCGGTAAACCTATGTCATAGTGCGCTACCTGCTCCTTTTGCTTTGTGGCGATTGCGCGAATTTCAGAAAGCTTCATAGAATAGAGTATATATCGCGCGCTCATATTATTCCAGTAGTAGTGGAATATATATTTCGATAGGATTGGAATTTTTGACGGGATGGACAGGATAATGTGTCGACAGGATGACAGGATGAAGACAGGATGAACGGGATTTTTGTTTGGGGAAAGAAAAGGACGAGATGACAGGATAAGATAAGGATGAACGGGATTTTTTGGTTTGGGGGGAGAAAAGGACGGGATGATGTATTTTGGGGTTGGTTTCTTCAGGGCGGAGATTGGATTTGGCTTCTCTTTGGCTTTTCTTTACTCTATAAAACATCCTGTCAATCCTGTCATCCTGTCCAAGAATCGCGTTCATCCTGTCGCAAAAGCCACGAGATAAGGTTCTTATGGCGAATGCCGTTGCGGCTGAGGTCGATATCGTCGAGGCTGAGGACGAGCTTGGGATAGTGGTCGGGGATTGTATCGAGCGCACCAAATTCTCGCGCAATGGTCTCTTCGGTAGCAAGGAGATAGGCAACCTGGATATACTCGCGTTCGCCCGAGCGCTCGGCGACAAAATCGACTTCAGCATCGCGGACCTTTCCGATGTGCACATTCCATCCACGGCGCAGAAGCTCCATATAGACAATATTCTCGAGTGTCTGCTGGATATCTCGCTGGTTCGTGCCAAAAAGCGCCTCGCGAAGCCCATGGTCGGCGATGTAGATTTTCTCTTGAAAGCTCAAGAGGCGTTTACCTTGAACATCCTCGCGCGGCACAAGATGCAAAAGACAGGCGTCCTTGCAGTATTCGATATCGTTGTAGAGCGTTTCAGGAGCGATCGATCGATGTTCATTCTTCATAAAGCGCGATACTGAGGACGCGGAGAAAGTCGTACCGATATTGGCGACAAGATAATAAATAACGCGTCGAAGTTGTTCAATGTCCCGCACCTGGTGGCGCTGCGCAATATCCTTGAGAATGATTGAATTGAAGATGTCGCCCAGGTATTGGCGTATCGCAGGCTCATCAAGCTTCGCATTATAGAGAAAGGGCATGCCGCCGCGACGCAGATACAAGAGAAAGGCTTCTTTGGGAGATCGGGCAAGGCTCGCTCTCGATTCAGGCGCGGGAGTCTTTACACCCTCATCTCCCTCATTGCCGCCTAAACCCGCCCGCAATGCCTCTTCGAAGGAAAAAGGATAGACCTTGATTTCCACATAGCGGCCACCGAGATAGGTCGCAAGTTCGCCTGAGAGGAGCTTCGCATTGGACCCAGTGAGGTAGACATCGATGTCGAAATCGATCATGCAAGAGTTGACAAGGCGTTCCCATCCTTCGAGCTCCTGGACTTCATCGAGAAAAAGAAAGAGCGTCCCGTGGCCAGCTCCGGCGGCTTGTTGAATCATGCGATACACCTCATCGCGATCATGCATTGATGGATCAAGCGCCGATTCAAAATTGATAGCAAATATGCGAGATTGCGGGACGCCCCGCGCACAAAGCTCTTGCTGGATGAGCTGCAGCAGCACCGTCTTTCCTGAGCGTCGAATGCCCGTCAGTACCTTAACCACGCCCTTGCCGATAAAGGGACGGATCTTCTCAATATATTCAGGCCGATCGATCATACTTGTGATTATAAGTCGACTATAACGAAAATGCAATAGAAAAATCATAATAGATTTCGATAGAGCGAAAAAGATTTTAGACGGGATAATGTTTCGACAGGATGGACGGGATTTTTGGTTTGGGGGAAGAGAAAGAACGGGATGACAGGATGAAGACAGGATGAACGGGATAATGTGTTGACAGGATGACGGGATGAAGACAGGATAAACGGGATTATTTGTTTTGAGGGGAAGGGAAAGAGAAAAAAGAAAGAGGGCGGAGCGGGTTCTGGCTTGAGGTTTTTTACTTGCCACCCTTGCCCCATAAAATATCCTGTGAATCCTGAAAAATCCTGGTATCCTGTCGAAGTATCAGGCGCATCCTGTCTCAATATCCTGTGTTACACAAATCGGACACGATGGGCGATGTCGAGAAAGAATCCCTGTGACCATAGGCTAAGCTGGTCCTTATCTTCTACAAAGGGATACACCTCATTCTTTGCAGATTCCACATCAAGCTGTTGTATTCTTTGTTCGAGCATGGATATCGCCTTATTATTGGAAAGCGGTATATTGGGATCGTAGCCAAGGCTTTTCGATTTTTCATGATAAGCTTTGAGCTTTTCGGAAAGGTAGTCAAGCTTTACTGGTATATCGTTTCGTACGAAGAATACGAGGTCGTACCAATCCCGACCTTTTGCGTGTTGTTTCCACTCCCGCTCCAAGAGTGCATGAAACTTCCCTGCAAACAATGATTCAGGCGCAAGTACTTTTACGCTAAATGGGATGGGTTCGAGCAAGAGCTTATTTTCAGTCCCAAAGCCTAAAGGCGGCTCGATATCAGCCTCGAATTTTACCTTGATAAGTTTATTCAATGGTACTGATGCTGCGAGCTTTTCTGCTACGCCTACTATGAGGAGCGCCTTTTTTGTTTCAGTCTTGAGAAAGGCTGGCTGGATGTTGTGAGCCTTTTTGCTCTTTTCAATCTCGACTTCGAGGCCCTGGGCAGCAAGCTCTTTCTTGATAAAACTAAACCATGGGTCGAAGTAAAAGTCAGATTTCGGTCCAAGCAAGGTGAAATCAAGGTCTTCAGAAAATCGATCGAGCCCATGAAATAGACGGAGCGCAGTGCCTCCATAGAATGCTGCTTCATTGAAAAACTTGCCGCGCCATAAGGCGAGCAACATAAATTCCTGGATAACTTCTCGCAGCGCCTGATCATATTCCTCTAAACTCTTTGGATGTCGCTTTGCAATAAGTGCAGCGAGTGTATCAGCCATTCTTATTCTTCCTTGAGCGAGATTTGATGAATCTATAAAGCGAAACGATTGAACGACGGTGACAGAATGCGAAAAGTGGCTCAATCTTCGAAAAATCAAGTTGGGAGAAGTCTGACTCCTCGATGCGCATATTTTCGAAGAGATGGGCTTCGATTTCGGCATATACAAGGTCGGGATAGCGCAGATAGAACATATCGAAGAGCGCTTTTTCTGGTCCGGCCATCATATAACCGCGCTTAGTGTCGATTTCATAATATTCTACTCCCGGTGAAAAATATCGTTCTGGTATATGCAGATAGTCAAAATCACCGATGGGTGTATGGTAGCGCTTTTTTCTACGCGTAGTGACCGAGGTTACGACGCGCACCGCTTCAGGGATGAGTCCGTGCTGCTGAAGGGCGTACTCCAAGGAGACATAGGAGGGGCCATGGATGAGGTTTGCAAGGATTTCCTTGGAATAAGGGATAGCGGAATGTGAATCAATATAGAGCCCTTTCTTAATTCGAATGAGTTCGCCTGATGCAAGGAGCTTGGTGATCCTATCCCGAGGATATGCATAGTCTTTTAGATGCTCCATAAGCTGAAGGTAGTCGAGTTCTGGATACTCAAACTTAGAATACTGCATCAGATAGCCTCGGATTTTGTCCTCAATGTCGACAATATATCGACATTCGAGTCAAAAATCAAGAGGACGGGATGGATGGGATAATGTTTGGACAGGATGACAGGATAAGATAAGGATGAACGGGATTTTTGTTTGGGGGAAGGAAAGGGACGGGATGACGGGATGAAGACAAGATTGACGGGATTTTTGTTTGGGAAAAGAAAGAAGAAAGAAAGAGGGGTGGCGGCTCGCTTTGGATCAAGGCCTTTGGGCCGGAATTGGCTTTGGATCTTCTTTTTTCTTCCTGAACTAAAAAACATCCTGTCAATCCTGCAAAATCCTGTCATCATATCGAAGTATTCATCCCGTTGAAGATTCTGCTGCATTTTGTTCATTCCAATAACCAATAATAGACCAAAAATGGTTATTGCACTATTCAATTTTCTCGAAATCGCGCTATACTTCAATCATGGAACGAATTATAGAACAGTATAGGCGAAGGATAGCTGCGACAAGCCAGAAATTTATTCGCTCGATTGCAGATACGATTGCCTGGGATGCCCGCCTTGTCGGTATACGCGGCGCTCGCGGAGTAGGGAAAACGACACTGTTGCTTCAGCATATTGCGCAAACGTTTCGCAACAATCTCAATGCTGCGCTCTATGCAAGCTTGGATAATTTATGGTTCGCAGATCATAGCCTAATTGAGCTCGCTGACAATTTTGCAAAACAAGGCGGGACTCACATTTTTCTAGATGAAGTACATAAATATCCGCAGTGGTCGCAGGCAGTCAAAAATATCTATGACGACTATCCCGATCTGCATATTGTATTCACTGGTTCTTCATTGCTGGAAATTCTCAACGCGCGCGCGGATTTAAGTCGACGTGCGGTGCTGTATACAATGCAGGGATTATCTTTTAGAGAATTTTTGAATCTCCAGACAGAGAAGAATTTCCCGGTGATATCATTTCAGGAACTCCTGCGGAACCATGAAGAATTAGCCGTAGAGATAGTGACGCAGGTGCATCCCTTTCAATATTTCTTCGATTATCTGCAGACTGGATATTACCCTTATTTTCTTGAAGGGCTCGATGTGTATCCGCAGCGCCTTGAAGAGACAGTGCAGATGATTTTGGAATTGGAATTGCCCCAATTGAGGGGCATCGAGATCGCGTACATCCCAAAGCTCAAGCTGCTTTTGCGCAGTATCTCAGAATCTGCGCCTTTTATTCCCAATATTTCAAAATTGAGCGAACGAATTGGCATCAATCGACACACACTTCTTAGATATCTGCAGTATCTTCATGAAGCGAAGCTGATTCTCTGTTTGTATCGCGATGTTCATGGTATAAGTGCGCTGCAAAAGCCCGACAAACTCTATCTTGAAAATACCAACTTGATGTATCTCTTGAAAAATGTACAACCAGATATAGGAACTATTCGAGAGACTTTTCTCGCGAATCAGCTCTCCTATGAACATGAGCTCGAATACTCGGAAGTGGGTGATTTTCTTGTCGATGGCCGTTTTACCATTGAGGTCGGCGGAAAAAACAAGTCACGAGCACAAATTAAGACTGTCCCTGACGCCTATATCGCTGCGGACAATCTAGAATATGGACACGATCGAAAGATCCCGCTTTGGATGTTTGGGTTTTTGTATTGAATTTTTGGACAGGATTGACGGGATAATTTTCGACAGGATGGCGGGATGAAGACAGGATTGACGGGATTTTCGTTTTGGGGAAGAGAAAAGACAGGATGACAGGATAAGAGAGGGATTGACAGGATTTTTGGTGTGGGGGGAAGAAAAAGACAGGATGACAGGATAAGATAAGGATGAACGGGATGGTTGGTTGGGAAAAGAAAAGGACGGGATGACAGGATAAGAGAGGGATTGACAGGATTTTTGTATGGGGGAAAGAAAGAGAAAAAAGAAAGAGGGGCGGCGATGATGGGTTGAGATTGGGGGTGGGAAATTGGGGGCGGCTTTCGTCTATCTTTTTCTTGCCTTTTGCTTTTCTCTGGCCTTTCCTACCCTATAAAACATCCCGTAAATCCTGCAAAATCCTGATCATCCTGTCGGCGTATCCTGTTCATCAGGTCAGAGAAAAAAGAAAGAGGGGCAGCCGGGATGGGTTGAGATTGGGAGTGGCTTTCGTCTGTCTTTTTCTTGTCTTTTGCTTTTCTCTGGGCTTTCCTACCCTATAAAACATCCTGTAAATCCTGCAAAATCCTGATCATCCTGTCAAAAAATCCTGTCAAAAAATCCCGTTAATCCTGTCGCCTTTGTCGGCATCACAAAAGGCTGAGGGCTGCAAAGGCCTTATGGATCGGCGCAAAATAGATCGTGCAATCGTTATAGCGGCTCGTATATTCTGGACCATCGTAGAGTACCACCGCGCTCTTACTCTCTGGGTAGTAGCTCAAAAAATGGCGTAAACCAGGAGGGACGATAGGAGGCTGCCAGGACGATTTGACCTCGATGGGCAAAAGCTGCTGATCTTTTTTGAGCACAAAGTCCACTTCTTTTCCATCGGCAGTGCGCCAATAATAGAGCGAATAGCGAATGTCGAGATGTTTCTTGAGCTCCCAAAAGACAAACTGCTCCCTGAGGGTACCTGTGTCGGGCCTTCGGTCGATGTCTCTAAAGTCTTGGATAATGCTGTTGATAATCCCTTGATCGTAGAGATAGAACTTTGGTGTTTTGGTGAGCTCCTTACCTCTATTGGTGGAGATCGGCGGCAAGAGCGCAAGCACAAAGGTGCCGCCAAGAACGTCGAGATACCGTTCGATCTGTCGGATCGAGATGCCTGCGACGCCGCAAAGTGTACTCTTTTTGAGCCGTGCACCATTGTTGAGCGCAAGCCACGTGATCGCCTTATTAAACGAGAGCACTGATTCTTCTTTAAGAAAAGCCTTGATATCCTTTGCAATGTAAGTTTGATAGATACCGAAGAGATACTCCCTTTTTTCGAGATCTTCTGAAAGCGCAGTGAGCCCTGGAAGCGCACCATACCGCATAAATTCACGGAGGCGTGCTCGATGCGCTTCAAGTTCATCGGGCGCTGTGACATCCTCGATATGAGGCGATAAAGGTGGCCTCTGCGATTCATCCTCTTGGCAGAGCCATTCGCTATAAGTTAAAGGATAAAGGATCGTCTCCAGTTTTCGACCTGCAAGCGATTCCTTGAGATGAGTTTGAATCTCCATTGAGGATGAACCAGTAGCGTAGATCTTTATCTGGGGATTGAGGTCATATACTGCCTTGAACACCGAAGAAATGTTGTTGCAGTATTGGAATTCATCGATGAAAATCAGTCTTGTGCGGACGGTACGGATAAATGAGGTATACCCTTCATTAAACAATGAGAGATGAAGGGGATTCTCAAGATTGAACATTTCAGATGGCTGCGGAAGCTGCGTCCGAATCATACCGAGGAGGGTGGACTTGCCGACCTGCCGCGCACCGATGATGATGCTGAGAGAATGATTCGTAGCCTGCTTTAGAAGTCTATCGAGGTCTTTGCGAGGGATCATGAGGATATTGTATACGATATCGGAAAATATATCTAGATAATTTTGACGAATTCGTCAGAAATATCTAGACAGGATGTACGGGATAAGGATTCGACAGGATGACAGGATAATTTTCGACAGGATGACAGGATGAAGACAGGATCAACAGGATTTTTGTTTTGGGGAAGAGAAAAGACGGGATGACGGGATGAAGACAGGATTGACAGGATTTTTGGTGTGGGAAAAGAAAGAAAGAGAGAAAGAAAGAGGGGCGGAGCGGGGGTGGTTTTCGTCTGTCTTTTTCTTGCCTTTTGTTTTTCTCTGACCTTTCTTACCCTATAATAATAGCATCCTGTCAATCCTGCAAAATCCTGATCATCCTGTCATCCTGTCATCCTGTTGGCGTATCCTGTTCATCCGGTCGAGGGGATAGCAGACGTGTCTTTCGCTTTACGGTGACGTCGGTGGGGCCAAAGTTGATGAGAAGTCCCAGGTCGATGCCGGTGGCTTTGAGGTAATTGACGAGCTGGACTTCGTGAATTTTAGCGAGGGTTTCGATGGCTTTGAGTTCGAGAATGATGGCATTTTCGACGATGATATCGGCATAGAATTCGCCGACAAGGCGACCTTCATAATAGACTCTTATTGGCTGCTCAGCGCTGGCACGGAGACTTGATTTTTCTAGTTCAACAAGGAGGGCGTTTTTATACACGCTTTCGAGGAAGCCGCCGCCGAGAGTGTTGTGGACTTTGAAGGCGCATGCAATGATTGTTTTGGTCAATGTATCGTTGATCATCTCAATATATGACGAGCAAATGAGGGATGCATGATTCAGATTTTTCGACAGGATGACGGGATAATGTGTCGACAGGATGGCAGGATGAAGACAGGATTAACAGGATTTTGGTTTGGGGGAAGAGAAAGAGAAAAAAGAAAGAGAAGCGGGTGGGCTGGAAGCCCTGCATTGAGGCTCTTGGCCGGCTTGATCTAACTAAATTTGGTTCGCGTTAGCTTTGGCTTTGGAATTTCTTTTGCCCCCTACCCTAAAAACATCCTGTAAATCCAGGAAAATCCTGGTATCCTGTCAAAGTATCCAGTGAATCCCGTTATTCTCGATCTGTCATACTTTCTGGTTCGATAAATTCTGATACAGGGCGCTTTAGTGCCTTAGCGAGGCGTTTTGCCACTGCGAGCCCCATAGTGCGGTGCCCATTCTCGTAGGCAGAAATATTCGACACAGTAAGCCCTGTCATTGCTGCAAGTTCTGCCTGGGTGAACCCTGCATTTTCACGCCTGATGCGCAAGGTGATGCCAGGATGCCAGGACGCCTTAACCTCCCGATACCATGCTGAATCTTCAGGAAGAATCATAGCATTATTACTACGCTCAACTGCCGCAATATGAGCCTCTGGATCTTTTTCTTTTGCATAGGCAAGAATTTCAGAAGCATTCTCTGCTGCCACCGAGATAAGCTTTCGCTCCTTCTTAATATGGCGCTTTTTCTCTGCTACCGGCATATTCTACCTCCACCAAAATAGTCCCTTTTTTATTTTTCCATACTGCTACCCATGAATATGACAGATGGCAGTGATAAAAATCATTTCCAAGAGGAGAAAAATTTGGCCAATCCTTTCTCATTGGCCCATATCTTTCAAGATCATCGATCAATAAGGCAAATTTTTGCTGAATCGCTCGCGGGGCTTTCGTAATTGTCTTGTCAGCTTGCTTGCTGATCTTGACGATATAGTTCACCTTTCCTCTTCTGTGATCATATATTATCAAATTTGATAATAAAATGTCAAGGGAAAAGAAAGATGGGACGGGATTGACGGGATAATGTTTTGACTGGATGACAGGATAATTTTTGACAGGATAGCAGGATGAAGACTGGATAAACAGGATTTTTGGTTTGGGGGAAGAAAAGGACGGGATGACAGGATAAGAGAGGGATGGACGGGATTTTTGGTCTGGGGGAAGAGAAAAGACAGGATGACAGGATAAGAGAGGGATGGACGAGATTTTTGGTTTAAGGAAAGAAAAAGGGAAAAAAGAAAGAGGCGGGTGGCCGAATGAGGATTGGGGCTTTGGGTTTAGGCCTTTCTTTTGCCGGCCATTGGGTGCTCTTTATTTTCTTAAATATCCGGTAAATCCCGCAAAATCCTGATATCCTGTCGAGAAGTCCCGGTATCCTGTCAAGAAATCCTGTCCATCCCGTCAAGGGTAGCGGCGACAAGGCGGGCGGTCTGTGCTACGAGATAGAGGGGCAGGGAGAGAAGGTCGAAGGGAATTGGCTTTTTACCAGCGATTGCGGTATGTGTAGAATGGATTGAAGGCCTATCACTATTGAAGCGGAGCGCGATGGGAGTGCGCCTTTCCTGGACAAACATCTGCAGCGATTTGAGTCGGCCCGTAGCTCCTGCTTTTACTTCAATTGGGAGGATATGCCCACGATACTGAATGAGGTAATCGACCTCTGCTGTCGAGCCTTTGCTCGGTCTATTCCAGTAATAGAGCGATGGCTCAGCCCAAGGCTCATTGGTGTACAAGAGATGCTGGCCTATAAATTGCTCTGCAACTGCGCCAGAATGGATAAGCGTGAGCTCGGTGTTGGGCAAAAAATCGATGAGCTTGAGGTCCAGTGCAGCACTGACAAGGCCCGTATCAAGGAAAAGGAGCTTAAAATAGGAGGGATTGACTTCCGCTCCCAAAGGGACGCCATTTGCATCGGAATGGAATACGCGGTAGAGAAGCCGCGCTTTTTCGAAAAGATCAAGGCTTTCCTTGACAAGGGCTGATTTTGCGTTGGGATTTAGTGCGGTGTATTTGACTGTTTTGCCTATTTGTGAAGGAATTTTTTTGAATATATCTTGCAGAAAGGTCACATTCACTTTCTTCTTATACTTTCCAAAGTCGACATAGTAGGTTTGGAGGATGCTCTGTTGCTCTCGAGAAGTGGCGATAGAATCAAGGCCTGATTCGATATATGCTTTGACTACTCCGGGAAGACCACCTACGACAAAGTATTCTCTTAAAAGGCCCAACAATTTTGCATGGATCGCTTCGGGGATGGCTGTGGCAAGCGTGTACGTAGCAAGATAATGGTGAAGCTGCTCTTGCCCTCGCGCGCATAAGAATTCCTCGAATGTCATCGGCCCTAGATACAGAAACTCGATGCGCCCAACGGGTACGGAATAGTCGGGTTCGGAGAGTACAAAATCTAAGAGCGAGCCTGCACCTATGACATGGAGTGTGGGTATTTTTTCATAGAAGTAGCGCAGGCGAGCAAGCACTGAAGGCGCTGATTGAATCTCATCGAGAAAGAGCAGCGTTTTACCGGGTACAATTTTTTGGTTCGCATCGATTTCGATAAAGCGAATGACGTTCAGAATATCATCGTCTGCAAAGAGGCTCGCTTTTTGAGGATACTCATCGAAATTGATCTCGATGAACGAGTCGAATTCTTGCTGGGCGAATATGCGCACGAGCTCGGTTTTGCCGACTTGGCGAGCTCCACGGATTATAAGGGGCTTTCTATTGGGCCTATGCTCCCATTCAATGAGCACATCGAGTGCGTTACGTTTCATAAAAGAAATTATAGGACATTTTTATATATAATTTCAAGCGATTTAGGATATTTTGATAGGATAAATAGGATAATTTTAGACGGGATGACAGGATAATTTTAGACAGGATTGCAGGATGAAGACGGGATTAACGGGATTTTTAGTTTGGGGGAAGAGAAGGACGGGATGACAGGATAAGAGAAGGATGAACGGGATTGTTGATTTGGGGGAGGAAAAAGAAAAAACATCCTGTCAATCCTGCACAATCCTGATATCCTGTCGAGGAATCCTGTTCATCTGTCTTAGATCATCCACCAAGGAATCGCAGTGATGTGATTGCCGAGGTCGAGCATGTAGGGGCAGCGCGAAACAAGATAGCCGCGTGCACAGCAGCTCGACTGCTCGGCGATAAAGGTTTTTAGGTGCCGTGTATCGTTTTGACGCGGATGGTCTGTCCATTTCACCTCAATCGGGATGAGCTCGCGATTCGTCTGCACGACAAAATCGACCTCTGCGCCATCGGAGGTGCGATAATAGAGAAGCGTGCCTGCTCTCGTATAGGAAAGTTCGCGCCAGAGCTGCCCTGCGACCCAATGCTCAAAGAAATAACCTGGATCGGTGTTGACGCTTGATTCAACGAGTGGGATATCTGCTGCCGCATTGCGCACCCCATTGTCGAAAAAGAAAAATCGCGGTGTGGTGAGCGCGCTCTTGTGCGGGCTGCCCGAAAAAGCAGGCACGGTGAAGCCAACAAACATATCCTCGAGGATCTGGTAGTACGATTTTATTGTCGTTGGAGGGAGAATTTTTGACGGGATTGGCAGGATAAGATAAGGATGAACGGGATAATGTTTTGACAGGGTGACAGGATGAAGACAGGATTGACTGGATTTTTTGTTTGGGGGGAAGAGAAGGACGGGATGACAGGATAATGTCTTGACAGGATGTACAA
>Ga0208459_1002007_pt1 | contig 17991 bp, 4 predicted proteins | sample AD_UKC087_MetaG_FD_184433 | JGI IMG/M metagenome (GOLD analysis project Ga0208459, IMG submission 184433) | Active sludge microbial communities of municipal wastewater-treating anaerobic digesters from USA - AD_UKC087_MetaG (SPAdes) (version 2) | ecosystem: Engineered > Bioreactor > Anaerobic >... | reverse complement strand
GAGACATCCTCAAAAACCCTCATTTTTTGTCAATACCTTTTTTTCACTTTTCTTCACTCATATACCATCCTTGCCTCTACAACATATTATAACGCAAATCGTTAAATATACAAATTATTTTTTTGAAATCGCTAAAAAATATACTGATTTAGGCAAGATCTTGAAGCTAATTGAGAAAAATACAGCATATTTTAGTGTAAACTGACACCAGAACTTCATGCGTTGGCACAAAGAAAATGTAGCATGAGAGCTCTTGATGGGTGTTTTGATAGTTCGATATTTCATCATAGTTCTAAAAATTAGTGAGCTTTTCCGTGGAAGTTATTAAGGTACCATTAATCATCCGTTCTTAAAAATGAATAGAGTATCTTCTAGCAATTGCCAATAAACTTTCCTGCAAGTTGAATAAATGATCTTTTTCGGTTTTTTTCTGTAATTTCAGATAATATAAAAGACATACTTAAGTATACCATTTTATATGCTTTACTCCGATTATATGTCAGCCTTGGATCCAAAAGTGGATTTTATGAGGAGATTACTTTACTCATAATCAATCAGGTATATTTATATCTCTTTATTTAGATACTGATAGCCAAAAACTATCGTTATCAAGCCGTCTTCCCCAGCCCTTTTAACTGAATTGCAGAGTAAATCTTATTCCAAATTTTGGGCTTTGGGAATAGTTTTTAGGTTCACTTGTTCCGGATAATTTTAGATCAGATTATTCCCTTACTAGAAAGTGTCTATCACTTCTTCATCATGCCTTAATCACTCCTTAATTATTAACGCTTGATTAAGGTTAGTTAAACGCATAATATACTTATATGGAAAAACGGTAAAGAGGATTTTCTCTTGTCGATAAAACTATAGTTTAATGTGTTCTGTAACCCTGATAAGTCCACAAGTTAAATAGAAAACAAGAATATGATGAATAGGATAATGGGAATGCGCTTAATTGTTAATCCGGTAAGCTCCTTGCCCATAACAAATGGATAAATCAGAGATTTTTTGGGAGGCAAAGAAAGCAACATACAGATGAATTACTAAGTTCTTACGAATATTTGTTCAGTATAGGCTAAATAATCGAGATAATCTCCTTACTTCTCATTTTTCATTGGTCATATATAGTAACAATATTTGGAGAGAGTGGAAATTTTATTGACAAAAGGCAAGCTTAGGAGAATTGGGATATAAAAATACTAATTGGGAGACCACAAATGTTAAGGCAAATTCTTTTATCAAAGCTTCATAGGGCTACGGTAACGGAGTGTGATATAAATTATAACGGTAGCATCAAAATAGACGCAGAGCTTCTGGAAAAGAGTGGTATGCGCGAATTTGAAAAGGTTGAAATATTTAATATTACAAATGGTAACCGTTTTTCAACTTATATAATAGTTGGAGAACGAGGAAGCGGGATTATCAGTATTAATGGAGCAGCAGCGCGTTTAGTTCAAGTTGGTGATAAAGTTATCATTTTGAATTATGGCATTATAGAAGAAGACAAAATGGAAGATTATAAGCCCCGTATAGTTGTTCTCAATGATGAAAATAGAATAGAGCAAATTCACTGATGCAGATTATAACCGATATTAAACAGATGCAGGAGATCGGTAACAACTGGTCAAATAGTCAAACAATAGGTTTTGTGCCTACAATGGGTTATTTTCACAAGGGGCATCTTTCTCTGGTAGCTGAAGCAAATAAGAATTGTGATATAACGGTTGTTTCCATTTTTGTAAATCCTTCACAGTTTGGTCCAAATGAGGATTTTAGTAGTTACCCGCGTGATTTACAACGGGATTTGGAACTCTTGAATCAATATAAAGTGGATTATGTATTTAATCCTACTCCCGACCAAATGTATCCAGCAGGTTATAAAACTTGGATAAATGTAGAGGAGCTCAGTTCTATTCTTTGTGGAGCAAGTCGTCCAGGTCATTTTAGAGGGGTTGCAACAGTAATTACAAAGCTTATAAACATAATAAAGCCAAGCTTGATGTTTATGGGCGAGAAGGATTTTCAGCAGATTGTGGTTTTACAAACAATGTTGAAGGATCTTAATTTTCACACACAGATACATCCTTGTCCGATTATCAGAGAAGCAGATGGTTTAGCTATGAGTAGCCGAAATGTATATCTAAACTCTGAACAAAGACAGCAAGCATTATGTCTTTCGCTGGCTATCAAACAAGCCCAAGAGCAATACAAACAAGGTATAGATGATCCCCAAATTCTGAAAAAGAACGCCTCTGATTTAATAATTAGAGCTGGTGGTAGGATTGATTATATTAAATTTGTAGATTCTGTTTCTTTGCAAGAAGTTAAGCAAGCCAAAGATGATACCCGCATTCTTTTAGCAGTTTTTATTGGCAAAACCCGTCTTATAGATAATGCTGCTTTAGGAAGTTACTAACTTTATACAGAATCAGACAGTTAAAGCAATTGATTGATTTCAGGCATTTTTTGCTAAGGATAATAGTATAGATACAAAATATATCGTGTAGGAAGCAAATATCAAGCTTGACAAAATAAACGATATAGCAAATATGAAATTTACTATTAATAACGCCAAGGGAGTTAAAAAAAATGAGAAAATTTAATTTGCTTATCCCACTTGCCATTATTTTGTTGTTGCTTGCATCTTGCGCCACAAACGAACAAGGGCAATCAACCAAGCTTGTTACTAAATACGATATTGCTCTTACAAAAGTATCGAGAGGGAATGAAGTAAATATCCGTAGCAAACCTATTATTGCTGATACTACTATTGTAAATAAAACTCGCTACCGCTATGAAGATGAATTAATGAATACTATATGGTATGCTTCAGAAAACGGCTTTGAGTTAACTCTTTATAATCCTTCGGATAAAAATCTAACATTGGACTGGGACAAAGGACTATATTTGGATTATGATAATATCGGTCATCGTTTATTAATTTCCAGCACACCTGATTCTGAAAAAGATAAACCTCAGGCACCAAGTACCATCGCTCCGCGTAATAATCTCACAGAAACTATTTTTTCAGCAGATCATACTAAGCCGTCAACTCTTTTAGGAGTATATGTTAGAACACCTCTCTTACCTACAGAATACGCAAAAGCTGTGCGCTATCATGGTAAGGAGATGAAAATTAAGCTTCCGATAATTGTAGATAACACTACCTACAATTATGAATTTACTTTCAAAATTGTAAGTGTGAGACAGGCGCCATCCAGTAGTTCACTTTTCTAACTGCTAATTTTACGGAGGATTATATTCCTCCGTTTTTTTTACCTTGCATAGCACTATTGAAATTAAAGGGAACATTTGTAATCTATTGGTTTTCTCATTTTTCTGTATTCTATATTTTGCTATGGAGTTATGAAGAGAGAGATATAGCTATCTCATCGTAACATATTACCTCTCGAAGATTCATAATCGATAACCTGTTGAGACTATATTACTTCGAGAAGTTTCGTATTGGGCAATACTTTTAATCATTATTTTCGTGTGAATATAGCAAGCGTCGTTATAACTACAATTAGCCAGTATATTTTACTTTATGCAAGCAAGATAGTATTTTTCTCTTTAAGAATGAAAGCAACACTATATCCTAAGAGACATCATCCCTTGTGATATCTTGGAAGCAGTATTTATCACTCTGACAAAGAGACAGGTAAGTAAATTACTCCATTTTTGTCTTTAGCTGGCTACATTTACTTGTTTCTTTTTTATCATTCCTCACTATATCATTTCATTAATAGTATTTTTCTAGTTAGTTTATTATCCTTCGTGCTCAGGCGATAGAAATAAAATCCGGAAGCAACTTCGTGACCTTGTTGATCACATCCATTCCAAACGGTTGAATGTTTTCCAGAGGATTGTGTTTCATTTATCAATTTTTTAACCAATTGTCCTTTCAAATTATATATTTCCAGAGAGACGAAGCTCTCGGTAGGCAAATTATAACAGATTGTAGTTTCCGGATTGAATGGATTGGGGTAATTTGTGGCAGAGAAATGTTCTTTTTCATCAACATTATTGGAGCAAGGTATCACTTCCACAGATAAAGGAATCAGCCAGGGCTCTTCTTCTGAGTGATTAATATCTACTTCAAGTAAGTAAACATCATTTTTTAAATCGATACTACTGCCATCGGCAGGATTTGTCATTCGGACAATATAATTAGCAGGTATCTTATCTGTACCTATGGCACTGATTTTAATGATATCATTTAAAATACCATCTTCTAATAGTCCTTCTAGATTGAGGAGTAAATTCCAATTCCAGGAACCATTTCTACTACTTTTAATATCCCTTGTATAAAGTCCGGGGTTATTTTGCCAATCGTTATTGCAGATACTAAATTGAAGCATACCTTTTTGTGGAAAAGGAGGATTGGGAATTTCTGGAATATCTAATGAATCATAAATATCCTGTGCTCCTTCAGCAACCCCAAAAGTTATTATATCACCTTTCTCTCCTGAATTAGCTGTAAGCGATAATTCCCATTTTAGTTTAGGACAGGGAACTACATTGGAATTACTAATTAATGGTTGAAGTATTTCACTTTGTACACGAGGTTGTGAAGGATAATTGAAATATAAATGTGCGTCGGGAGCTATAGCTTTTACAAAAAAGCCACCCCAGGGTTCTACAAAACCGGGATTATCGGCATCAATTAAGATATAATTATGCAGGTTGTAATCGTAAGTTTGCATACCGTTTAACATCCCTGCTCCTAAAATTATGCTGCCGTCCGTTAAAGAAATAAGACGGTCATAAGGATTTGCCAAAAGATACCAGCCATTATTGGGATTTCCGGTTCCATCTAAAACAACATTATAACTGCCATCATCCATCAAACCGTAAACATCTATGGTTGCTAATGTAGCATAAGGATTGCGTACCCAATAACCAATTCCGGGATGAACTTGAGCTGGAATAGTATAACTTCCTGTATAAGTCATATCAAGATGACCTAGGGAATCACTTGTGGCAGATGGATTTAATTGCACAATGGAAGTATAATTCGGAGCCACATAAAAAGGAGAAAGATCATCGGCAAAAATACTTACCGGGGTGTTCTCCAAGGGTCGGGTTAAATATGGCACACCCATAAGATTCCAACCAGGATGCATATTATAAGTATGTACTGCAGCTAAAACATCAAAATTAAAAGGCAGCGCACCAATATTTGTATCTCTAAGCGGAGAACGCGGTTTCAAATAAAAATTACCTTCCTCCGGATTAACAAAGAGAGGATCTTCATTCAAATTATTTGTTCCAGGGAAAACACCTTGAGCATAAGAAATATCACAGTTACTAATTGGAATATTGCTGTCTTCCAAGATAACAGGATTATTTAATTGTTCTCCATTAGTCCAGATAACATTTTGATTAAAGATACCGTTACTACTACCCGAAGCATACAAACCATTATTCAAACCCCAAATCGTGTTATAAACTATTTGTGCATTTTGACTGTTATCTAAGGATATTCCTATTCCTTCAGTATTTTGTCTCAAGTTTTGGATGTTCGGATAAATTATATTGTTACTTATAATAACTTCGCCTAGATTTTTTAGGATCAATCCCTTTAACGGTTCCCGTAACGAACTGCTGCTATTACGAATTCTTGTATTAGAGAGTACAGGTATTGTCCGGTTAAAGGGAGTTCCATCACTTTCATAATATATTCCAATAGAATAATCTTCTATCTCCAGCGAATCTATAGTAGCAGCAATATGACCATTTAAGTATGCCCCCTTAGTTTCTGTTCGTAAGGAACTACTACTATTTCGGATACGGGTGTTTTTAAGGGTGGCATTAGTTGTTAACAAAGTAGATTCATTATTGATGATTTCCAAACCGGTCGGATAACCACCAATAGAATCATTGGACATTATTACTCTTGAGATATCAATCATTTTTATACCACTGGAAATATTGCGTAGGGAGCTACTGCTGTTTCTAATGCGGGTGTTGTTGAGAATTGGAACACTACGATAATCAGTTGTTCCTAAACCATCCCAATAAACACCATAATCATATTCTTCAATACTGGCATTATCTAAAGTTAGCCCTATTGCACCAAATACATATAATCCTTTACTTTCTGTGCGAATAGAACTGCTACTGTTGCGAATACGAGTATTATTAAGAATAGGGCTACTGGTTGTTCTAACTTCATTCTCAAAAACAATTCCAGTTGTGTAACCAATAACCTGTAGATTATTGAAGACCATATTAGAGGCATCTTGCACTTTCAGTCCAATTTCTCCAGTAAATATTTGAGTTTTGCTAATCATCAAATTTGATATCGTAAAACTGCTGTTAATAATCTTTAAACCCACCACGGCATTATAGATATTGCAATTGTTGAAAGTTACGGGGGAAACAGGAGAATGCAAAATAATTCCCTTCCAGCCCTCTGTTTCACTTCCGGAAAAAGTAGCTCCATTAGCAAAAATTGAACCCCAGACCTCTAAACCTGCTTCCGGACCAAAGTTTACTATCACACCATTATCAATAATCAGAGAGCTCCCTTCCGAAATATCAAGCGTAGATTCATAATAATAGGGTGACCCTGCTAAAGTAAGATGAATTTGAGTATTGAAAATTGCTTCTATAGTTTGAAAATAGCTGTCACTTTCCCCATTTTTATAGATAGTTAGCGTTACTGTATATAAACCGGGAGTGTAATATATATGATAAGGATTGGGTTCAGTGCTGCTTTGTCCATCTCCAAAGTTCCACAAATAGGAATCAGGATTACCGCTGCAGTGTTGATGAAATTGAACCTGGGTACAATTTTGGACATTGGTTATGGTTGCTGTAAAATATGCCGTTAAGAACATTGTTCCAATGGCTAAACCAGTAGGATAGGGCAAAGTTAAATTCTGTTGTGTGCCATTTACCAGATTTATGTTAACTAGCATATTGTTGACTGATCCAGTAAAATCAGTAATATATGCCTGGCTGTTATCAGTGCTTAAAGCTAAAACATCCACTCCATAATATCCCCACCATTCATAAAAAGGTAAATCAAAACTCTGCTGCCAAGCTAAAGTCCCATTTGCTTGAACATTATAGGCAGAAAGCTTATGATTATCTGTTCCATATTCACCAATTAAGGCAATTTGCCCGTCTGTTGAATATACAGCTGATTGAGAACTAACACCCAGGTTTTGTAACACAGTTATTGAATTATCAGTATTCAGCTGTAGAACTTCTGATTGTCCATCTAAAGAACAGACAATAGCAAAATCCCCACCGGGATTGATAACTGTATTCATACAATTAGCTACGGGAACAGAAACATTGGAATAGGATAAATTACCGGTGGCAAAATTTAAAAGATACTGATGCACATAACCATTAGTGCAATCATTTATCAGCACCTTGCCACCAGGACCTATAGTTACTCCTTGTGCATTATGAGGATAAATATCCAAAACCTGCACTGTGGTTCTGGACTGCAAATCCAATACTGCAATATAAGTGTTTGAAGGACCTCCATCAGCTACAATAGCATAACGGTTATCTGCACTCAAAGTAATATCCTCAGCGCTAAAACTCAAATTATAAGAAGCAATAATTGTCGGTTCCAATAAGTTGCTGAGGTCTATTTGATAGACGGTAGCATTGTTAAAATTGGAGATCAGGGCAAATTGGGCATCAAAAGAGACAACTACATCTACAAGATAATAATCACCCAATTGACCTTCCAGAAAAGGACCATAGACCTCATTGGTAGCTACATCCACAATATTGATACTGGGGGGATAGAAATTGGTAACTATTAAAAAATCTCCCAGGTGAGGAATAATCCTCATTGTAAAGCCGGCAACTGTGGAAAGAGAAGGATTTCCATTATCTGTAGCGGTAATAGTTATATTATGCAATCCTACATTATTGCGTAAACCGTTAATCGTCAAATTGATATAACAGGGATTTCCGGGTATAATTTCTGCATTGAAACCGACTGTAAAATCGTGCTGAATTTCTGCGTAAACAGTATTCCCCGGGGCAGGCGAAGAAGCATTTATATGTAACTGAATGCTTTCCCCCTCTTGCAGGTTAACTGTTTCTACAGGAAGATTACCAAAAACAGGAGGCAGGAAATTTCCCTGAATGGCAGTAAACCTGAATAACTGATTATCCAGATAACTAACTCCTGAGGGAGCACCTCCAGGTCCGTTATAGTCAAATCCTTCGTGATCAAATCTGCCAATTAATCCATAGTAAATTCCATCCCCTTTGTTTAAACCAACCGTTGCCGGAACACCTCCAAAACCATTTTCTCCTCCGGAAGCATCTCCAGTTGTCCATTGCATATCTCCATAACTGAAAGCTACATTATAACCGGCTCCCACAACAGGGTCCCAACCATTAGTAAAAATAAGTTCAAAGGTATTAAGTTTATCGGTATGATTACTAAAATAGCCAACTGCATTCCAAATTACCGTTACTCTACTGGATTCCATTTTGTAAAAAACCTGACCCACTGACCTGGTATCTATATCTGCCCAAAAGGGAGCTAACATAGGAAAATCATTTACCGGAAATCCAGAGGGAGTGAATGTGCTGTAAGGATTGCCAAAGGAAACATTGCCGTTGTTGTTGATGTAAAATTCCGTGTAGGTAGTTCCATAAAAATCAAAAGCAAACGGTAATGGAATCACGGAAGTGTAATAATCATCGTTTCCTTCCATTGCCAGCTGGAAACTATCATCCAGCGGAATTAAAAGTCCATCCCGCTGCTGTTTTTGATACACTAAGGGAACTTGTTTCCCTTTAGGCACATTGGAATAAACAGGTGGCTGAACAGGCATTTTGCCTATCAGACCTTCTTTGTATTCCTGATATTCTTTAGAATCTACAGGATAGGGAATTGTTTGGGCGCTAACTAATACTGCTGCTATTATCAACAGCATTACCAATAATGTTCTTTTTGCCATTTTATTCTCCTCTTCCAGGCATTATTGCCCTCGGTTTCGTATTTTGTTTATTTTCTGTTTTTCCCCGGATAGATGGCATTGCAAATACCCGGTAGAAACATTTGTCTGTTAAAGTATCCGTATAGTTGGTCTCTGTTACATTTACAGGACCGTTCCAACCCTCAGGAAACTCCGCATAAGGATTTTCCGACCAATATACATAGTAGCTTTCATCATTCCTTCTGCGTTGCCAGGATAAACGCACCTGATTTTGTAAGGCATTAATCGCTACGGTAACAGAAATCGGCTCCAACATAGACATATTTCCTGCTTCATAATTGCCGGTGGTGAAACTCCACATTCCACTCCAGATTTCTTCGGTTGAAGAGACAGCTTTTATCCGCCAATAGTATTGTGTTAAAGGTTCCAGCATTGGAGCGAAGGAATAAAGATGTTCTGTAACATTTACCATTTGAGTTACAAAGCCCTGATAGATAACTGAATCAGGACTAATACCCAACCAGACCTCATAGAAAACATCCTGGCTATCATTATAATTCCCCTGCCAGGATAAATCACTGCCTGTAGATACATTTACTGCATTTCTATTTGGAACAGGATAACAAGGAGAAAGGGGATTGTATTCATTGGATGACCAAGGTAGTGACCAACTTCGTGATAACCACATTGATTCGTAAGAAATAGGATTATTACCAAGATAAAGATACACCAGATGAGTCAGACCTGATAGAGGGCTAACATCACTTATCCGGTTCCAATAAAGAGATAGCTCTTGAAGATTAGTAAGTCCTGCTAAAGGTCTGAGGTCATTGATCTGATTATAGTTAAGATAAAGCCCTCGCATATTAGTCAGCTCCTCTAAAGAACTGAGGTCATTTATCCGGTTATTATACAGCCACAACTCTTGCAGATTAGTCAGCCCGGCTAAGGGACCGATGTCACTTATCTGGTTATTAGCAAGACCAAGAGACAACAGATTTGTCAGCCCCTCTAAAGGACTGAGGTTACTTATCTGGTTATTAGCAAGTGTCAGATCTTGCAGATTTATCAGCCCCGATAAAGGACTGAAGTTACTTATCTGGTTATCTCCAAGATCAAGCTGTTGCAGATGAGTCAGCCCCGCTAAAGGACTGAGGTCACTTAATTGATTATTATAAAGCTGTAGTACTTTCAGATTATTCAATCCCCCTAAAGGACTAAGGCAATTTATCTGGTTAGAACCAAGCTTCAGTACTTGCAGATTATTCAGCCCCGCTAAAGGACTAAGGTCACTTATTTGGTTCCAATAAAGATGCAACTCTTGAAGATTAATTAAATATTGAGCACCTTCTATACTAGAAATATTCCGTCTATAAGCATATAAAGTTCCAGTTAATCCATTCAGATCAACTATGGTAGGTTGATAATCAGAAGGTTGACCTAATGCCTCATTGATTGCTATTCTAAAATTGTTATCAGGAATAAAGGTAATTGAATTAGTAACTACATATTCAGCAGGAACAGTGACAAGAGGAGAAACAGGATCATTGGAGGAGAGCTGCAGTTCATAGTTATAGGTGCAAAGTGTATCTCCAGGAATAAAATTCAGGACGCAGATTACCGAAGAATTGGGTTCTATAGTCCCGAAAGAAGGAGAAAGGTTGATTTCCGGCATTATGGATATTCCATCTCTATACATATCTTTGTATCTTATGTTATTATCAGCTGTGTTTTCAATCTTAGGGTAAAGTTCTCTTGCTGTGTTATTTTCCTTAGTAAGATAAGCATTAGTTCCCGTTTTCTGTTCTGCCCGGCTTAAAACAATATTGCTATTCCAGATAAGGGGAGCAGTGCCATTATTGGCAATAGTTATTTCTGTTTGACTTGTTTCTGCAGTAGTTAATTCCTCATAGATACTTATAGGAGTAACAGAAATAATTGGCTGATAGAATTCCTCACCAGTGATGAAACTCCACATTCCACTCCAGATTTCTTCAGTTGAAGAGACAGCTTTTATTCGCCAATAGTATTTAATGTCGGGCTGAATAGCTACATTAAATGAATATTGAGTTCCGGAAACTTGAGTACCACATCCTATATAAGATAAAGCAGAAGATCTAAATCCTAACCAGACCTCATAGCTTACATCCTGGCTATTATCATAATTTCCCTGCCAGGATAAATCACAGCTTGTAGATACATTTACTGCATCTCTATTGGGATCAGGATAACAAGGTGAAAGAGAATTATATTCATTGGTTGACCAAGGTAATGACCAACTCTGAGATAGCAGCATTGACTCATAAGAAATAGGATTACCATAAATATCAAGAGACCACAAATTATATAACCCCGCTAAAGGACTGATGTCACTTATCTGGTTCCAACTAAGATACAGCTCTCGTAGATTAGTCAGCCCTGCTAAAGGACTAATGTCACTTATCTGGTTTCCATTGAGATATAACCATTGTATATTTACTAACCTTGATAAAGATTTAATATCATCTACCTGATTATTATAAAGTTCAAGCCCTATTAAGTGAGTAAGTTCAGTCAAGGGAGTAATGTCACTTATTTGATTACTCCCAAGAGCTATACCTCCTATATTAATCAATACTGATAAAGGAGAAATATCCCTTATTTGGTTATAATGAAGCTGTAGATTTCGTAGATTATAAAGTCCTTCCAATGGTACTATATTGCTAATATAATTACTAAATAGAAATAGCCAGCGTAGATTTGTGAGTCCCGCTAATGGAGTAAGGTCACTTATCATATTACATCCAAGATTTATACCTTGCAAATTAGTAAGCCCTGCTAAAGGACTGAGGTCACTTATCTGGTTATAATTAAGATACAGCTCTTGCAGATTAGTCAGGTATTGAGCACCTACTATGATGCTTATGCTTCTATAAGCAGCATCCAAAGAACCCGTTATTCCTTGGAGATCAGCTATAGTAGGTTGATAATCATTGGGCTGTCCTAATGCCTCATTTATTGCCATTCTAAAATTATCATCAGGTATATAGGCAATGGTACTTGTTGAGGTTACTACAAAATCAACAGGAATTTGTATTACAGGATTAGTTATATCGTTAGAATTAACCTGTAGGTCATAATGATAAACCCCAGTAGTATCCCCAGGAATAAATTCCAACAGACAAATTGCTGTTTCTCCAGGTTCAAGAATTCCTTCAGAAGGTGTAATAGATATATTCAAATCCCTATTAACTTTTTGAGTTTTTGTTATTTGATCTGAGCGATAAGTAATAATCTGACAATTCCAATCAAGATAGTTATTGCCACTATTGTGAATATTAATTAGAACAGAACATGTATCCAGGGTTGTTAATTCCTGATAGATACTGGTAGGATATATTGAAATATAAGGTAGAGCGGGAACTTTTGTAAGCTCATTAGAAAAAGCAGGTAGGGAATAATTCTCTCCATTATATACGGCTTTTATAGCCCATTTATAACTTCCTGCCGGTAAATCAAACCAGGAGTAATCGGTATAAGATAATCCTGTAATAGAAGTTGCTATTAAGTTCCAATAACTATCATCAGCTTCTTCCCCTGGTGTTAAACACCAAAGAGAATAAGATTCGGGATTTCCTGTTAAGGGTAACTGCCAAGATAGAAATACTGAATTATTTCCTTCAGTGGCAGTTAAATGTTGAGGAGGATAATATAAAGGTTCTGGAGCCATCCATTGTAAATAAGGATAACCATCATTAATATTATGATCCAAGTCAGCAGCCCAGATATTATCCCAGTCCCAATTTACATAAGTACTATCAGAATAGGGATACACCATATCTGCTGTAGTTCTACTTTCACCTACAACTGAAGCATATTGACCTGATGAATCAACATTCCAATAGCTATTATTTATATTTATTGTAGCAGAACCACCAATTAATCCTCCAACTTCGTTAGTACCTGTAACAATGGAGGTAGAATAACAATTAGACATAGAAGTATAAGTATCCATAAACCCAGCCACTCCTCCAATATCTGAAAACCCATTTATTATTCCTTTGGAAAAGCAGTCATTGATTGAGCTATTACCATAAGAGATGCCCACAATCCCACCTGCTATAGCAGAAGCAGAAATTGTAACAGAAGAAAATGATCTTTGAACATTACCCCAGTTTATACCAGCTATTCCTCCCAAAGCATTGTCTCCGGATACTATACCTGTAGAATAACAATCTATTATTAAGCACCAGTGTGTTGCTTGTCCAGTAATACCACCACAATATGTTCCAGTTACTGTACCATTATAATTACATTTCTCAATAGTTGTATCATTCCAGGAAAGACCTATTATACCGCCAGCAAAACACGAACTCGCACTTATTATACCTTGATTTGAACAATCTGCTATATAACAATTTATGGTTTTACCTACTAAGCCACCTACATAATTACAACCTGATATTGCGATATTATTGATTTTTATATTAATAAGTTTAGCACTATTTGCAAAACCAAATAAACCTTGATAATCTGTAGTACTTCTATTAATTTGCAAATTTGAAATATAATATCCATTACCATTATAATTTCCTGCAAAATAAGTAGAATCATTACCAATAGGAACCCAACCTTCACCTTCATTCCAAGGTGAAACACCTAAATCTATATTAGCTATCTGAATAAAATAGGAAGTTAAATGATTACGAACATTATTCAGTTGCTCAGCTGTAGCAACTTGAAAGGGATTTGTTTCAGTTCCATCTCCACCAGCAAATTCTTGAATGCCGGTAGTGAAATTCCACATTCCACTCCAAATTGTATCAGTTGTAGCAATAGCTTTTATTCGCCAATAGTATTGGGTTAAGGGTTCCAGCATTGGAGTGAAGGAATAAAGATGTTCTGTAACATTTACCATTTGAGTTACAAAGCCCTGATAGCCAAGTGAATAAGGATTAACCCCCAACCAGACCTCATAGGAAACATCCTGGCTATAATAATAATTCCCCTGCCAGGATAAATCATAATTTGTAGATACATTTACTGCATTTCTATTCGGAACAGGATAGCAAGGTGAAAGAGGATTATATTCATTGGTTGACCAAGGTAAAGACCAACTTTGAGATAGCAGCATTGACTCATAAGAAATAGGATTATAATTAATATCTAGCCATCGCAGATTAGTAAGCTCCACTAAAGGACTGATGTCACTTATCTGGTTCTGTTGAAGATACAGACTTTGCAGATTAGTCAGCCCCGCTAAAGGACTGAGGTCACTTATATGGTTATAAACAAGATATAAATAATACAGATTAGTCAAATTCGCTAAAGGACTGAGGTTACTTATTTGGTTACCATTAAGATTAAGATATTGCAGATTAGTCAGCCCCTCTAAAGGACTGAGGTCACTTATATGGTTACCACTAAGATTCAGATATTGAAGAGTAGTCAGCCAAGCTAAAGGATTGAGGTTACTTATCTGGTTAGACCAAAGATAAAGAGCTTGAAGATTATTCAGCCCCGCTAAAGGGCTGAGGTCACTTATCTGGTTCCAACTAAGATCCAACTGTTGCAGATAAATCAGCCCCTCTAAAGGACTGAGGTCACTTATATGGTTACCACTAAGATTCAGATATTGAAGAGTAGTCAGCCAAGCTAAAGGACTGAGGTCACTTATCTGGTTATGATTAAGATATAGAACTTGCATATTAAACAGCCCCGTTAAAGGACTAAGGTTACTTATCTGGTTATCATTAAGCCAAAGAAATTGCAGATTAGTCAACCCCTCTAAAGGACTGAGGTCACTTATCTGATTACAACCAAAATCCAGCCGTTGCAGATTAGACAGCCCCGCTAAAGGACTGATGTCACTTATCTGGTTATAATAAAGATACAGCTCTTGCAGATTAGTCAGATATTGAGCACCTTCTATACTGGTTATATTTCGTTCATCAGCATCTAAATATCCAGTTAATCCATTCAGATCAGCTATAGTAGGTTGATAGTCAGAGGGTTGACCTAATGCTCCGTTAATTACCATTCTAAAATTATCATCAGGAATATAGGCAATAGGACTGGTAACTACATATTCAGCAGGAACAGTGACAAGAGGAGAAACAGGATCATTGGAGGAGAGCTGTAGTTCATAGTTATAGATGCCAAGTGAATCTCCTGGAATAAAATTCAGGATACAGATTACCGAAGAATTGGGTTCTATAGTTCCGAAGGAAGGAGAAAGGTTAATTTCCGGCATTATGGATATTCCATCTCTATCCGTATCCTTATATCTTATGTTATTATCAGCTGTGTTTTCAATTTTAGGGTGAAGTTCCCTTGTTGTGTTATTTTCCTTAGTAAGATAAGCATTAGTTCCCGTTTTCTGTTCTGCCCGGATTAAAATAATATTGCTATTCCAGATAAGGGGAGCAGTGCCATTATTGGCAATAGTTATTTCTGTTTGACTGGTTTCTGCTGTTGTTAATTCATCATAAATACTGGTAGGAGTAACAGAAATAATTGGCTGATAGTAGCTCTCACCGGTGGTGAAATTCCACATTCCACTCCAGATTGTATCAGATGGGGCAATAGCTTTTACGCGCCAATAGTATTGAGTGTTGGGTTGAAGAGCTACATTAAATGAGTATTGAGTCCCGGATATATGATTACCACTTCCGATATAAGATAAATTATAGGGACTAAATCCTAACCAGACCTCATAGAAAACATCCTGGCTATAATAATAATTCCCCTGCCAGGATAAATCACAATTTGTAGATACATTTACTGCATTTCTATTAGGAACAGGATAGCAAGGTGAAAGGGGGTTATATTCATTGGTTGACCAAGGTAAAGACCAACTACGTGATAACCACATTGATTCGTAAGAAATAGGATTATTAATAAAAAGCCATAGATCTTGCAGATTAGTTAACCCCGCTAAAGGACTGAGGTCACTTATTTGGTTACCATAAAGATACAGATATATCAGATTAGCCAGACCCACTAAAGGATTGAGGTCACTTATCCGGTTATAACAAAGATTCAGCTTTTTTAAATTAGTCAGCCCCGATAATGGACTGATTTCACTTATCTGGTTATCACTAAGATATAATTCTTGCAGATTTATCAACTCCGCTAAAGGACTGAGGTCACTTATCTGGTTATCATCAAGATGTAGCAATTGCAGATGAGTCAGCCCCTCTAAAGGACTAAGGTTACTTAACGGGTTATTATTAAGCCACAACTCTTGTAAATTAGCCAGCCCCGCTAAAGGACTGAGGTCACTTATCTGGTTATTAGTAAGACAAAGAGACAACAGATTTATCAGCTCCTCTAAAGGACTGAGGTCACTTATCTGGTTATTATGAATCCACAACTCTTGCAGATAAGTCAAACCCACTAAAGGACTGAGGTCACCTATCTGGTTATCATTAAGCCAAAGCTCTTGAAGATTAGTTAGCCCCTCTAAAGGACTGAGGTCACTTATCTGGTTATTATAAAGCCAAAGCAATTTCAGATTAGTAAGACCCACTAAAGGACTGAGGCCACTTATCTGGTTCCAATGAAGATAAAGATATCGCATATTTGTCAGCCCAGCTAAAGGACTGAGGTCACTTATCTGGTTATGATTAATATCCAGCTCATGCAGATTAATTAGCCCTGCTAAAGGACTGAGGTCAATAATCTGGTTATATCTAAGATCCAGCAATTGCAGATTAGTCAGATATTGAGCACCTTCTATACTGACAATACTTCGCTGCCCAGCATATAAAGTTCCAGTTAATCCATTCAGATCAGCTATAGTAGGTATATAGTCAGAAGGATGGTGTAAAGCAATGTTTATTGCCATTCGGAAATTATCATCCGGTATCAGATTTACAACCTTATAGATAACGTTGGAGAAAGCGGGTTCGGAGTAGTTATCATAATCATAGTGAGCTATAATAGCCCATTTGTAATATCCGGTAGGCAGGTTTTGCCAGTTAGAATCATAAAAGTTAAATTCGCCTGTTGTATAACCGATTTGTTCCCAAAGGTAGGGTTCATTTTCCTGTCCTTCCTGCAATCTATATAGGGCATAACCCTGTTCCAATCCGGAAACTGAAGGTTGCCAGGAAATTTGTAACACGCTATCTATAAGAGCAGCATAAACATTCTGCGGAGGGTAAATATAGGCAATTGTTACACCGGCAGTATTGGAGGGTTCGGATTCAGCGGTTTCATAAAGAGCAGTTACATAGTAAGAATATTCTCCCTGGCTGAGGTTTTCATCATAATAGAAAGGATAATAGCTATTGCCAATGAGAGTTCCATTCCTGTAGATATTAAAATTCTGCAAAGAGCGTTCATCCAGATTCCAGTTTAACTGAACATTTTTCCAGTTTTCAATAGTGGCAGTAAGGTTAACAGGTTTAACTATCTGTTCTTGGGTAGTAAAATACCAATTTGGCACATTTTCGGCATAAAGACGGGTATTTTCTTCTCCAAAAGTGTAGGGAGTAACATTCCAGTAATATTCTGTTTCATAATCTAAAGGATTAGTAATTTGATAGGAAGTAACATTTCCCACATCTTCATCAACCACATGGGTTCCTGATAAAGCACAAACTTCCAATAAATAGCCATCGGGCAAAGGATAGTTATGGTGAGCATCAGGAGACCATTGTATAAGAGGTAAGATATCCATTTCGGTAGAGCCATTCAAGGGAAAAACACAATTCGCAGGTAAAGGAGGAAAATACACATAAAAAGAAACCGGTTCAGAAAGCGAAGATTCGCCACCCGCATAAACAACGCTCACCTGATAAGCATATTGTTCACCGTGATAGACATCAGTATCTATAAAAAAGCTATCGGTAACAGCAATATAAAGCACTCCGTTTTTATAGATATTAAATCCCGTATAAGAAGAAACATAAGGAGGGCTCCACTGTAAAATAACAGAGTGATTTTCTATTAGATAACTAAAATGAGAAACGGGAGGACAAGGATACATCCATTGCAGATAAGGATAGCCCGCATTAACAAAATATTCAGTATCGGGTTGCCAAATATCGGTTAAATTCCAGTCCTCATAGGTGTTAGC
>Ga0208459_1001993_pt1 | contig 18065 bp, 9 predicted proteins | sample AD_UKC087_MetaG_FD_184433 | JGI IMG/M metagenome (GOLD analysis project Ga0208459, IMG submission 184433) | Active sludge microbial communities of municipal wastewater-treating anaerobic digesters from USA - AD_UKC087_MetaG (SPAdes) (version 2) | ecosystem: Engineered > Bioreactor > Anaerobic >... | reverse complement strand
CGCGGGTTGGGGTCCGGCGTGCGGAGCCACTGGTCCTCCTGGGCCAACAAGAAAGCCCCGTTGGTGAACACACCGCGGGGCTTTTTTCGTGGGATTTGCTTCGCGACGGCGTCGTGGCCAGAGCGCGAGAGTTCGCGGAGGCGATCGGTTCTTGGCGATCGGGGCATGCCCGTGACCGTCGAGAGGCCGAGAGGGTGACCCGGTGGTTGACACAGCGGGCAGAAAACGGGGGCGGGGTGACCGGGTGGTGAACACAACCCCCGCCGCAGGCTCTCACGGCTTCTTGCCCCCCTTCTTGGCCGGCCGCCGCTTCTGCTCCAGCTGCTTCACCTCGCGCATGGCCTGCTCAAAGTGCTTCTCGACGGCGGTCGGCAGCGCGACACGCGCCGCGGCGAATCGGTCGTATTCCTGCTCGGCCTTGGCGACCGCTTCGTCGTGCGTGATCTTGCCCGCGTGGCCCAGGACCTCCCGCTCCGAAAGCCGCAGGAAGTCGTCGAGCTTCGTGATCCAATCGACCATGTACATCGGCTTGCGCCGCATTGCCTGAAGCTCGGCGAATTCAAGGTAGAAGTTCACGATCCGGTTCAGGACCTCGAGCTCGTCGTGGCCGAGGTAGTTCTTGGCGACAGCCACGTCGGCTTTCCTGGGCACCTCCCCGTCCCAGCAGGTGAGCCCCATATTCGACTGCGAGGCGTCGGCGCGGGCAGCGATGACCTCGGCCGCCGTATGGCCATGCGCGGCCCAGTGCATCTTGTTCTGGACCGTGGCGAAGAACTGCTGAGAGGCCTCGACCCGCGGGTCGTAGTCGATGCTGGTGGCGTAGATCTCCAGCACTTTGCGCCAGAAGACCTTCTCCGACGACCGGATGTCGCGGATCCGGGCGAGAAGCTCGTCGAAGTAGTTGGCGCCGCCCGCACGCTTCAGGCGTTCGTCGTCGAGGGTGAAGCCCTTGATCAGGTACTCCTCGAGCCGCTCCGTGGCCCATTGCCGGAACTGGGTGCCGCGATGGGATCGTACCCGGTAGCCGACCGCGAGAATCATTGGCAGGCTGTAGTGCTTCAGGCTGCGGCGGACCTCGCGCTCCCCCTCCCGGCGAACTTTTAAGAACGGCTTACAAGTTGCCTGCTCGTCGAGCTCGCCATCGTCATAGATGGCGGCGATGTGCTGGGTGATGTTCTGAGGGGTGGTCTGGAAGACCTCGGCGAGGGCCGCCTGGGTGAGCCAGGCGGTGTCGTCGTCGAAGCGAACCTCGATGCGGGTGCGACCGTCCTGACCGCGGTAGATTAGGATAGTCGAGCGGACCATACGCCCCGCCTCCTAACCCTCGGAAGAACCAGGTGTCTGCACGTCGAGGGCGAGCGGTCCCCGCATGTTGAACGCTAACTTGAAGGCAACCCTCGAGTTCATTGTAAGTCGATGCCACTGGCTCGCCCCGCTATTGGACCAGTGCGCGAAGACCGAAACCCGCGGACCATCGATGCTCACGATCGCGTAATATGATTCGAGGCGCACTATGGTTCCATGATAGAGGACACCTCTGACCTCCCCTCGTGGCTCCAGTTTCGTGTCACTGTCGACGTCGACAGCGCCTCCGAGATCTCGGAAACCGGCCAGGGCCGCATCGTGGTCACCATGCAGATATAATGCACGATAGTACCAGAACTGCGCCAGGTACCGCTTGTCTCCACGCGTGAAGCCAGACCGGAAATGATGGAGCCGCGCTTCATCGGTCGGAGTCTCTGAGGTTGCGTTCATCAGCAAACCAAGCTCGAACTGAGCGTCTTTGTCAGACGGATTCGCCTCCACGCACTGCCGCAGTACAGCCACCCCCGAATCAAGCGAGGCAGTTGCCTCATACAGCCTCGCCAAACGGATTGCCACGTAGGAATTCGATACGTCAGACTTGAACGCCCGATCGAGCGCCTGTATTGCCCCAGGCGTGTCCTTCATCACCCGCAGGTACTGCGCCTCCGCGTCGAAGAGATAAGGCGACTTGGGACACTCCTGCTTTGCCCGACTCGCGAGTTGCTGGAACTCCGAGGTCACAATGCGGACACGTGCCTCATCGTTCTCTCGCAACGCGACGCCGAGCTGCAGCAGCGAACACCGCAAAAGCGTGTGATACGCGTGCTCCCTCTCGCCTCCATTTCGAAGCAACGAGGCGGAAACATTCCTCGCCTCCGTTAACCACTTGTCCCGCTCAAGCTCATTCTTCGACTGCTTTGCGCGACGAAGAGCCAGTTCCGCAAATGAGTGAACAATAACTGGGTTTGATGGTGCGGCACTCTTCGCTTCTCCCAGGAGTTCGGCGGCCCTCCCCAAGTCCCCTCCAGCAGCTTTCATCTCGAAGATCGCCTCCTGCTGAAGAAGCATGTGGTCTTGCGGCGCTGTCTTACGAGCTGCAGCGAAGATGGCTCGCCCGCCCGCCAATCCGAAGAGCTTCCGCATGCCCTTTGCGCTTGCCAACCCAAGCAGCGCGTCTGCATCAGCTCGATATCCCGGATCGAGCTTCGAGATTATCCGCACATACTCCTCCACACGAGGCGCCTCTTCCACCAACACTTGTTCAAACACAAGCTCTGCGATTCGTGAATGCCGTGTCACGTAAACGTAGTCCCGAATTGTTTCGTCTCGTCTGGCGAATACGATCCACTTCAGCGGAGCAAAGAGCCTTTCCTGAAACGCAGTAAACGGAATGCCGTGTACGCGGGCAATGAGCCCGGCTCTCGTCGGAATGCCCAACCGGTGTAGAACGCAGACAGTCCGATACAGAACCTGTGCCTTGGGGTCTGGCACGCTGTTGTACTCGTCTAGCACGATTTCCGCCAACGGCTTGCCCATGGTCGTCTCATGAAGAGCTACCAATAGCTGCCTTCCAGCGCGATCCTCGAAAGCTTGAATCCGCTCCAGTCTGGAGAGCCGCTCAAGATGACCGAGAGCACGGTGCCGATCCAACAGGTCCACAAGCTTCTCTATCTCTGCCCGTGACAAATACCGCAGGTCGTAGGATTGTACGACGTGACGATCTAGATGGTGGGAGCATGCGGCGTCCCACTCGTTGTGCCGTTCGGCTGTGATGATTGTTAGGGGAAGCTTGTCTCGCCTGGCCGATATCAAGAGGTGACTGATAAGGTCTCTGCAATCGGAAGCCGGGTCGATGAACAAGAAGAGGCGCTTCCTCAGCAACAGGAAGAGTTCAAGAACGTGCTCGTACTCAAGGAGTCCAGGCTCCCTAACGAAGAGGCTGACAGCGCCGTGGTCAACCGAGGCCTGCCACGCAAGCCTCCTAAGTAGCACCGATTTCCCGGCTCCTGCGTGGCCCTTTACAACAAACAAGTCTTGCTGCACACGGCGCTCGCTATCCAGCACAAGGATCGCCTCCCGCATGATCGTGGGAGCGATGGTCCGCGGGACATCCAGGTCAGCTGAAATAGGCGACCAATCAGCGAAATACCCCCGGTAGAAGGCTAGTGGGTCGGGGGGGTCACACGCAAGCCCGGCATGAACGTAGTCCAAGACCTTGCTCAGGAGAAACTGGAGTCCACTCGACAGTCCTTCTGCGAGCCCCTTGTGCGCATGCTTCAGAATCGGATGCCCCGCCTTTGACAGCGTCGCGATCGCTCGAAAGCATGGCTCGACCTGGCTATCCAGCGCCGCCAAGAATTCCTGCAGGGTGCCCGGCAACGGGGAGATCCTGCGAGTGTCCCAGTAACGCTTGTCTGGCTCGGAAATGTTCGGTGCAACGATGAAAGACCTCGGGAGCAGATCGCCCAATACCTGAAGGCGGTGGAGTATCTGCAGCAAGTCGATATCGGACAGACTATATCCGACGTAGACTATCGGATGCTCCCGCGCGGCCTCCTCGAATCTCATGAACAAACGCCTTCTTCCGCTTTCATGCGTGATGTACTGCTCAGGCGTCAGAATCAGCGGCGCTCGTTCGTCGGAGGTACTCGTTATGCAGCCGTGGAGTTTGATGTACGGAACGGATCGCGTGGTTCTCAGGAGGTCATCAACCATCTGCGCGTCGGAGATAAATGGAACGAGATCCTGCACGCGGCTTGCAGACTCATATGCTCGCTCAACGATGAGGTCGTAGTTGGTGGTAAAGATGGAGTGCCAGACGAACTTCGGTATCAGGCTGTGGGCAGCGCCCGGTCCAAACTCCTTGAAGACCTCCGACACATAGTCTTGAACCTTCATGAGGCTCGTTTCGGAGACTGCTAGCCGGGCCGTCTGGTCCAACGGCCTCCCGACGAACGTCGGACCGAGGAATTTCTCCGCTATCAGCTTTTGGAGTTGACCTCCCAGCGGAGGAACTTGATTGCGGGGGTGTCGAGCTCCGATGGACGCGCCGGAGCCAAGGAACAGCACAACCCTGCCTTCGCGGACCTGATCAATGAGTGCCTTGGGGAGTTCCACTGCGCAACCTCCTCGCATCAACCACGGCCGTTCTTGCGCAACAACGAACTGAAACCGGGTGCCGTTGCGCGCCTCCGCTTGTGGTTCTGAAGACAGAGCCCGCTCCGCTCGTAACCAGGCCCCTCCCGCCACTCCGCTCACCCTCGAAGGGGCGGTTTGAGCTGAGTCGCAGGGGTCGCACGTGCACGCCAGCGACCGGCGGCTTGTCCTTGGCGAAACAACGGCGGATCATCCTTGGGCCTCCCGTCGCGGCCAGTCGTCGGGAACGAGCTTGAGTCCGCCGCGCCACCGCTCTGCGACAGCCTGACGGTACCAGTCCTCGTTTATGTCGGCGTGTTCCGTGATGATAACCTGAAGCCCAGGCGCAACTTCGGCGATGGCGTCGAAGACCAGCCGGAACATCCGCGACACCGCGAGGCGATCGTCCTCGGAAACGAGGACCATCGACCCCTCGAGATCCTTCTCTGGAGGGAAGTAGACCTGCGAAGGCTGGTCGAGGAAGAGGAACCGCGGCACTGGGCGGGCCCGCTGGACGAACCACTGGTGCAGCGCGAGGTGAGCGATGAGGTGATATCCAACCCAGTTCTCGCCGCTCCCCATTCTGTCCATCGGCACAGGGCCATCAGGCGTGTCTGCGACGACGGTCAGCTTCTTTACGTCAAGTCGAAGCGGTGAGCCGGAGTGCTCAAGATCCAGCGCTCTGGCCCATTTGGTCATGCGCTCGCCCAGGATCGCAGTAATCGAGTAGAGGCGCTCTCTGACGCGCTCGTCACTCAACTCCTCTTCGAGCTTCTGGATCCTCGCGCGAAGGTCGCCGGCCTGTTCCTCCAGTGCCTTAGTATCGGGGAGATCTGGCATACTCTCAAGGTAGAGGCCAATCCGTCCGAGGATATGGGCCTTTCGCGAGGCATCGTTGTGCGCCTCAGATAGTCTCTCCTCCGCGCTGCGAACGGACTCCATCTGCGTGCGGTTCTTGACCAGCGCCTGCTGAATCCCCAGCATCCTTTTCTCCAGTTCTGCGATCGCGCGTTCTATTTGCGGTTCCACGCGCGAAACCGACTGAAGCCGTGATGAGACGCTGCCCAATGCACTCCGGATTTCTTCCACGACCGGAGGGGCCATCTCTACCGGCAGAGCTTGGGCGCACAGCGGACAGGAATGGCCGGGCGCGCTTCCGTCGAAGACCCCGATGGTGACGAGTCGAGCGCGTTGTTCTTGCGCTTCACGAGTGAACCCCTTCTCGTCATTCTGGAAGGTGCGAGCAGCAGATATCTCGTCACGGAGTCGCCGCTGCGACTCCAGTAGGTGTGCACGTTCCTCCGAAAGGCGCGCGTATTCGCTCCCATCCGGCAGTGCGACGTCTACATTTCCGATCGGCGTCTGTGCGACGGATCGGAGGGCTGTGACGGTCTCCTCCCACGTGTGCGGCAACGCGTTCGAAAGGCCCGCATCTCTCGCCTGCGCTAGCAACGTGTCTGCCTTGCTCAGCCCGTCACCCCGCAGGGCCGCGAGCTCAGCCAGCCGCCGCTCGGTCAGTCGGAGTTGCTCCCGGACACGGCGCAGTTCTTCCTGCTTTCGTACGTGTTCGTCGTCTACTGCCCCCAGAAAGTAGGGAAGCGTATCCTTCAGAGCCTGCGCGAAAAACGAATCGTCGGTTCCGTGGAACAACTGCTGGCGCCGGATGATCTCGTCTTGCCGCTGGAAGCACAATGCAAGCGCGTGGCGGACCGTCGCTGATAGCGGCGGGCGCCTCTGGCCCTGGGGAGGCTCATGTACGTTATCGCGAATGCCGGTCCACCCGGCCAGCATCGCGGCAGCGCCCTTCGAATTGGTGGTCTGCCGCAACGAGCCGGCCTCCGGGATCTCAACCCTAGCGTCCGTTGCCACGAAGAAATCTTCGCTGCTCGACGCGGCGTCCGGGCATCTTCGCGCCACGAACACTTGCCCCGAAGAAAGCTGGAGGCGCAAACCGAACCACGCCACCGAGCGCCTTATCGGACCCTCGGGAACCCGGCATTCATTGCTTCCGAAGCAGTAGTCGACAATGTCGATGAGTGCCGACTTCCCTGTTTTCGACGCTCCGGTGATGACATTGACGATTCCGGGCTTAAGCGGTAGCGCGCGTTGCCGGCCATCGTGACTGAAGAGCACGATATCGAGAAGTTGGACGGTCATGGCTTCACCCCAAAGAGCGCCATCACTGTTTCCGGGCTTCCTGCGCGCTCGAACCACTTCCCAAGAAAGCCAGCCTTCTTGCCGCACTCCCTCACTTCATCACTCGTTGATCGAAGTGCAGCCGTTACACGCTGCCTCCAACCGTCGTCGACGGAAATGCCATCTGCCGTTATTGATAGCAGTCCGTTCAACCCACCGAACAGGAGCGCTTCCCGGCTGAAAGGCACGAGGGCGCGTGTGCGTTCGACGATTCGGGTGCGTATCAGCGGGTAGTCGCCCAGCCACACGGGGAGCGAGGTGGCGAGGGCGCGAGGCAGCGTCTCGCGCGTCTCTCGATGAAGCACGATTGGCAGGACGAGGAACGCGAGCGGAATGGGCATGCGCGCGTCGGCCTTGCTTCGATATCCACCAGCTGCCTCCCACAGCATCAGCCCGCAGAAGCTGGGATTTAGCAAGTGGCGCTCTTCGGCGGCTCGAGCGTTCCAGGCGATCATGTTACACCTGATTCCTCTGCGCCAAGCACCCTTGCAAGCTTGTCACGGAAGTCTGGGTGCCAACCGACGTGGAAGCCATCCGCGAGCATGTGAAGGGAGCCTCGCGTGATGAATGGCTCGGTCACGTTGGCGCGGATTGGTATGGTTGCCCGTTCAGCCCACTTCAACACGTCTCGAGCCGCTCGTTTCTTCGCATCATCGGCAGCCGCCGCACCGATATCGTCCCTCATAGCTTCAAAGACGAGTTCCCATTCCTGCACGAGCCGGCGCTCGTAGCGTGAGAGGTCGCCGACTAAGAGCAACTCATCACGAAGCCATCGAGACCTCTGCTCGAAAGCACGATAGTAGTCGCGTATCGCGGCAGCGATGCGCTTCTTGCCAGCCTCGGCCAACTCGAGTTGCCGCACGAAGTTAGACCCCGTGTGGTTGTTCCTTGTGGTTTCATCGAGTTCGAACGCGAGCAGGTCGTCGTCGATGGGAAGCGATTCCTCCTTGAACTGCTCTCGGAGAAGCGACATCTCAGCCTCGACCTCGGCGCTGAGTATGCGATCAGCTGAAGCGATGGCTGCCAGTTGCGCCACCACTCGTCGAACCCACCATCCCTCGAGTCGGTCTAGGAAGGCATCGAGATGGTCTCGTCCCACTGCCCAAAACACCTCTTGGCGGAGCGCGTCGGTGAGGTTGGTGGTGTCCGGAGCGCGGTCGAGGACTGTCACGGACTCCAGCAGTTGCTTCCGCTCCGATCGCGGGGTCTTCGAGAACACCTGGTATGCCGGAGCGTTTGTAACGCTATTCGAGGATTGGGCTGTTATTTCGAGGAGAGTCAGTGCCGCTTCAACATTGCGGTCGGCAACCCGAAGGTGGGACGCAGCGGACCCCGCCGAAGCAACTCCAGTCGTGAGTAGGTGCAGTGCTGTGCCCGCCAGGATCTGTCCCCCAATTCTGCCTTCAAACCAGATTCGCAGCGTCTTCCACAGGTCAGGGCTGGCGTCCGTGAGCGAGGCTTCACGGTTCTTGTGATGCTTCGTTTGAAGCAGTTCCAATGGAGCGCCATGCTTATCCTCGAATGTCACGTCGTCGAGGGTCTCTATCGAGACTTGGAACTCGCTGCCCACTCTCAAGCGCCGAATCGACCAGAGCAGGCCGACCCTGACCTGATAGAGATAGCCGTTTGCGGAGTCAGCTGCCGAGAAAGAATTCGTTGGTGCCATCGCTAGACCGCCGGATCCTCAGTTCTCAACTCGTCTTCACCGCGGCGGCACTCAGCCCCAGTTCCTTCAGCGCCGTCCGCGTCTCCTCGAGCTCCTGCTCCGTGACGCCGCCCGCCGGCGCGACCTCCACCGTGACCCGCAGCTTCACCCCCTTGGTCGAGAACCGAGAAATCACCTTTGAGTAGAAGTGGTTCCAGCTTCGCCATGGCACCTCGCCCTCCCAGGTGAACCCGGGGATGAGCCGTACTGACGGCGGTGGCGGCGTACTACCTTTCTCGAAGGGTGGCGCGGGCACACCAGCGGTACGCGGCTCTGGAGGAGGCGGGCGACTCGTAGAGGGCTTGGGCGGCGGCGGGGGTGCGAAGATGCGCTCGGCGTCTTGAGCCCGCACCACGATGAAGTCGTCGCCGAAGTCCACATCCCCAGCAGTCAGTGGCTTCTGGTAGATGATCGGCTCGTACTTGTCCCCCGTCTTCCCTGCGTACGCTAGCTTCTTCTCCGTGACGCCCTTGGCAATCGTCGCCTTAACGACGTCGGGGCTGGTGATGCGCGGGAACTTGGGGGAGGCGTAGAACGCGTCGCGCAGGGACTTGGTGGTCCACTCCGGCAGGGCCGGCGGCCAGTTGTTGACCAGCGTGTTGACGCTCACGATGTCGGTTAGCAGGTCCACTTGTTGAAGACGGCTAAGTACGAGCTCGACAATGGAGGGAGCGGCGCTGGAGTGGATCTTGCCGAGGTCGATCCTGCGCAGCTCGTTGTTCTCCTCGAGCAGGAAGACGTTCTTGTAGGCCTGCCAGACCGCCTCGGTGAGGTAGCCCTTGGCCTTGTTGATGTTCTCCTTCACCGTCTTGGCCTGCTGCTCGTCGAGCTTGAGGTCGTCGCGATCGCCGAGGATGTCTTCCCAGGCAAGAAGCTTGCGGGCTTCGTCGCGCAGCGTGCCGGTGTCTTCTGCAACGCACCAGATGACGCCGCTCTTGAAGACGCGGGAGGACTGGCCGTGCTCGCGCGCCATCAGGTCGAGCAGGGACTTCGTGCCTGCTTCAGCCAACGGGCGGTCCGGTCCCATCACGGCGAGCGCCAGAGCTGGACGGTCTGGGATGTCGCCGGGCTTGTCGGGGAAGTAGATGCGCTCGATGCCCGCGCCGTTGGTGAACACTTCGCGGATCGCCGTGCAGACGCGCTCGTTGATCTTGGGCGCCCCCACACTGGCGCGGCGGTCTGCCAGCAGCTTGTTGAGGTTGGCCTTGAACTCGAAGCGGTAGCGCCCCTTTTCGGCGTGCAGGTAGTAGCAGGATTCGATCAGAGCCTCGAGACACTGGTCCACGTTGGCGAGGTCCAGCTCAGGCTCCCCCACGGCCAAGCGCACTTCGGGCAGGGTGGCTTCGCCCCTCTGCTGGCCCCCGTTGGACTCGAAGAACACGGTCGTGGCGATCTTTCGGTGCAGCCTCGCCTTCTGGACGGCCGCTGGCGCCTCTTTGTCGAGCCGCAGGGCGTGAGCCTCCGGTCGGCCGGCGACGTCCGTTGTGACGGCGCCCTCGAGGCGCTGTTCACCAAGTTGCTCGAATGTGGCGGCCCGGAACATCGGATCGTCCAGGGGAGCGGAGCCGAGCGTGATGAGCGCGTCCTTCTCCCCGCCTTTGTAACCGAGCTGGTAGGAGCGGGCGACCCACAGGGCCAGGAGCCGAAGCACGCCGCGCGTCTGCTGGAAGCGTGGCAGCGCCCGCCACTTGCGCTCGAAGACGGACAGCGCGTTGGGGTGGAAGGGGTACGTCGCCGCAATGGTCTCGTAGGCGGTATCGACGGGGAACCACGTCGGCACTTGGTCCCGGTGCTCCTGGATCCAGTCCGCGTACTCTCGGACGGTGGCCTTGGCGTCGTGGGGCAGCCCTTCCCACTCGAAGAGGCGGCGTCGAATGATCTCCGAGGTCTCCGTCTCTGCCGACATCATCACCGCCTTGCCGAGACGGTCCAGCAGCTTCTTGAACCGCTCGAAGTCGGACTGGTCGTCGCCGCTCATCTCCAGCTCGGAGGCGGGGATGGACACGGCGAGGACCACGTTCTTCCGGCCACGGGCTACTTCCGACAAGTTCTGCAAGAAGCTGTGCAGCTGTCCCCCCAGCCCGCTCTTTCTGCTCCGGCTCACGTAGTTCATCAGCTCGTCGAGCAGGATCAGCGTGGGCTTGTGGTCGGGAAGAAGCTTGGAGATGACGTCGCCGCCGGGCGCTGTCAACTTTGCGTCGTGCTCAGCTACGACGTTGAAGGCGTCAACGCCGCCGAGCTGGAACGCGATCTCTCCCCACGGGGTCTTGCGCAGGGGGGTGCCGTCGTTGCCCCCCCTGCCGGTGATGGAGTCGAACTCGGTGCCGACGAAGACAGCGGTGTTGGCGTGCGGGATGCGCTCGACTTGGGCATTGCTCTGGATGGCGGAGACGCCCTTCCAGCCGTGGGCGTCCTGACCGGCCTGGGCCAGGTGGTAGAGCAGCGTGAGGGCGTGGGTCTTGCCGCCGCCAAACTGGGTGGAGAGGTTGAAGACGGCCGACGTCTCGACTTGAATGGCACTTAGCCGACGGACCACTTCTGCAGACAGGGAGCCGAGGCTCTTGGTAACGAACGTGCGATCGAAGAACTCGCGGGGGTCCCGGTAGACCTTGGGCGCCGTGCCGTCTCGCACTTGGTCCAGGTGGACGGCGAACTCCGATGCGTCCAGGGGCCGCTCTTCGCGCAGGTCTTCGCGGGGCGTGACGACCTTGTACCAGGGCTTGAGGCTCATGACCCAGCTCCACTTCCGCCGACGATGGCGGCTTCGACATTGACGACGCTCTGCGCGATCTCGAAGATCCGCTCAAGCCTGCGGTCGCGGAAGCTCTGGTAGCTCCCCGCGTCCCAGGCCAAGAGCGACGGATCCGTGGACATGTCCTGCAGCAGCAGGTGCTTTTCGATCTGGACCTGCGCGTCCTTCAGGCGGTTGAAGTAGCTCGCCGGCCGCTCTCCGCGCTTCCTGATGTTGTCCGTGGCGCCGACAAACCGGTAGTTGCCGAGGTGGTTCACGTCGCTCGTCTGCAGGCCTAGCTGGGTCCGAAGCCCGTGCTGCGGGTAGATGTGGTCGATGTGCGGGGCGTTCCCTTTGAACCGAACGTCGAACGGGCCCGTACCGAACTGCTGCACGTAAACCAGCTGAAGCAGAATGTACCGCAGGCGCGTTTCGTTGATGTGTTCCCGGCCGAGCTCGACGAGGTAGTTGTTTCGCGCGAAGAACTGCTTGATCGCTTCCATCGGGAAACCGCCGGGTAGCTTCTCCCCGACGATGCGGTGCATCGCGTTCAGAATGTTGTCCGTGCGCGCCCGGTACCAGTTGAAGAGCTGGGCCTTGTAGTGGTAGGCGCGCATGAGCTGACGGTTGCGCTCGTCGGGCTTGGGATTGTGGAAGAGATAGTCGAACAGCGGAACGAAACTGCTAAAGCTTCGTACCAGGGTAGGCGTGTCGATCCGGAGGTCCTGCACGATGAAGTCGCGGAGCTGCTGGAAGGTCGCCTCCGCTCGGTCCCAGTCGTTCTTGATCGCATCGAGCAGGCTGTGGGAATCTGGACCCGTGAACTTCTTCGGTGTCAGCTCGGCCCCCTTGCCATGAGCCGTCAGCAGACACTTCAGGGGGAACGTCTTGTCGAACGAGAGCCGGTCGCCGTTCAGCAGCTCTGCGACTTCTTCGACCCGCTCCTCCACCTCGTCCCACCCCTCCTTCATCGCGGCGAACATCAGGTCGCCAGCGTCGAGCTTGGTGCCGCCGGAGTTCACGCGAACGAAGATGTCCAGCACGGTCCCGTACGGGTAGGCCTCCGCGACCCCGTCGAGCTCCTGCACCCAGAAAAAGCGCTCTTCCCTCAGTAGTGCTACCAATTGGGCGACGTTACGTCGAACGAGCTTCTCCCGCCGTCTCCGGTCATCGTTGGCCTCGGCCAGCTCGGCCAGCTCGGCCTCGAGGCGGTCGTTGACATCGTCGGCGATCTCTTCTGCGTTGCGTTGGTTCAACCGTCCCGTGAGGTCAGCCAGCCGGAGCCATGATGTCGGCAGCGGCTTCGGTGAGAACTGCACCCGGTAGAGGAAGCCGTCTTCGTCGATCTCTGTGCCGCTGGTCAGGTCGAGATACGCCTCCCGCTTCTCATCCCGATTGGGACCCTCTACCCCCCCTTGAAAGAGGGCGAGCAGCGTCTGGATCCGCTGCTGGCCGTCGAGCACAAGAACCTTCTCGACTCCCTCGCGGCTCTTGTCTTCATCGTAGAAGTCGCTGAGGTTCGGATCCCACTCGACCGTCTCCATGAACTTCCGCGACTTGATGGCATCCTTGGTGCGCCAGAACAGAAGGGTCTGGATCGGGTAGTTGCGCATGAGGCTGTCTAGAAGGCGCCTCATCTGGTCCTCGTCCCACACGAACGGCCGCTGGATGTGCGGGAGGAAGACCGAGCGATTCACCTCTTCGATAATGCGGAACAGTGAGCGCGGCTTGTAGCTCATAGATGACCATCCTCGCTCAGCCGAAGCCGAGCCCCTTCTTCCGTGCCAGAACGCCGTCCACCCAGCGCTTCTCTTCGGATCCAGACGGGTAGAGCGCGGATAAGGACTGCGCGAGCTTCCAGAACCGGCCGTCCTTGCCCACGCCTTCTTCCACGATGAAGCGCTTCAGCGCCTCTGAGCGGCCCGCGCCGAACAAGATCATCGACTGGTGCACCTTGTCAAGCGTGGTCTCTCCGACTTTAGGGACACCGCCAGCGCCCAGCAGTCCCTGCTTCTCCGCCGCCTCGATCTCAGCAAAGAGCCCCAACTGCTTCTTCGACTCCTTGGCCTTCTTTCGCTTCGGCGCATCGGGCGTGGACTCTTCCTTGCCAAACAAATGCTTGGCGCGCTCCGAAACCGCAAGAAGACGGGCCTTGTCCCCCTTCACTTCCACGACGTCTGGCAACTTGTCAAGATGGGCACCGAGCCCCTGTGCGATCTTGCGGGCCGCGTCGTACTCAAGAACGAATCCCGCTAGCTTCCCTTTGCCTTCGTCGTCATCGTCAGATTCATCCTCTTCATGGGACTGGTCGCCAAGTTCATTCGTCGTTCCCGCGCCGAGGGTCCACAACCACATCGCGGTGAGCCGCGCATCTTCTTCCAGACCAGAAGCATCGGCTCCCTCGAACATCATGGAAAGCGCCTCGCGCGCTACTGCTGCCCACACTTCCTCAAGGTACTCCTTGAGGCCGACCCTGTCTCCCGAGGCCTTCTCCACGTGGGAGTACTGAGAGTAGATTTCAAGAGCAGGACCGAGACACGCGAAGATTGCATCCGCTCCAACAACGCCTTCTGCAGCAAGGCGAGGCATCCAATCGTGGATTCGGATTGGCAACGCGGATAGGACCGCACGCCAACTTCCGACACTGTCCGTCCGAAGAGAACCGTCGGCGTTTTCTCGTGGCCTGCACACGAGATGAATAGATGAAGTGAGTGTGGCGGACCGCAACGCGCGGAGCCTTCCCTGGCGCTCTGTGTCGATGGGCCACGAGGCGACGATAGTCCAGCCTGCATCGATCATCGCCTGCAACTGCGCCTCCCAAGCACCCGTCCCCTTGTGTGCGAAGACGACGACGCCAAGGCCATCTGGCGTAACGACGCGGCGACATTCATCCATGGCGGAAGCCATGAGTCGTTCGTAGTTCTCGCGTGTCTTGTACCCGTACATCTTGTTCCGCTCGGCCAGTTGGACGATCTCCTCCTTCTTCGGCGCAAGAATCCCAGAAAAGAGGCCTGGGAAGAGGTGCCCGACAGACTGCTTCAGCCAAACGTAGAAGTAGTCCGAGAGATCGGCGTACGGGACTAAGTCGTAGTACGGAGGATCAGTGAACACCAAGCCGGCGGAATCTGAGGGATAAGGCAACGCGGTCGCAGAAGCCGACAAGGACTGTCCGTGTCCATCTTGGACCGCCGCAGTCTCAATGACCTCTGCAATATAGCCGCAGCATCGCTCCCAAGACCCGCTGACGTTTGCGAATGGATTCGCCTCCGCGTAGTCCCATATCGTCCCCAGAGCCTGCCGTCCGAACGTGTTTCCTAACTTCTCGCCGACACTGATCCATCGGCACAGGCTGGAGTGGAAGTCTGCCATCTTGTCGATTGCGAAAGCGAGCAAGGTGACAATCGCAGTCCGAAAGGCAGAGTCGTCGGGATAGAGGCTGGGCTCGATATCCCTTAGCTTCTGGGTGAATGTCCGGAGGTGGAGCGCCTGGCGCGGTGCGTACAGGTCGCCCCAAGTCTCGACGCCCAGGAGTTTAATGTTGAAGATACTTCGGAGGTAGGGGAGCGGTTCTGAGGGAAGAGCAACTGCTGACGGATCGCCGCTCGATAGTACGTTGCGTGCCCGCGACACAGCGCGCTCGTCTCGCTCAGTTGCTGGCCGGTAGCTCTTCGCGCCGTCCTTCATCGTAACCACGCAGAGCAGGCGGGCGTCAGAGGTCCCACCTCTGCGGTTCGCAAACTGAGCGCGAACATTCGCTGGCGGCGTGGTGTATCCGCAAGCAGGACAAAGTGCGGCTCCCCGCCGCACTGTCCCCCCATCCGGAGACTTGTGTCCGCTAACAGGCGAGCACAAGATCTGGTTCCCCCCTCGCTCCCATCGAATCTCAAGAAACACGGACTTCTTGCCCTTGGTGGCGAGGACTGGAGACCTTATAAGTGGGATCTCCACACCGCAGCCAGGTCCCTCGCATCGCACCGTGCGGGCCCAAAGGTAAGCAATGGGCACCGAGCCATCCTTGTCGATGGGGTAGTACTCCTTAAGATCCTTGAACGCCAGTGCTCCCAGTTCTCGCGCCCTAATGCGAAACTCCTCTGCCAGCCTCACTCCGTACTTCGGAAACCACTCCAGTAGCGCCTTGTTCAGCAGAACAGGAAGCGGATTAAGATCCGATGCGTGCGCAACTGCTCCTACTCTCATGGCCTCCAACGGGATTGAACCGCCCCCGCAAAACGGGTCAAACACTACGGGCCTATCACCTCGAGATGTGCAGGCAGCCGTCAAGCGCTGGCACATCGCCGTCATTTGGGAATTGCTGGACGCATCCCAGTTCGCATAGTCGGCGATAAAGTCTAGAAGCGCTCCACGTAGCGCCTTCCAGTCGGTAGTGGTCTGGAACGACGAGATCTCCCTGGCTATTCTGTTCCAATTGTCCCAGTGCGCCTGACACAAGACCGCCACATTCTTATCAGTGCGCACTTGCTCCGCGAAGTCGCAGACCGCTCGCACGGCTTCTTGGCGGAAAGACGTTGGACACTCCGGATCCATTGGATCCGGCCAAAGGGAAGCGCACAGCACCGCACGACACGCGCCTAGCGGGCGGCGCGCCCACCAGATGTGAAGGGTCGAAATGTGACCGTGCCGGATCGACTTCTCCCTACTAGCATGGGCGGAGATCTCCCTGATTGGAAGGTCGACCTCGATGAGCCGCTTCGGGTACTTCTGGACTTCAGCCACTACACGGTTCCTTCCGTTCCACACGCCCGCCGTCGTGCCCCTCCCGCGTCTCCTGGGAAGTGCCCGACAGAATCGCTGCTGACGCTACATGGTAGTGCTCCACGCGTGACACCGGCTTCCACCCCAGCCGCGCGGGGTCCTGCACGATGTGCAACTCAGGCGTCGTCTTGCAGTTGAAGACCACGTAGAGCCAGTAGTCCGCCTTGAGGCGCTGCGCCGTCTTGTACTCGTTCGACGACAGGGCCACTTCGCCCACCGCCGCACGGCCCTTCACCTCGATGAAGCGCGACGCGATGTACGCCCCAGGCTCGCTAGGGTGGGGCTTGCGCGATAGCAGGTCGTACCCCCGGTTTTCGTTTTCCACGCTGGTCACTTCCCAGCCCAGGGCGGTCTCGTACTTGATGGCTTCTTCGACGGCGACGCGCTCGACCTCCGCATCCGTCACCATCTCGGCTACGTCAGGTCTGATCCTGTCCGGATGGGGCGCAACCCAGGCCTGGCCCATGAAGTGGATGTCAGAGATCGTGCAGAGCTGCTCCATGTCGAGCTGCTTGAGTCTCGTATCCAGCCGGTGGGTCAGCTCGTCGTAATGCTGCTCCGCCTGGACGATAAGCCCCTGCATCCCTGTAGGATTGTCACTTCCAGAGAGGCGGTCCTGGTAGTCCCCGAGCTGGAGCTGCGCCCGGTCGATGAGCGCGCTAAGCGACAGCTCCACGTGCTTGCGGACAATCCTCGTCTGCTTTTCCCGCTCTACCCGTTGGGTGGCCACCCAGGGCGCCAGCGCCTGGTGGAGGAGGGCGGCTTCAGCCTGGGCGCGGTCTGGCATGTCGAAGAGCGGCAAGAGCGACAACGTGGGAGGAGAGGGCGTACCTCTCGGGGCGGGGATGAGGTCCAAAAACACCGTCGGCTGGCGGACAGTGAGGCCCGTCTTGTCCACGCGCACCACGAAGAGTCTGCGGTGCAGTACGTTCGCGCGGCCGTCCTTGATCGAAGCGGCGAAGACGTCGAGCCGGTACGGCTCGGCTGTCTGCAGGTCGTACAGGACCGCCCCGCGCTGCAGGTCGTCCGCGACCCGCGCCTCCAGGTCCGTGCGCATGGCTTCGAAGAGCGCGTGCCCCGGCGTAACCCACTCCAGTGTGGGGTCGTCCTTGAGCAACTTCTGGTCAAAGGCAACGCGCCCGTACTCCTTCGCAAGCACGCCGAAACGGCCCTCCTGCACCGGCCCTCTGGCGAGGACGTTCTTCGGCAGCTTGCCCACCTTGAAAACGTGCGCGGCGTGCTTCTCTGCCTTGAGTGGCACCCCCACGATGGGGCCAGCGGCCACTGCGAACTCCTCGATCACCTCGGGCACCAGGCGCCGCTCTTTAGCCTCCGCGGTCTTGCCGACGATGGCGCTCAGGTTCAGGTCACGCTTCGCGAGGCCCTCGAGCGTGGACTCGGTGATCTGCTTGAACCGCTTGGGGTCGAGCTCAACCTCGACGCGGTCCTTAATGTCCTGCTCCCTGATCTTGCCGGCGTACAAATCACGGAACATCTTCTCGAGCAGGTTCGACGGGAACACGTCGCCCACGACATCGAAGACCTTGTCGGACTCCAGGTCCTCTCGGATTTTCTTCAGCCGGGAGAGCAACGTGGCCAGCACCCGCCCTTCCATCGTGTTCGTGGCGGCGAAGTTGAAGACCACGCAGTCGTGGAGCTGCCCGTACCGATGGATGCGACCCATGCGTTGCTCGAGCCGAACGGGATTCCACGGGATATCGTAGTTGATCATGAACCAGCAGAACTGCAGGTTGATGCCTTCCCCAGCGGCCTCCGTCGCTACGAGAACCTGGGCGTCCTCCCGGAACTCCTTCTCCGCGTAGATGCGCGTGCCCGGCGTGTCGCGGTCGCCGACCTTCATCCCGCCGTGGATTTGGGTGACCTTGAGATTCCACTCAAGAAGCTTGCCCCGCGGACGGCTGTCTTTCCCGTCGCCCGCCAGGTAGTCGAGCGTGTCCTTGTGCTCGGTGAAGATGAGCAGCTTCATCTTCGGGTCCTCGAAGATGCCCCACTTCGTCAGCACCTTGCGCAGCGTCGCCAGCTTCGACTCGATCTCGCTCTTCTCCAGCAGTCGCGCCTCGTCGATGAGACCGGTGAGCGACTGGATCTCTTCTCGGAGCTGCGCGGGGTCGAACGAGATGACCGCCGCCTCCGCGTCGTCGAGGAGTTTCTGCTGCTCGTCCTCGGTGAGATCATCGAAGTCGTCCGGCAGCGCCTTGG
>Ga0208459_1001988_pt1 | contig 18088 bp, 15 predicted proteins | sample AD_UKC087_MetaG_FD_184433 | JGI IMG/M metagenome (GOLD analysis project Ga0208459, IMG submission 184433) | Active sludge microbial communities of municipal wastewater-treating anaerobic digesters from USA - AD_UKC087_MetaG (SPAdes) (version 2) | ecosystem: Engineered > Bioreactor > Anaerobic >... | reverse complement strand
CCAAGATCATTGACAAGTGTACAATTCTTTCTGCAATTTGGTGAAATGTACTCTTGCATTACTGCTTCATTTGTGATATAATAAATTGTAAGTGTGCATTTTTGGCAGTAAAAGGCGCTGCCGGCACAAATATTTTTATGAAAAGAGGAAAACAAATGCCTGCAAATATTGTAGTCGGAACTCAGTGGGGAGACGAAGGAAAGGGCAAGATCATCGACATCCTTGCTTCCCGTGCAGATGTTGTTGTACGTTCACAGGGCGGCAACAACGCCGGTCACACTGTGGTAAACAACGGCGAGGTCTATAAGCTCCACCTTGTACCCTCGGGTATCCTTTACCCCAACGCCCTCAATCTTATCGGCGCAGGAGTAGTTCTTGACCCCAAGGACTTCATCGGCGAGCTGGATAACCTGGAGGCAAGAGGTATAAAGACTCAGGGCTACCTCAAGGTAGACCCCCGTGCTCAGATAGTTATGCCATGGCATATTGCTCTGGACGGTCTCTCAGAGGCTTTCCGCGGCGGCAAGGACATCGGTACCACAAAGAGAGGTATCGGCCCCACATACATGGACAAGTACGAGCGCTGCGGTATCCGTATGTACGACCTTGTTCACCCCGAGGTACTGGCTGAGAAGATACAGTCCACAGGTAAGCTCAAGAACGAGATAATCACCAAGGTATACGGCGGCGAGGCTTTCGACCTTGACGCAGTTACAAAGGAGTACACAGAGTACGGCAAGAGACTCCTCCCCTACATGGACGACGTTTCCGTTCTCACCTTTGAGGCTCACAAGGCAGGCAAGACTATAATGTTCGAGGGCGCTCAGGCTACCCTTCTGGACATCGACTTCGGTACATACCCCTATGTTACCTCATCTCACCCCCTGTCAGCAGGTGTGTGCGTAGGTACAGGCGTTGGTCCCAAGGTCATCACAAATATCATCGGTGTTGCCAAGGCTTACACCACCCGTGTGGGCAAGGGTCCCTTCCCCACAGAGCTGGATGACGCTACAGGCGACCAGATCAGAAACGTAGGCGGCGAGTTCGGTACCACCACAGGCAGACCCAGAAGAACAGGCTGGTTCGACGCAGTTATCGTCCGCCACTCAGTAAGAGTAAACGGACTTGACAGCCTGGCTATCAACAAGCTGGATACTCTCGCAAACATCGATACTCTCAAGATGTGCGTGGCTTATAAGAAGCCCGACGGCAGCGTTATCAAGGAGTTCCCGCCCACACTGGAGGAGCTTGAGGGCTGCGAGCCTATCTATGAGGAGTTCCCCGGCTTCAGCGAGGACATCTCAAAGTGCACAAGCTTCGATGAGCTCCCTGCAAACTGCAAGAGCTACATCGCCCGTCTCGAGGAGCTGGTAGGCTGCCACGTAAGCATGGTAGGTATCGGTCCCGACAGAGCACAGATCCTGGAAAGATAAAGGAATATGACCGTTCAGCCGCTTCGGCGGCTGTTCGTTTATAATGATATGGGCATCTCTGAAAACCTATTTGGCAAAGGAAAAACCGGATAGGTGCGGCAGAGGCAGGGGAAATTCCCGAAGGCGTGCTGACGCACTCCGAGGAAGTCTGACGCAGAATATGTCGTGCATAGCTGTTTTTCTCAAAACCGGATTTTCAGAGATGCCCATATGTATCAAGGGGGTAATATCATGAAGTTCAGAAAAAGCGCCGTGGCAGCTGTGATCGCAGCAGCCGCACTGTCCATGACCACTGCGTTTCCCGCATCAGCAGCAACCGTCAGCGATCTCCCCGCAGCAGTGACCGCATATGAGGGCGAGGAAGATCTTCCCCGCGTAAAGTCCGAGGCTGAGGCTGCGAATTATTTCCTTCAGGAATTCAAGAAGCATAATACCAATATCGATTTCCTCATCACAGAACCTGAGGACGACGATTACGAAAGGATCAGTGACCGTATAACCTCCTGTCTGAAAGGATTTTCAGGCATCCCCGATGAGGGAGTCTATCTCTCCATGGAAGCTACCACGCGGGCAAGCTCTATATACCCCACTAAAGACGGGTTTCGCTTCACCTGCACCAGCACCTTCATCACCACCGTCGAGCAGGAGGCTCAGGTGACCGAGGAGATACAGAAGATCCGCCAGACACCGGAATTCAAGGCGGCATACAATGACACCCCCTATAACAAGATACGCTGGGCTTATGACTATGTTACAAGAAACATGGTACTCACAGACGATCTCATGGATACTGACCGCAGCTCAGCATACAGCGTTCTCTTTAACCATGAAGCAAATGAAGAAGGTCAGATCCATTTCCTCATCAGACTTCTGGGAGAGATGAACGTACCCTGCGAACCCTATGTCACCAATCTCAACTCCCTTACAGAAGACTCTCTTGACGCCCACTTCCTCTGCATTGCGCAGATAAGGAATTATAACTACTTCCTGGATCCCGTCTGGGACAAGAAGCTTAAAGACACGGGCCGCAACTTCTTCATGAAGGGCTACATTGACCTTGACAGCAAGAACGGCGGCAAGGCGGACTTCACTCATATACACCTTTTCCAGCTGTTCAGCTTCGGCGAAGAGGTCCCGCTGGAAGACGAAATGAAGGAGCTCGGGATCTCACCGAATGCCTATCCTTTGCCCGAGTATTTCTCCGGCGATATAAATGATGACGGCTCCGTCAATTCCGTAGACACTTCCAATGTACTTGCCGAGTACGCAAGACTGTCTACAAGTGACCACACCGGAATTTTCACAGACAAACAGCAAAAGGCTGCCGATGTTGACAACAACGGCGCCATAGACGCTGTTGACGCCTCAAAGATACTTTCCTACTATGCCTACGCTTCAACCAATGACTATCCCATGAGCATAGAGAATTATCTCAGCTGATACAGCTCTTCCGAAAGGAGGTAAGATCATGAAATTCAAGGCAATGGCAGCTGCGGCTGCAGCGGCGCTGACACTTCTGTCAGCAGCTGTATCCCCCTTTGCCGCCTATGCAGCAGTCCCCTCGATGCCTGCTGTAACACTTGAGATAACCGCCGCAAGCAAGGAGGACGCAGCTTCTCAGATGCGCAGCGCCCTTAAAGCCCATCAGACCTCATTCTCGGTCAACTTTTACTATGATGGTGAGAAGATCGACCTGAAGGATATGAGCGGACTCATGATGTACAACGCCTGCGACGAAACAGGTGTAGGTACAGAGGGCGATTATCTCAGATTTGCAATAAAGCGGTACAAATGCAACGCAAAAAGCTCGGGAAACAACTATATCCTGGATTATGAGGTGGATTACTACACCACCCCCGAGGAGGAGGAAAGACTCACCGATGAGATAAACAAGCTGGTGGAGTCCCTTGACCTTGCAAGCCTTTCCGACTATGCAAAGATACGGGTACTCTACAAGTACGTTACCTCTAATATCACCTACTCACAGAATATATCCGACCCATATGTCTACTCTGCATACTGTGCGGTATTCAACAAGCACGCCGTGTGTCAGGGAATAACCCAGCTCCTTTACCGCCTTTACAATGACAACGGCATACCCTGCCGCATCATCGCCGGAAAGTCCCATGACTATTCGGAACAGAACGCGGACGGCTATCATGTGTGGCTCATAGTAAAACTGAACGGCAGCTATTACCTCCTTGACCCCACATGGGATCTTAAATACAAAGGAATGACCTTCCACTATTTCCTCAAGGGCAGCGGAGACTTTGACTCTGATATTCCTTCACTGACCCACATCGCCCAGAATGACAACGGTCTTTCCTTCCCCGATTACAATTCGGAAGCCTTCAGGACTAAGTATCCTTTGAATACGAGCCTGTATCCCGAGCCTGTATGCACTCTCGGTGATATAAGCGGCAACGGCTCAATCGACGCCGTAGACGCATCAATGATACTCATGGAGTACGCCCGTTTATCAGCAGGCAGGATTTCCTCATTCACCACTTCCCAGTATATTTATGCGGACGTGGATCACAATGGAAAGTCCGATGCGGTTGACGCTTCAAAGGTACTGGCATACTACGCCGCTAAGTCCAGCGGCAATGAGCAATCCCTGAATGATTATATAAAATCTCATTGAACGAGGTGTTAGATATGTATGATGAAAATAACCTTACAGGCGGTCTGCCCGAGGAGATAGACTATACCCCGAGCACACCGAAGAAGGAAGGCCCCACAGGGGTATCTGCTCCTGTACTTGATGACTTTGAGTATGCGGCACCTTCGTCCAAGAAGGACGGCCCCACAGGAGTATCTGCTCCCGTGCTTGACGATATGGGCGGATATACTCCCAGCTCTGAGAAAAAGGGCGCACCTACAGGCGTTTCCGCTCCCGTGCTTGATGACAATATCCCTTATACAAGCGAGAAGAAGGGAGCTCCAACAGGAGTCTCCGCACCTGTGCTTGATGATAATGCTCCTTATACACACGATAAACTCGTTCTCTCGGACGAGGATATAATCAGCGGTCTCACCCCAGACCTGAGGGCAAGATTTGACGCTCTCCCTGCCGACAAGCAGCAGCAGATAATCGATATGAGAAGAACTCAGCTGGGAGCAGTAGCTCCGCCTGTGGAGATAAAAGCTCCCATACTTGATGAGGACAACTACACTCCTCCCCCGAAGAAGGAAGAGCCAAAGCAGCCTGAGGCGCCTGTAACGGCACCTATCCTTGACGACGAGCCTGAGCTGCCGAAATATCAGTCAAAATATGTTGACGAGGGCCTTGAGAGAGTCAAGGCAGAGGCTGCAAAGAAAGCAGTTTCCTCTCAGCTGGTATCCGACCAGAAGGACTCAAAGGCAAGCCTTCAGATGATGCTCCAGCTGAAGGAGGAAGCAAGACAGGCAAGCGCGAAGAAGGGCTTCAAGATAACCATAGTCCTTGCCATACTGGGCGTTGTTGCCGCAGTCACATTCTTCCTGCTCTATGCGGGAATGCTGGGTCTTGAATACAAGAACGGACTTGAAGGATTCAGCGGAGTCATCTCCAATTCCGCAATATATATCGCAGTTGCAGTAGCGCTGTGTTCACTTCTCCTGCTGACAGGTGTAGGCGGCTGCAAGTCGCTGTGCACATTTGTACTTCTCCTGTTCGGCATAATACAGCTGTTCCCGGGAATACCCATGATACCCCAGCACAAGGGCAACATAGCACTGGCAGGCGGCCTTTATGCAGTCACCATTGCACTTACCGTTGTATGCTTCTTTATGCTCTGCGGAAGCGAGGACGTCGGAAACTTCTTCAACAGGAACAAGGATATAAATTCAAGGCACTCATATTAAGCTTGGATAAATCATAATTTTGCTCCGCAAAATTCTGATTTGAGCCACTAGCCCTTAGCTGTTAGCTAATGTAGGGGACGCCGCCCTCGGCGTCCCACAAAATTCGTATTATAGTGGCGACTATCAACCGCTCAACCAGGGGACGCCTTCTCTTACAAGGCGTCCCCTCTCCAAAAACAGTCCACCGGACTGTTTTTGGATTCACCCCTTGCGAGGCGCCTGACGTAATAAGGGGCTCTGCCCCTTGAACCCCGCCAGAGGCGCTGCCTCTGGACTCTGCCAAAGGAACACAGTCCCTTTGGAATCCCATTCATAGTTGCCGCAAGGTATTACGATAAATTTTGATTTATCTTAACAAAAAAGTCCCTGAGCGAACAGCAGCGCTCAGGGCTTCCATTTATGCTTCTTCTTTTTTTATCCTGAAAATGGCTCTGAGAAGTCCCGAGATAAACTTAGGGCTCCTTATGACGACTATCTTCAATATGTACTCCCTCCTTTGATGAACTATAACATTATATTCATCAGAGGCGTTTTTGTTACTTCTTCTTTTTGGAAGTCAGTATCACAAGGGCAAGTCCGTCCTTTATGCGAAGGGCTGCCTCATTGTCTGTTATCTCATTGCTGACGCCTATGGGGAAGGACTGCACCATGCGGTAGTCCTCAAGGGGATACTTGACTCCGCGGAGGTACTCGATGCCCACGCTCTCTGTCATGGCAAAAACGGACAGATACACACCTTCACCCGATTTCTTGTAGGTGACCTCGCCCTCGTCCGCCTCCTGTATCAGCATACGGCTGCTTCCCTGTATCTCAAGGCTGCAGCCCTGCTGAAGGGCGTAGACCATAGTCTGGATATTTGCAAAGCTGTGCTCGGGGCGGTCACCGCCGAGAGCTCCGTAGAGGTCAATATTGGAATAACCCATCTCTATAGCTTTCTTTACCGCCATAAGGGTATCTGTGTCGTCCTTTTCGGGTACACCTCTGAGCACCTCTACTCCCATAGGGAGCTCCTCACCGTAGGAATCGAAATCTCCCACTATCATATCGGGAAGTATTCCCAGCCTTACCGCGTGTCTGTAGCCGCAGTCGGCACAGATGAAATAGCTGTATCTTGCCCAGAAATCAGAGTCCTTATACTTCTCCAGGTCGGGCATATCGCCGCCTGCAAATATAGCGCATCTGTTCATTTCAGCTCCCACTCCTTCAGCTGTTTAGCTTCTTCATACATAGTTTTATAGCTCTCATGGCGGCTGCGGGATATCTCTCCCCTCTCAACCGCCTCAACTACGGCACAGCCCTTTTCGCAGAGGTGTGCGCAGTCGCGGAAACGGCAGTCCTCCGTAAAGGGGGCGAACTCGCGGAAACAACCTGCCAGCTCCTCCTTGCGGATAATGTCGTATCTGTTTGTTTCAAATGTGGAAAAGCCCGGGGTATCTGCTATGTAACCGCCGCCGCTGAGCTTATAGAGCTCCGCATGGCGCGTGGTATGTCGTCCTCTGCCCAGCTTGCGGCTTATCTCACCCGTAGCGATGTTCAGTGACGGGTCCACCGCATTGAGCAATGTAGACTTTCCTGCTCCGGAATTGCCTGTAAAGGCGCTTATCTTTCCCCTGAGCAGCTGTCGTACCGCCTCAACGGAGGCTTCGTCATCGTAGTTCACCTCAGCAACTTCAATTCCTATGCCGCCGTATATCTCATGTACGGGACGACTGTCGCCCAGGTCAGCCTTGGTGATGACCACCACAGGTGTGATGTCCTTGTACTCGGCAATGGCGATGAACTTGTCCAGTATGAGATAATTGGGTGCCGGCTCACAGGTGGAAACAATGAAAATGAGCTGGTCAAGGTTGGCGAGAGGAGGTCTTATGATACAGTTCCTGCGGGGAGCTATCTCGGTGATGACCCCGTCCTCCAGTGTGACGTTGTCTCCCACGCATGGGCTGATACCTTTATTGCGGAAAACTCCTCTTGCCTTGCACTCGCATATACCGTCAGGGGACTCTACTGTGTAGAGTCCCCCTAAGCATTTTATTATAAGTCCGCTGTACCTTTCAGCCATCAGTTCCAGATCCAGTTATTGTTCTCGTCCCAGTAGCCGTTTACGCCGGGCTCATAGAATACCCAGCCGCCGTTTACCCAGGTACCGAGTATGCCGTCTGCATCTGTATAGTAGTACCAGATACCGTCACGGGCAAATCCGTTTACACCCTCCTGGTGATCGTTCTGAGGAGGATCAGTGTTCTGAGGATGCTCAGTCTGCGGCTGAGGCGGCTCTGTGGGAGCCTCTGTCTCAGGCTGCGGGAATCCGCCTACTGCCTGGAATGCGCCGTAGATGTCCTCTGAGTCTGTTGTATACTTGCCTGTTGCGAAGTTGAATGTGTAGGTTCCGAGGAGAGCATTTGCGGAAGTGCTCAGGTTTGTAAGACGAGCTCTTACTGATACCTTCTGACCGGAACCGTCAAGTGTCATGGGAACGCTGCCCATATCAGGACAAAGGATAAGACCCGAAGATTCTGCCTTTGTCTTGCCCTTGTCATCTGTAAGGATGAAGTCGATGCTGAAGCGTCCGCTTGCATCGGAAGGAAGCGGGATAGTGATATCCACCTTACCGTCGGGGATAGTACCGTCGCTGACATAGAGAGTGATAGTGGAGCCGCCCTCGATCTTTGTGCCCTTGGGAGGATCCTGCTCAACGACCTTGTCCTTCTTCTCATATGAAGGGATAGGCTCGGTGACTACCTTCAGGTTCTTGTAGCCTGCTCTCATGGTAGCGTCATCGATAGTAAGGCCAACATAGTCCTCCATCTCGAACTGCTCTGCATTAGCGCCCATGCTGACGTAGAGTATTACAGTGGAGCCCTTGTGTACCTCAGTACCCTCTTCAGGCTCAGACTTGATAACATAATCCTTGGTGACCGTACCGTGTGACTGCTTTCGTATATCAGGAACGATACCGCGCTCGGTGAGCTGAGCCTTTGCGAGCTCAACGTTCATATTGGATACACGGGGAACCTCAACTGTCTCCATACCCATACTGAGTGTTACCTTGCAGACATCGCCCTTGCTGAAAATATCGCCGGGCTCGATACCCTGCTTGATGATGGAGTTTTCCTCAGCCTCGTTGTACTCAGTTCCCTCTATCTCAAAATGGATAACGTTGCCGTAAGCAGCAACAGCCTGGTTGTAGTCCCAGCCGTAGAGGTCGGGCATAGTCTTGTCTCCGTTCTTGAGACCGCCCTTGAGGAGGCCGCTGAGGAGAGTAACTACAAATATTACCGCAACGATGATAACTACAACGACAACAGCGGTAAGAACAGGAACTACCAGTGAAGAACGTTCCTCCTCTTCCTCCTCGTCATCCTCATCATCGTAATCCTCGCCATAATCCTCGGGATAAGCGTCATTGTATCTCTGTGATACTGCGCCTGCTGAGGAACTGCCGCCTGCTGCCATAGCAGCTGCGCCTGCGCCCGCACCCACTGCCGAAGCAGCCTTTGCGGCATAGGCATTAGCCACCTCCTGGCGGCTCTCTGACTGTACCTCAGTGCCAGCGGACTGGTCGAGGATCTCATCGTTAACGTCCTCGTCGTCCTCTGTATAGTAACCGAAGGAGATATGGGGATCGGCCTTGAAGGCTTCGATATCGCTTATCATCTCGGCTGTGGTCTGGTATCTGTCCTCGGGAGCCTTTTCCATAGCTCTGAGGACTATCTCCTCAAGGCCGTCAGGGATATCGGGATTGATAGCTCTGGGGCGCTCGGGAATATCATGCATATGCATAACTGCGATAGCAACGGGGTTATCGCTGTCGAAGGGCTTTCTTCCCGTGAGCATCTCATACATCATAGCGCCCGCTGAATAGATATCGCTCTTGGCGTCGGTAACATTTCCGCTTGCCTGCTCGGGGCTGATATAATGAACGCTTCCGATGGCCTGATCGGTAGCGGTCTTGCCCTCCTCACGGGCGAACTTGGCGATGCCGAAGTCCATGACCTTGATAGTGCCGTCCGTGAACATCATGATGTTCTGGGGCTTGATATCGCGGTGAACGATACCCTTGTCATGAGCGTGCTGGAGTGCGCGGAGGATCTGTATCACGAAGTGGACCGTATCCTTCCATGTGAGGACCTTTTCCTCCTCGATGTACTCCTTGAGGGTGATACCGTCGATGTACTCCATGACGATATACTGTATCTTCTCTGAGAAGCCCACATCGTATATCTTTACGATATTCGGGTGGGAAAGAACTGCAATAGCCTTGGATTCATTTCTGAAGCGGCGCAGGAACTCCTCGTTCTCAGCGAATTCCTTCTTCAGAATCTTAATGGCGACCGTTTTGTTGTCGATAACATCGACGCCCTTGTACACTTCAGCCATGCCTCCGACGCCGATAAGCTCGGTTATCTCATATCTTCCGTCGAGCTTTTTGCCAATATTCTTATCCATTTCCTTTCCTCCTGCGTTAGTCAGAAATTACCGCGACAGTCACGTTATCGCGGCCGCCCTTGCGGAGCGCTAATTTAATAAGTTCGTCTGCAACGTCATCGAAATCGGAATTGAGGATGACGCTGTATATTTCATCGTCGCCGCAGTAGCCCGAAAGGCCGTCCGAGCACAGCAGCAGACTGATCTTGTCCTCATAATCAAGCATAAAGGTATCCGTCAGAACGGTTTTTTCGACGCCTACCGCTCTCACCAGCATATGCTTCTGAGGGTGTACCTCCATTTCCTCCTCGGTTATCTTGCCCTGTTCAAAGAGCACCGAGGCGACATTGTGGTCAGTGGTTATTTTTACAAGTCCCGTATCGGTGATGAGATAGGCTCTGCTGTCACCGACGTTGGCAATGAAGGCGGTTTTCTTAGTGACGAAGGCAGCTACGCAGGTGGTGCCCATGCCGAAATTCTTGAAGTCGAATCTCGCCCGTGTATAGATCACGGAATTTGCTGCCGATATCGAGGAGATAAGGAGCTTGCGGATATCCTCGTCGCTGAGACTTTCCTTATAGTCAGCCGAAAAACGCTGGAAGAATTCTTCTATCGCGAGCGCACTTGCTTCCTTGCCTGCGCGTTCGCCCCCCATGCCGTCGCACACGACGGCGAGAACATTGTGGCCGAAGTATTCGCATCTTACCGCGTCCTGGTTTTCCTCGCGCTTAAGACCGATATCCGTGCCATAGCGAAATCTCAAGTATCCGCACCCCCATTCTTTCTGTTCTGTTCAGCCGCGTCGCGTCTCAGCTGACCGCACGCAGCTTCGATATCGCTTCCGAGAGTTCTTCTCACGGTAGCGTTTATCCCCCGTCTGCCCAGCTGCTTCGCGAATTCAGCAACACCCGAGCGGACCGTCCGATAATTTCGTTCCCTTACCTTATTGACGGGGATAAGGTTCACATGGCAGTTCATACCGCGGAGGAGAGCCGCAAGGGTATCCGCATCCGCAGGTGATGAATTGACGTTGTCGATAACGGCGTACTCAAAGGTTATGCGCCGTCCCGTCTTATCTATATAGTACCGGCAGGCTTCCATAAGGCTGTCGATATCATATTTTCTGTTTACGGGCATGATCCTGCTCCGTCCCTCGTTGTCCGCACAGTGGAGGGACACCGAAAGGGTGAGCTGGAGCTTCTTATCCGCCAGCTCGTATATCCGCGGAACGATACCGCAGGTGGAGAGCGACACATGGCGAAGGCTCATATCGTTGCCGTCCTTGTGAGACAGCAGCGTGAGGAACTTCATCACGTTGTCAAAGTTATCGAGAGGCTCGCCTATACCCATAAGCACCACTCCCGAGACCTTTTTCCCGGAATCACGCTCGGCCTCGTAGATCTGCATAAGGATCTCCGAGGCAGCAAGGTTTCTGACGTAGCCGGCAATGGTGGAGGCACAGAAGTTACAGCCCATTTTGCAGCCCACCTGAGTGGACACACAGATGCTGTATCCGTAGCTGTACTCCATGAGCACAGTCTCGACAAAATTCCCGTCAGAAAGCCTATAAAGATATTTTACCGTATTATCTATAGCAGATTCAAGCTTTTTCTGTATAAATAGTCCATTTATACAAAATTTTTCTTTCAGAGCACTGCACAATTGGACAGATATATCAGTCATTTTATCAAAATCGAAGACTCTTTTAACATGAAGCCACTGGAATATCTGCTTAGCGCGGAATTTTTTCTCGCCCATAGCCATAAGAGCTTCCGTCAGTTCTTCAAGATCGAGACTGAGAATATCGACTTTTTCCAATTTATCACCCTACTTTTTCCTGAATTTTGCTATAAAGAAGCCGCTGCCGAAATCAGGCGGCATAAGTGTAGCCATAGTGCCGAAGCTCCTGCCCAGCATGGGCGGCAGTTCCACTGCCTCCACCTCGGGATGCTCGCGGAGCAGTCTCTCGCAGACCTCCTCGTTCTCGGCTCTCCTCACCGTACAGGTTGAGTAGACCAGAGTGCCGCCTGCTCCGAGATAGTTCAGCGCATTGCACACTATTTTATATTGTATGTCGGGGAGCCCCGCAAAATCCGAGATATCCTTGTATTTGATCTCGGGCTTGCTGCCGATGACTCCCAGTCCCGAACAGGGGACATCACAGAGTATCCTGGTAAATTCTGGCAGCCCGGGATTGAACTTTGCAGCATCCCCTGCCGCTGCCCTTATATTGGTGAGGCCAAGTCTCTCAGCGCCTCTGCGGATAAGCTCCGCCCTCTTTTCGTGGAGGTCGAAGGCGTATATCTCTCCCTTGCCGCCCATGAGCTCAGCCATGGTGAAGGTCTTGCCGCCGGGAGCAGCGCATATATCCAGCACCCTGTCCTCCTCCGTAGGAGCAAGGCTCAGGCAGCACAGCTGTGAGGCAAGTCCCTGAACGTGGAACCAGCCATTGCGGAAAGCCTCTGTAGAAGCCGCATCGCCGCTGCTGATACTGTAGCAGCAGTCCATGACCTTTCCCGCGCCCATACCCTCAAGGGCACCGAGCAATTCTTCCTCTGTACATCTAATCGCATTTCTGCGGATATATGTGACATTTTTTTCCAGAGAAGCCGCAAGGAATTTTTCCGCAGCCTCGCTGCCGTAATCCGAGCTGAGGCTCCTTACCAGAGCCACAGGAGCGGAGTACTTAACGGACAGTGCTTTTTCTCTGTCTTTGGGCAGTTTTATCTCCCTGCCGCCGCGGATGAAGTTTCGCAGCACCGCATTGACCATGCCCGAAGCGCTGGTCTTGCGGAATTTCTTTGCAAGCGCCACGCTCTCGTTGACTGCCGCGTTATCGGGAACGCTGTCCATATACATTATCTGATAGATACCGCAGCGCAGTATATTCAGAATGATACTGTCGAGCTTGTTGACCGGACGGGAGCTGAGCCCGCCGATGATGTGGTCCAGAGTCAGCTTCCGCTCAATAACTCCGTAGTAGATGGCGGAGCACAGCTTCTTCTCCCTGCCGTCAAGATCCGAATTTTTCAGACCGCTGTCCAGCTGAAGATTGGAGTAGCTGCCGCTGCCGAAGGTCTTATCCAGCAGCTTTACAGCCAGGTATCTTGCATCGCCCATTATCTTCTCCTGGCTGCCATAAGGAGCCTGAGGAGCTGGATCATGGATACCACAAGGCTTGTAACATAAGTGAGAGCAGCTGCTGTCAGCACCTTCTTAGCAAGGGGAACCTCTCTAAGCTCAAGGATATTGTCCTGCTCAAGGGTCTTGAGTGCTCTGCTGCTGGCGTTGAACTCGCAGGGCAGAGTAACTATCTGGAATACCACCACAGCCATAAACAGCGCGATGGAAAGGTATATCAGAGAAGTACCTATAGTAAGGCTGCTGAGCAGTATACCTATCACAAGCACGATATACCACAGCCTTGAACAGAAGTTGGTTATGGGAACCAGCTTTGACCTCCAGATAATAGGTCCGTAGTTCTCAGCGTGCTGGCAGGCATGACCGCACTCATGTGCAGCAACGCCAATGGCAGCAACGGAGCGCTCTCCGTAGACTGCGTCCGAAAGTCTTACTACATTTGCAGTGGGATCGTAGTGATCCGTGAGCTTACCCTTTATGTGCTCCACCTTAACGTGGTAGAGGCCGTTTGAATCAAGTATGAGCCTTGCCACCTGATCGGCGGTAAGACCTCTTGAATTGCCCACCCTGCTGTACTTGCTGAAGGTGGAGCTTACGTGTATCTGCGCAAGCACGGGAAGTATCATCATAGCCAGCATGAGCAGGATATAGAGCAGATAATTTCCGCCCGTTGAGCGTGTACCGTAGCCGTAATAGCCGTAATATCTTGCGGCAGCCGTTGCCATACCGATCATATACATAGAACTTCCTCCTTATCCGAGGATCTCCCCCTCAGTGAGCTTCCTGCCCCTGAGGAAATCCTCTGTCTTCATGCGTTTCTTGCCCTCGGGCTGCACCTCGGTGAAAATGACCGCCCTGCCGTCGCCGCACTTTACCGCAAAGCGCTTCGTATCCACCACAGAGCCGTTCTCTGCGCTGTCGAAGCTGCCCTCAGCGATACATGAAGCGAAGACCTTCAGGCGCTTGCCCTCAAGCATGGTGAAGCCTGTTACGCCGCGGATGGTATTATGCACCTCCGCCGCGGTCTTTGAAAAGTCCAGAGCGCTCATCTCCTTGCGTATCATAGGAGAATAGCAGCTCAGGCTGTCGTCCTGCACCTCGGGGGAAAGGCTCCCCTTTTCCAGTGCATCTATAGTCTCTGCAAGGACCTCGCCGCCCATTGCGGAAAGTCTTGCGTACAGCTCCTCAAAGGTCTCGTTCTCGCCTATGGGAGTTGCTCTCTTTATGAGCATATCGCCCGTATCAAGTCCCTCGCTCATCTGCATCGAGGTGACGCCTGTCTCCTTCTCGCCGTTGAGGAGCACCCAGTTTATGGGAGCTGCTCCCCTGTATTTTGGCAGGAGCGAAGCGTGGATATTGATACAGCCGTATTTCGGCAGCTCAAGTATCTCCTTGGGGAGTATCTGACCGTATGCCGTTACGACTATGAGGTCGGGAGCTGTCTCCCTCAGAACCCTCATGGACTCCTCTGCGTCCTCGCCCTTTCTCAGTGACAGTGGCCGGTATACAGGTATATCGTATTCCAGAGCCGCAGCCTTAACGGGAGTAGGTATGAGCTTATAGCCCCGTCCCTTGGGCTTGTCGGGCTGGGTGAACACTGCCGCCAGCTCATGTCCGCTCTCAGCGAGAGTACGCAGACAGGGAACGGCGAAATCGGGAGTTCCCATAAATACTATCTTCATTACTTGCTCTCCTCGGGAACAAAGAATTCCTCCACTATCTCAGTGAAGATGTGACCGTCAAGGTGGTCATTCTCATGGCAGGTGCACTGTGCGCCCAGCTCGGTGAAATCACGCTCGAACCAGTTGCCGTTCCTGTCCTGAGCCTTCAGGTGGCACTTTGCAGGCCTTGTTACATATCCCCACACATTGGGGCAGGAAAGGCAGCCCTCCTGAACGCGCTGCTCTCCCTCCTTCTGACTCACCTCGGGGTTGATAGCCTCAACGATGTCGTTCTCATCAAGGTGCATGATGAATATCCTGCGGCAGACGCCTATCTGAGGAGCAGCAAGTCCCACGCCCTCAGCCTTGTTGAGAGTCTCGTGCATATCGTCCAGAAGCTGAGCCAGCTTCTCGTCAAACTTATCCACAGGCTTGCATACCTTGTGGAGTATCTCGTCTTTATCGGTTAAAATTCTTCTAAGTGCCATTCGATCATATCCTTTTGCATTTCAGACGCCCACATCGCCGTTCATATCGGCGTAGAGGGACGTATTTCTCATTTCCTTCAGTTTTGCCGACTCTGTGAGGATACCGCTTATAAATCCTCTCATCTCGGCGGTGTTCTTGCATTTCATTATAATGCGGTAGCGGTACTTCCCGTTTATCCTGCCGTAGGAGCAGCGGACAGGTCCCAGCACTCTCACGGGAGTTTTGGGCTGTATCTCCCTGAGCCTGTCGTTCATGAGCCTCAGCACAGCCTCCGCGCCCAGTCTCACGGTGATGTCCTCATTTCCTGAAAAGCAGAAAATACACATATCGCAGAGTGGCGGGAATATCATAGCGCGGCGTATGGCTATCTCCTCGTTATAGAAGCCCTTGTAGTCCTGAGCCGCCGCCAGGTTCATGATATAATGCTCGGGGATAAAGGTCTGTAGTATTGCCCTTCCCCGGCTGTCGCCGCGGCCTCCTCGTCCCACCACCTGAGTGATAAGGGAGAAGGTGCGCTCATAGCTGCGGAAGTCGCCTGCATACAGTGCCTTGTCCACAGACAGCACCCCCACCAGAGTGACATTGGGGAAATCGAGTCCCTTGCCTATCATTTGAGTGCCTATCATTATATCGTACTTCCCCTCGCGGAAGTCGGTGAAGTTCTTCTCGTAGGAATACCGGGAAAAGGTAGTATCCGCGTCCATGCGGAGCACTCTTGCCCTGGGGAAGAACATAGACAGCTCCTCCTCAAGCTTCTGTGTGCCGAAGCCCATATTTTTCAGGCGCTCCGAGCCGCAGGACGGACAAACCGTCACGGGGTCGCTGACGTAGCCGCAGTAGTGGCACATCAGCTTGTTGTTTTTCTTGTGGTAGGTCAGCGGCACCGAGCAGTTTGGGCAGTACACGGGCTGATAGCAGTCACAGCAGCTTATGATGGTGTGATAGCCTCTCCTGTTGAGCAGCAGTATTGACTGCTCGCCCTTTTTCAGATTGGCATTCAGCTCCTCAGCCAGTCTGCGGCTGAATTCCGTGCGGTTGCCCTCTCCGCGCTCAAGGTTCATATCTACTATGCTCACCTCAGGCAGGGGCGCATTGCGGTACCTTTCCTTCATCTCAAGGAGCCTGTACGCGCCCCTTTCGGCGAGGTAATAGCTCTCGATGGAAGGAGTTGCCGAAGCCAGAAGCAGTGACGCACCATGGAAGGCACAGCGCTGCTTGGCGATGTCATGAGTGGTATATCTGGGTGAGCTGTCCGACTTGTAGGAGCGCTCGCCCTCCTCGTCAATGATAATGAGTCCAATATTGTCAAGGGGCGCGAAAACGGCGCTTCTCGTGCCGATGACGATGTCCGCGTCGCCCCGTTTTATTCTCTTGTATTCGTCAAGTCTCTGTCCCAGTGACAGACCGCTGTGTATAACGGCGACTCTCTCTCCGAACATTGACCTGAAGCGTTTCAGTATCTGCGGTGTAAGCCCTATCTCGGGGATAAGAAGCATAGCCTGTCTGCCGCTTTTCACGGTATCGTCAATGAGCTTTTCAAAGACCGAGGTCTTGCCGCTTCCCGTGACGCCGTGAAGCAGGAACACCGCAGGCTTACCCGTGGTCATCTGCTCGTATACCGCGTCCCTCGCCCTCTGCTGCTCGGCAGAGAGGACAATATCCTCGGGGCGTCTCACCTCGTCGGCGAAGTCCTCCACCCTTCTCAGCACCTCCGCCTCGTACTCCTCGGCGGCGCCGTTTGCGCAGAGCCTTTTCACCACAGCCTCGGTGACGCCGCACATATATGCAGCCTCCCTGACCGCAGCTGCTCCGAACTCCGAGAGGAAGTCCGCAACAGTTTTCTGCTTGGGTGTGAGGTCAAAGTCCTCGGGTGTGCTCATATACTTATCCGTAAGGCGAACCATTCTCACTGCCGCATCGCTCACAGCCTGCCTGAACACGTTATCCGAGTCCAGGGCACCTGCGTCGCAGAGCTCGTCGGGGAGCCGCCTTCCGTTGTCTATGATATGCTTCTCCACAGCCTCGTTGAGAGCCTTGCTGCCCTCGGTGCAGGAAAGCACCTGAAGGAGCTCAGCCGCCTGAGGGCTGAGGGAAGAAATGTCCGTGAAATTCTTAACAAGCCTGAACGTCTCCTTGGCGCTGACGCTCATGGCAGGCGGAAGCATGGCTTTTACCGCATCAAAGTAAGTGCAGAAGGTCTGCTCGCGGAGATAGAAGGCAAGTCCCAGAAGCTCCTCCGAGACCACGGGAGTCTCGTCCACCAGGGAAACCAGGGACTTGAGCCCCTTCGTATCGCCCTGTGAGAGCTTCATGACCACACCTATCCTGCGTTTGTTCCCTCTGCCGAAGGGTACCAGCACCCGACAGCCGCAGGCGATAGCCGCCGCAAGCCTGTCAGGGACTGCATAGCTGAACAGCATATCGAAGGAATAGGCTGTTCCGCTGACTGCGGTCTCCGCAATAAGGGGCATTACTCGTTAGTCTGTGGAGCCGTGCTCACTATCTTGCACTTGCCGCTTGCAAGCTCCTCCACAGCGGTCTTGACGGGCTTCTCCTCGATAGTCTCATTGTTCTCGTAAAGCTCCTCGGTGATCTGTCTTGCGCGCTTCGCAACAGCGATAACGAGCGAATAGCAGCTCTCGTTCTTTGTGATGATCTGGTTTACTGCTGGTCTAAGCATTTTTCAACACCTCTTCTATAATATCGCCCGAAAATTCAGCCCTGAGCTTTTCCGCACGCATAACTGCGAAGAAATCGCTCACGGCGTCCTCAAGGGCGTCGTTGACAATGACGTAATCGTATTTGGGAGCCTGTTCTATCTCCCATGCAGCCTGTGAAACGCGCTTCTCGATGACCTCGTCGGTCTCTGTGCCGCGCTTTTTCAGTCTGCGTCTCAGCTCTGCGATCGAAGGGGGCAGAACGAAGATGAAAATAGCGTCGGGACGCTTCTCGCGGACCTTCATAGCACCCTTTGTCTCTATCTCAAGGACCACATTTAGTTCCTGCTCAAGGCGGTCATCCACCTCGCTCATGAGAGTGCCGTAGAGATTATCGCAATACTCTGCGTACTCAATGAACTTGCCCTCTGCAATT
>Ga0208459_1001985_pt1 | contig 18119 bp, 21 predicted proteins | sample AD_UKC087_MetaG_FD_184433 | JGI IMG/M metagenome (GOLD analysis project Ga0208459, IMG submission 184433) | Active sludge microbial communities of municipal wastewater-treating anaerobic digesters from USA - AD_UKC087_MetaG (SPAdes) (version 2) | ecosystem: Engineered > Bioreactor > Anaerobic >... | reverse complement strand
AAAAGGTAATGCATAATCAAAAATTAGAAGAACTTATTAAAATGCAGGATGAGATTTATGTAAATGTATCACATGAACTAAAGACTCCTTTAAATGTTATATTTTCAGCCAATCAGGTAATGGATATGTATTTGAAAAGCGATTCAATCGAAGATAAAAAGGATAAACTATTTAATTATAATAACAGTATTAAACAAAATTGTTACAGGCTTACAAAACTTATAAACAATATAGTTGATTTATCTAAAAGCAATTCTGGGCTATTAATGCTTAATTTATGTAATGTAAATATTGTAGATGTTGTTGAAAATATTGTCCAGTCGGTCTCAGAATATGTTAAATCTAAAGAATTAAAAATAATATTTGATACGAATGTTGAAGAGAAGATTATTGCTTGCGACCCTGATAAGATTGAAAGGGTCATGTTAAACCTGATTTCAAATGCAATTAAATTTTCTAAACCAAATGGTGAGATATTTGTAAACGTATTAGATAAAGATAGTACAGTTGAAATTTCAGTAAAAGACACCGGAAGAGGAATTGAAAAACAAAATTTGGATTATATATTTAATAGATTTTATCAGGAAGACAAAAGCTTATCCAGAAAAGCAGAAGGCAGCGGAATTGGACTGTCTCTAACTAAATCTTTAGTTGAACTGCACGGCGGAAATATAAGTGTTGAGAGTGAAATGGATAAAGGAAGCATATTTAAGGTCGAGCTTCCTGCAAGAACAATTGAATGCGAAGAATTAAGAAAACAACCTAATTCTTTGAACAGTAAAATTGAAACAATAAAAATTGAATTTTCTGATATTTATTCTATTAACTAAGTACAAGCTTTGGCGGCAAGAAACAATGTTCTAAACAAGGAAATTGACCCACCTAAATGATTTTTTTATTCGAAACATATAGTTTGATTGACTTTATATGCAATAAATTGTAAAATAGGTCTGTTAATTGAAAGAATATTATTTTAAGCATCAAAAATCTTGTGTGAGGAGCGATAAAAATGGGATTTTTAACAGGCAAAACAACAATCATTACTGGTGCGGGCAGAGCGTTACTGAGTGACGGGAGCTGCGGCTCCATCGGCTATGGCATTGCAACTGCATATGCTAAAGAAGGTTCAAATCTGGTAATTACCGGACGTAATGTCCAGAAGCTGAACGATGCAAAGGATGAACTTGAAAAGTTATATGGCATTAAGGTTCTTCCTATAAGTGCTGACGTTAATTCAGGTGATGATAATGAGGCGGTAGTTAATGACGTGGTTAAACAGACAATTGATACATTTGGCCGTATCGATGTTCTAATTAACTGTGCTCAGGCATCTGCATCCGGTGTTACGCTTGCTGAACATACAACCGAACAGTTTAATCTTGCGCTTTATTCTGGACTATATGCTACATTCTATTACATGAAAGCTTGTTATCCTTACCTTAAGGAAACTAAGGGAAGCGTAATAAATTTTGCTTCCGGAGCCGGTTTGTTTGGTAACTATGGTCAGTGCGCATATGCGGCTGCAAAGGAAGGTATCCGCGGACTAACACGTGTTGCTGCTACAGAATGGGGCAGAGATGGAATAAACGTAAACATAATTTGTCCGTTAGCATGGACAGCACAGCTGGAAAATTTCCAAAAGGCATATCCTGACGCTTTTAAAGCGAATGTTAAGATGCCTCCTATGGGTCATTACGGTGATGTTGAAAAGGAAATAGGACGTGCTTGTGTTCAACTCGCTTCTCCTGATTTCAAATATATGTCCGGAGAAACTATAACTTTAGAAGGCGGTATGGGACTTAGACCATAATTTTCAATCTGCCAATACCTTTTGCTGAAGGTCAACAGTAAAGATAACAGTATATTTTTCCGTCGTTTGGTCATCTTTGACTGGCCGGCGGCTTTGATAGTGATTCGGCTGCCTAGTTTACATAAGAAAATATAAGTTAAGGTCATTATCGGCAGCAGTCGGTAATGGCTTTACTTTTGATATTTTTATACTTATCGAAAGTGCCTTGATATTCTTTGATGAAATAAATAACGCCTGATTTTGCTAAAGGTATTCTTCTACCGAAAAATATAATTTACTTCCGATGTTAGAAAATATGCTGCAATTTTGCCATAAGGCAGCCAGAAAGGGGGACTCATACCATGAGCCATAACAATATCGTAATCAAGAACGCACGGACCCACAACCTAAAGAACATTTCACTTGAAATACCAAAAAACAAGCTTGTGGTCTTCACCGGGGTTTCCGGCTCAGGCAAGTCGTCCCTGGTATTCGACACGATCTATACAGAAGCACAGCGCCAGTTGGTTGAAACCTTCTCCTCCTTCGCCCGGGCGCGGCTGCCCAAGCTATCCCGGCCGGATGTGGACGAGATGCGGAACCTCTCGACCGCCATCGTCATTGATCAGAAGCGAATGGGTACAACGCTTAGAAGTACTGTCGGGACCGCCACGGAGCTATACACGTACCTGCGCCTTCTCTTCTCGCGCTGCGGTGATCCCTTCATAGGCCCTTCTTTTGTCTTCGGCTTCAACCACCCCTCCGGCATGTGCCCGGAATGCAGCGGCCTCGGCAAGCAAATCAGAGTCGACGTCGGTCTGCTTCTGGACATGGACAAGACTCTCCGAGAGGGAGCCATTACCCACCCCGACCACAAAGTCGGCGGATGGAACTGGCGAGAGCTGACGGCCATCGACTTGTTCGACGTCGACAAGAAGCTAAAATATTTCTCCGAAAAAGATCTACACGACCTCCTTTACGCGGAGTCCATCCCCATCACCCGCCGCCATGGCGCGGGGACCTACGCAAAGACGTTTGAAGGCATCGCCCGCCGTCTCGAGCAGGATTACCTGAACAAGGCTCCGGCAGAGCTCCCAGCGGCCAAGCGGGACGCCTACCAGAAGTACTTTGTCTATTCCGACTGTGAAGCCTGCGGCGGCTCCAGGATCAACAAGAAAGCCCGAAGCGTCAAAGTCAGTGGTAGGACAATCCCTGAACTTGTCCAAATGGAGCTCACCGAGCTTGACGCGTTTCTTGGCACCGTCGAAGGTACCATTGCAGAGCCTATTATCATGAAAATGAGGCGGATCCTCTCAAACCTCATTGAAATAGGCGTCGGCTACCTGTCCCTCAGCCGCCCTGTGGCAACACTTTCCGGCGGGGAGAGCCAGCGCGTCAAGATGGCGCGGCAGCTTGACTGCGACCTGATCGATCTGATGTACATCCTTGATGAGCCCTCCATAGGCCTTCATCCCCGGGACACAGACCGGCTTGTGGGCATGCTGAGGAAGCTCAGGGACAAGGGCAACAGCGTCTTGATTGTGGAGCATGACCCCGACATCATAAAATCAGCCGAATATGCCATCGATATAGGACCGGAAGCGGGCTCGAGGGGCGGCGAGATCGTCTATGCCGGTCCTGCGGAGGGACTGCTGGACTCCGGCGGACTGACCGGTGACTGTCTTCGGATGCAAACCGGCCTTTCTGGCGTTAGGAAGCCTTGGAGAGACTTCATTGAAATCCGGGGCGCTACACTCCACAACCTAATGAACGTCTCCGTGAAGATACCAAAGGGCGTCTTGACCTGCGTCACAGGTGTCGCCGGCTCCGGAAAAAGCAGCCTGATTCTGGAGGTCTTCATGAACCAGCACGGAGACGCCATCATGATCGACCAGTCCCCCATCGGCAAGAACGTCCGGTCGAACCCGGCGACCTACCTTGGCATCTTCGACCTTATCAGGAAGGAATTTGCCAGGGGCGCCCAGGTGGACCCTGCCCTCTTCAGCTTCAACTCTAAGGGCGCCTGCCCGAAGTGTAAGGGACTTGGTGTCATCAGCTACGAAATGCACTTCATGGACGATGTCAAAGTTACCTGTGAGGAATGCCAGGGCAAGCGGTATACAGAGGAAGTCCTGGCGCTAAAGTACAAAGAAAAGAACATCCACGATATACTGAAGACTCCGATCCAGGACCTCGCGGGCTTCTTCGACGACCCGACGATCGCGCAAAAACTCGGCGTCCTGTGCGACGTGGGGCTGGGGTACCTCGAGCTAGGGCAGCCGCTCAGCACACTATCGGGAGGCGAAGCCCAGCGCGTCAAGCTGGCCAGCGAACTTCAGAAGAAGGGCAATGTCTACGTCATGGATGAACCAACGACCGGCCTCCATATGGCCGACATCGAGCGGCTCCTTTCCATCGTGAAGCGCCTCGTGGATAACGGCAACACCGTAGTGATTATTGAGCATAACCTTGACATCATCAAACACGCTGACTGGGTCATTGATTTGGGACCGGAGGGCGGATCTAAGGGTGGCGAAATCCTGTTTGAAGGGACGCCTGAGGATCTGGTCCATTGTGAAAGAAGCTACACGGGGAGGTATCTGGGGCTCCTGGAAAGAGTGTGCAAAGAAGGGAATCAGATGTGAAGGAAGTGCAATACTTCAGCCGGACCCGCTTTCAATCTGGCTGATAGCCCAGGCGCATAACTTTTATATATTTTAATTCCCATAAATTTAAATATTGCAAAATGGCACGAATCCTAATCATGGAGGTTATTCTTGTATGAAAACAAATAAGAAACAATTGCTAAGAAACCCTGATATTCAGCCGTCAGGTGATGTTATTGCAAAGGCGCTTGGTGAATCGAACAGCGCCTATATTAAATTTATCAACGAACTTGCAAGCCACGATATACATTTAGAATGGCGTTACTACAACGATGGCAAGGCGTGGCTGGCAAAGGGTCTTTTCAAGTGGACAGGCGTTCGAGGCGGTCAAAATGAAACAACTGTTTTTTGGCTATCGATCTGGGATGGTTTTTTCAAGGTGTCCATCTTTGTTCCCGAAAAAGCCCGTACAGATGCATTGAGTCTTCCGCTTGACAATGAGGTTAAACTAATGATATCGGCTTCACAACAAATGGGAAAGCTGAAATACTTTCCTATTGTTTTCGATTTGAGTTCGGATGAAATGTTTGAGTCAGTTTTCTTACTTGCTGATTTCAGGAAAAGTATAAAATAGGCGGTGGAAAACACATCGAGGGAAGCAAATCGGTAAAACCCTTATGGAACGTGTGTTCAAGGACTTTCCAGATCAACCGGTTTATGTGATGAGCGATGTCGATACGTATTACGAAAAACTTGGATACCGTAGAGAGGGATCAATATTTGAGGTTAAAGGATAGCATTGAAAAAAATGAATTTGTTCCATTCAAATATTATGCTGTTTTTAAAAACTTCAATTATACAATCTAACGAATGAGGGGTAAATTATGCAGAAAACAAACAGCGAAAAAGTGAACAAAGTAAGTAAATGTCTTATAATTGTCTGCTCATATCATCACAACAATACTGCTAAAATTGCCGGTAAATTCTCAGAGGTATTGAATGCACAGGTATTGACACCAGAGAAGGTAATTATCGAGAATCTTCAAGATTATGAGCTTATAGGTTTTGGATCAGGTATAGACAGCGGAAAGCACTATAAACCTCTGCTTGACCTTGCCGACAGGTTACTTGAAGTTAATAAAAAACCAGGCTTCATTTTCTCTACGAGTGCAGTACAAGAAAAATCCAAGGTTGAAAAGGATCACTCATTGCTTAGACAGAAACTACAGTCAAAGGGTTATACTATAGTAGACGAATTCAGTTGCAAAGGGTTTAATACAAACAGTTTTCTCAAGTATTTCGGCGGAATGAATAAGGGCAAACCGGATAATTTTGATTTCAAGCATGCTGAGGAATTTGCTTTGAGTTTGTTAGAGAAGATGAACATATAAAAAAAGCTAAGGAATTTCGAGGTTCCAGACTTCCTTTGCAGTGACAAATAGGAATTTGTTGAGAAGATTTGATCTTCGGGTTATTTATATAATGGGTAGTAACAAATCCATGGTTATAGCAAGGTTGAGATATTTCAGCGTAATATTGTATTTTTATTTTCTTAAAGTGACATAAACCCCACAAGAGTCTTTAGAATTGCTCCTGTGGTTTTTTTCTTTTGACATAGAAAGTGGTTGTCATAAAAATTTAACAGACATAATGCAAAATATACTTGACATAATGCAATATATGATGTATTCTGAGACTATGAAAGGGGGCATTCCGTGAAAAACAAGAGAATGAAAATCGCCCGAATGGAAGCTGATATGAAACAGGAGGACTTGGCAAAAGCCGTAGGCGTTACCCGACAAACTATCGGGCTGATAGAATCAGGGGAATATAACCCTACGCTAAACCTTTGTATAGGGATTTGTAAGGCCCTTGGCAAAACATTAAACGATTTATTTTGGGAGGAATCGAAATGAAAAAACAAAATTTACAAGACGAAAGAGTTGTAGCGCAACGCCGTAAAATAAATAGTGAAGCATACGGCATTTTAATGATTGCGCTTCTATGTTCAATGCTTGTACAGCAGCTTCTTATGAATGCCCCGTTTAAGCAGTATGCCGTTGAGTTTATATGCTTCTTCGGAATGTCCCTTTACATGATAATACGGTACATGACCTTGGGACTTAACTTATACGGCGAAGGAAAACGAGCTGAAGCCCTCCCCTTTGTGAACAGTATAGTAGTCGGAATTGTAGTAACAGCGATTAACGGTGTTTCGAACTATACGCAGTACGCTGGACAATATAAGGAAGATGGTATAGGTTATTTTATCGCCGTGTTGGCGGTAACTTTTATCAGCGCAACTCTTTCGTCTTTTGTTGTAATGTATTCCCTTAGTTACCTGAACAAGAAGAAACAGGCAAAAATTCAAAAACAGTTAGACGAAAAAGAACAGGACGAATAGCTGTGTTTTTCTTCGGCTAATAAGCATACTGCGGAGTTCAGCTTTGTATCCAAAGGTGTAAAATATGGTGATAGGTAAAGTATAATTATAAAAGTTTAAATGATGTTGATTATTATGATTAATTATATTATTCCTGGGTATATGTTAAAAACCAGTATTAGATAAATTTTATATGAGGGGTGAAGCATATGCCAGAAGTTAATCCTATGAACAAATTATGGCACAGGGGCGGCAAATTAAACGAAAAGCACCACTTTGAATTAACAGATGAAGAAAGGGAACATATTGCAAAGTGCGATGGTATAAAAGCAGGTCATCTTTGCAAAAATCCCATGTTTAGATGTGAAGAGTGCGGTAATTACGGATGCACACAAGAAGTAGCAGATAAATGTACCAAACAAGGCTTCAAAGAAGACAAATGCCTAAATTGCAGTGCATTAGACAGCTATGTACCGTTACTTTTAGATGATTTAGATAAATTTATTGAAGAATGGGAAAAAAACAACCTATAACCTGTTGAACAAAATTTCTTGCATTAAAAATTAAAAATATCGATTAAAACAAAAACATTCAGGGAATCTAACTGAATGTTTTTGTAGGAATGTACTTGATAATGTTAAAAGAACAGCAGTGATATCCATCCTGAAGTGCTTGCGTAAAGGTATGTCAGACTCTTTTTTTATAAGCTGGTTATCATTTTTTATTTTTTGGAATTTTGCATAACATATATTTATAACACAAATTAACTGCCTATAAGAGCATGGAGAGTGCAGCGTTTTAATTATTGTTAATATTGATTAATTATAAATTTTTGTGGTATATATTGTAGTATAAACATTGTGGCATCAATGACTGTTCAATGTCATCATCCTATTATTGGAACCCATGACCAAGCTGTGTGAGGGTTTTAGATTATTTCTATCATGCAAAGGTTAGTCAAGAAGGGGCATAAGTATCGAAAGTATAGGCAAGCAACAGCGCTTATCAAGGAAAATGGATATGATGCTTTCCTAAAAATTGCTGACATGTGGACAAATGCATATGGGAAATATTGATCATTTGATTTGACAAGTGCATTTCTAGCTTTTCCATTCTATAGTATCCTCGCAGCAAGGATAGTTTAGAAAAAATAAAATAATCCGTGTTATCACAATATATTAGAAGGGGTGTTTAGATGAAAAAATTTCTTAAGAGAGTAGGTATTTTTTTTCTTGTACTAATTGTATTAACAGGTGTCATGGTCATATACGGTACATTTGGGCTTAAGCAGGCGCTGAATCTAACTACACATCCTGTCGACCTTTCTCAGATTTCCGATGGAACTTATAATGGTAGTTATAATAGTTATCGATGGAGCACCACAGTAGAAGTTACTATAAGTAATCATAAGATAACAGAAATCAAGAAGATAAAAATACAACAGGGTAGGGATAGCCTGGTGAATAATCTGATTGATGAAATTATTGCCAAGCAGTCAACTAATGTAGATGCCGTATCAGGTGCGACAGCCAGTAGTAATTGTTTCCTCAAGGCTGTAGAAAATGCCTTATCAAATAAACAATAATTAATATGATTGAAATCCAGATGTTAAGGATTATGAAAAAGCAATATTTGCTCTTTAACTAATCCCAGTTTTGGATTGAGTTAAAAAATAAATAATGAGCATTATCTGAGAGAAGAAAAAAGCGGATAAAAAATTAGTTGTTGTAACAGGCGCAAGTAGTGGAATTGGAAAAGCAATCTGAAATAAGTTCGTGTATAATTCATATTGTGTAATTGCAAATGGGCGTACGATAAACTTTTAAACATTTCCAATACATTAGCTCCTGAAAATATTGCTGATTCAAGAGGAACCCTGCAGTGAAGTTCCGTGGCACATAAGCAGATTATTTCCTGTATGGAAAATGAACGATACAATTTTAACTCCTTTAGAAACTTTAGAGACTGCTCGAAAAATAGGAGAAGAAGAAGGATTAAAGTACATACACATAGGCAACGTATAGGAGGAATAGCATGGATTATGAAAAACTGAGAGAATACATGTACAGCCTTGACCGTTCAATGTTTGTACCGGATGAATATAAAATTTATGCCGATTTTGACAAACCTCTGCCCATCGGATTCGGCCAAACAATTTCACAGCCGAGCCTTGTATTGCAGATGACATATCTGTTATCATTGGAAAAGGATAGCAAGGTTTTGGAAATAGGTACAGGCTCTGGATTTCAGACAGCGCTTTTGGCGCATTTTTCAAAGCATGTTTACACAGTAGAACTTTTATGCGAGTTATTGGCAAAAAGTATAGAAAGGCTTAAAAAGCTTGGCTATGATAACATAGATTATAAAATCGGAGATGGAAGTGAAGGTTGGGCTGAACACGCTCCATATGACAGAATTATTGTTACCGCTGCAGCCGAAAAGGTGCCTGATGAATTGAAAGAACAGCTTGATACGGATGGTATAATGGTCATACCAGTAGGGTCGCAATATGTTCAGGAGCTGCTTCTCGTAACAAAGGACAAGAAAAGGAAAATAAGTATCACGAAAATTGAGGATGTTAGATTTGTGGAGCTAAAAGGCAAATATGGCTGGTCCCATTAAAATTTAAGAGGGGTGGGAGTCGCTCCTCTTACTCGATTTAAAATCATCATATTATAAGTGAAGCTTCTTGTTTACACGCCTGCTGATGTATCCGAACTTTTGACACACCTAGCTTCTTGCAAATCTAGTATTTTATTTCACGATAAAAGCATTTAACTTAACAGTCTATAATTATATATTCATATTTGCCGCTGCTTCATCCACTTTTTTGTCACTTTCTGCAAGATTAATGTTCAGAGCTTTAATAATAATTTTAAATAACAGAAATAATATTAATAAAGAAAATGATCGAGAGAACAGGACAAGCCACATACAAAATGCTTGTAGAAATATCATTGAAGAAGAATTAGATTGTGCTAATGTACATTTTATAGGCTCTTTAATATTAGATCGGCGAGCTTTTGTTTCAAATCCTGTTAAACAAAAAATCAGGTTACTATTTAATAGGCACCTAATTTTTTCTGTTTTACATTATATTTCCGCTGTAACTTGAATTATCAAGATTTCATAATGATAATTCTCATTCTTTTACACTTTCGTTGTTATTATCAACTTTGATTTTATCAACTAATTCAGGAACTAAATCTATGAGCTTTTCTAAATTAGCTGATTTTTTAATTGGTAAAAGTTCTACTTTATCTCCCTTTATTACTAATATAGCTGTTGGAGAAATTTTTCCTGCGCTTCCGCTTCCTCCGCCTGTACCATTGCTGCCTTGTTTTTCTGTTCCGCTTCCGCCTCCAGTACCTGCACCAAAAGTTACATCGATAAATGGAATTATAGTTATTTCGCCAATTTGTATTTGTTCACCTACAACCGTTTTAGTTTTGATAAATTCTTCTAACCTAGCAAAAATATTATTTATGTTGTCGTTAATGCTGAAATTTTCTGACATTTTGATTTCCTCCTTTTTTTTATTATTTTTATTAGCTCTTTTCTTACTGCAGGTGACAGTAAAAATTTAACTATCACAATCAGCAAATATAAAAGCCATACTCTTCCACTTAATAGAATCTTGCCTTTTATTGTTTCTTCTTCAAATGTCGGATGAATCTGAATTTTTTCACTATTGAGCGAATTAGAAAATTGACTGCTAATAGCATATAAAAGACCAGTGCACATAGGATCATTAAAACCAATTTTAGCATTTATATAAACATCATCAGGTTTGATTTCTTTCCATATATTATTTATTAAGGTTATTAAATTTTGAATAACTTCCCTATTAATACTATTAAACAAATTTAATGCATTTTTATCCTTTATTTTTTCTTTTGAATACTTCTCTTCTTTATGTTTTGCTCTAGCATTTTTTTTAATAGTATTTTCTTTGGAAAATCCAAAAATAGTAAAGGTCAATTGACTTTTTCCTTTGAAATATTTCACAAAATTTATTTTCATTCTTCCAAACAACCATATGACTGATATATCAACTTTAGACCCTGCGATATTATCACCTTTGATTAGATAAGTATAAGGGGGTAATAAAATTACAGCTAATATTATTGTTATAATCACAAAAATAATAAACAGTATTTTTAATATTAACATTTCAGCCACCCTTCTAATCAATATGCTTTTATGCTTTGCATTATAGCTTATACCCAATAATATTTAGTTTAATCTTGTTTAAATAATTAGGGCAGTGGGCAAGGTTTTTTATGAAGCTATATTTAATAGAAAGGACATTTTCAGATTACAAAAGAAAATGCATCAAAGCATACAGACGTTGAGTATGTTTCAGAAATCTGCAAAAGCGTGTGGATAGTGCCCTTTCTCTTTTTGGCGATAAGAATGCCGGAGGAATTGTACTTCTCCAAAGTTTTAAGGATTATTATTATGGATATATATCTGCGGATGATAAAGCAATTCCTGGATATGCGGATATGATGGAGGAGCTAAGCGAGAAGTTCCCACTGACAGATCCACAGATTATAGGCGAGCAAAACCAGAAGGATTTTATTGCTCTGTTTGGTGCAATCCTTCGCATGCGAAATCTGCTTGTATCCTTTGACGAATTCCAAGGCAAGGAGTTGATTAGCGAACGTGACTTGCAGGATTATCTCTGCAGGTACCAGGATTTGCGTGACTAGTGGAAACGCATAAATAATAGAGGAGGAAGCACGGATATTATTGATGATATTGTGTTTGAAATAGAACTAATCAAGCAGATAGAAATTAATATTGACTATATCTTGATGCTTGTTAAGAAGTACCATGACACCCACTGCGAGGACAAGGAAGTTTTGATTACTATCAAAAAGGCAATTGATGCCAGCCCTGAACTCCGCAGCAAGAAACAGTTAATTGAAACATTTATTTCAGGTATCAATGATGCGGATGATGTAATGAGCGAGTGGCACGATTACGTTGTAAACCAGCGGGAAGAAGAACTTCAAACAATTATCGCAGAAGAAAAACTGAAGCCGGAAGATACTCGTAAATTTCTTGAGAATGCATTCCGTGATGGTGAAATAAAGACTTTAGGGACGGATATTGATAAGCTTATGCCTCCTGTATCCCGATTTGGCGGCGGCGGCAGAGCCAAGAAAAAGCAGGGTGTTATTGATAAGCTGAAGGTATTTTTTGAGAAGTACTTCGGCATCGGTGGTTCTACATCATTTGCAGAGCAAGAGCAAGAAACTGCAGTTTATGATTTTGACACAAAGAGCAGCTTACCTATGGCTGCTGAAAGTTTTGCTGCTTATGATAATGATTAGATATAATTATTGATATAGAAGAAGCTGATACAATAATACATCATTAGCAAATCCAAAAGAGAAAACGACGTTTCCGCATGATTTAGGTATGCAAACACAGATGTCTTAGCTCGCTCCTGCTTTATAAAAAGGATTTAAATCCTTGTATCCTTTGCTTTTTTGTGATACATTAAATCAAATGAATCCAAAAATAAATTACGGAGGCAGCATATGGATATTATTATAAAACCACTGACGCCGGAATTAACATCTGATTACTTCGACTTTCTAGACAACCGCGCGTTTACTGACAATCCTCCGTGGGGTGGATGCTACTGCAGCAGCTGGCAAATGACAAAAGAGGATGAAAAGGAGCAATTTTATGACCGGCTGCCGGACGGATTCACGTATGGCGACGAAAAGAATTTAAATAATTCCGTATTTTAGCGCAGCCGTTACTTTCTGCGTATTGTAAATTTAACTATTTTATTATTTTATAAAGGAGAAATTATCATGTCAAACTTGCTTGTTGAAATCAAAAGAACAAACCAGAAAGTTCATTTTGAAGGAGTCTCCGCTGACAACCAGGATATCACAATACCTTTCGATTTTACACCGCCGATCGGAGACGGCAATGGTTTCGCGGGTCTTGAGCTGCTGCTTATGAGTTTCGCCGGATGTGTCAGTACCGCGGTCGTTATTCTGCTTGGCAGGACCGGCAAACATATTTTATCCTATTCAGCAAAAGCCGAAGGGATCCGCAGAGAGCATCCCCTCTCGCTTAGCATGATTAAATTCCATATCTGCGTCGAATCCGAAGATCTCACGGGAGAGGAGATCGAGGAATCTATCAAAATAGCGGAAGCGATATCTCCGGTATGGCTTGCCGTAAAAAATAACGTGACCGTCGAAACAAGTTATGAAATAATATAATTCCTGCGTACAATAAGCGCAGGCAACTAATTTTGATTCTTAAAACAGCTTCAATGAGTATATTTTATCCGGTTGTTCAAGTTCATATCCTATTTTCTGTGATATAATACTGCCGATTTTTTCGGCAGTCTTTTTTATATTATTATGGGAGTCCATAAGATGATAAAATGTTTGCTGTCGATCCTATTTTCCAGTCCTTACTTACTACATAATCATATAAAGAGCCATATCAGTTGCTATTGCGCCTATTACAACTATAATAATCGGCATTTTAAACCAACTTAATATAATTGCCGCAAAAATACCAATCAGTCCAATTGCCATATTTCCTTCATCTACTGATAAAACTCCGGGAAAAATCAATGCTGCCATTGCCGCATAAGGAATTAAGCTCAAGAACTTTTCCATGTTTTTATTGAATTTTATCTTTCCAATCAGCACTGCGGGCAGCATTCGAGGTATATATGTTACAATTCCCATTCCAATGATTAAAATCAGTATCCTCATTCCCTATACACCTCTTTCCTGGTCTTTTATGATAAACATACCTATGCCTGCTCCTGTTAATATAGAGAGGATGAGTGCTGTGCTGGATGAAAAAAACATTCCAAAAATACTGTTTATAATTCCTGTAATAAGCACCACCAAAAATAACTGCATATTTTTTCGAATATTAGGCATCAATATTGCTATAAATGAAGCATAAAAAGCTATTCCAAGACTTTTAGATATAGTTTCAGGTAAGACACTCAGTGCGATGCAGCCAATCATTGTTGAAACTATCCATGAAACACCAAGAACTACATTGATTCCAAACATGAATTTATCATCATCTTCACTTTCCTCACTCATTGAAAACAAGGCAAAAGTTTCATCAACCAGCACATAGGCTAAAGCCATTTTTTTTAACAGTCCTTTTTCTTTTAATCTGTTCATCACATATGTACTCATTATCAAGTGCCTGAGGTTAATCAAAAAAGTAGCAAATATAATTGCCGGAATCGATGCACCCTGAACAAGCATACCAACAGCCATAATCTGACTTGCACCTGCAATTACTATAATTGACATCAGTATTGCCTGCCACGATTCTAAACCTCCTTGTCTTGCTATAATGCCAAAAGAAATTCCAACCGGTATGACCCCCATGCATATGGGTAATCCTGTTTTTACTCCAGAAATAAATCGTTTCATTTTTAAAACTATCCCCACTAACTTTTAAATAAATATATTTTACTACATAAAACTAAACGATTCAATTTATATTATAGCCAAAGAGATAGTTTTCTTCTGTGATCAAACTTAAAACTTTGATAGCAAAAATGCATAAACGTATGTTTATATGATTTGGTGTATGTGGTATAATATGAACAACGATGCGAAATACGTATTCGTAATAGTATAGAAAAAGCAACTGCAAAAGCACCGGATTATAATGAGGATGTATTAAAAGATGGATTATGATAATCATTGTTGGAGGTGAAGTTTCCGGGACTGACCAGGTCCAAATATAACACTAAAAAATGCTGATGTTCTGATGTGGATTTGTTTTTAGAACTTGTGGAAAAGATAAAAGTTTTTGATAAGGAGTGTTGATATTTAGCTTGTTGGATAGAGCAGTGATAGAATTTGCCAAGATAAATCCAAATTAATATAGATCAAGTATTTCAATAAATAGGAATTTGAATTTTTAAGGAGTTTTTATGAAAATAAAAGAATTTAGAGGGTATGAAGATGTATATCCTGAAAAAATAGTCGGTACAGATCAGTGGTTTTATGGGCAATGTACACCTTGTTCTGAAGCATACGAGGTTTCAGGGTTTAACGGAAATTATCCAGGAACACGTCTATACTTATTTAATATAAATGGCAATATTTTTGAACCTGTTAAACAAGAAAAGAATGTGTTTTTAGAGAAGCCTGCTTATAATATCGATAGGGAATCTTTTGGTATAGTTCGCAATGACTTCAATAAGGCAATTATACAGGTAATAGAATACCGAATTAGATCGCAAGAGACTATTGTTCTGACAGAACTTCTAATGTCAAAAGCTGGTGATATGATTAATGTAAGGATTATTACTGATCCATATATGCTTGTTAAACATGACATTCATAATGATGCAATTGATTTTTTGTGGCCAATTGAGCGAAGATATCAATTCGAAGAAAATGAATCTTTAGATTTTATGTATGAAGATAAGCTATTTACATCAAAATGGATTGAAGATCCTGATTATCGTGAAGAAGTGATTATTCGTGAAAAGAGCACAGGAGAGGTTATTGAGAGAAAACCAGGTTATATGGTAACTATGCCAGATGGCTCAAGATGGATTATGACTCGATAAAAAATTCCAATTTATCTTATAGCTTAAACGCAAAAATTATCAATGGTCGATATGCAGTATGACTTTTAGTTTTATGATGAACGCTTTTTGGGTCAGAATAATGAATTATCTGAAAAAACAGGAGGTTATAGAAGCTTGAAACCGTGGTAAGAAAAATCATTTGATGATTATAGAAATAACACCCTTTTTTTAGGGGTGTTATTATAAGGATTTTATAAGAAGAAAAATAACCACCAAAAAGGAAATCTCAAATCAAAATCATGCCTTCTGCTAAACTCTTCCCTCCTATCCATTTCATGTCTTCTGTCAAATTCCATTCTTCTATTGAATTCATTTCTCATTTCAGGTTCCATTCTTCTATAATTATTTCTCATATCAGTTTCATATCTTCTATCAATCATATACAAACTCCTTTCGAATTGTAAAAGTAAATGACAAAAAATACTCATGGTAAATATTTTAGTACCTACTTTTATAAAATTTAATTTACTACAATATATGATAAAAAAGATGCCATGTTACTAAAATGCTGAGATATTAGTTAACATTTCATGATAATCGGGCTTTTATAATTTATAAATCTTGTACATTTAGAAGTTAGTGAAATCTTCACCTCGATATATTATTAATAAAGCTCAGCAAAGTGCTGGCTGGAGTAGTCGTTGGATGCTTTCATTAGATAATCTTTCATATTTTATTTAGCGGTATGGGCTTCTTCTTTGGTTTTTTGAATTACTCCGTGAGGATGCAGGGGAGGTGCATAATTTTCCTAGAATTATTTTTGTATATGTAATATAATAAATGAAAAAGTCTACAATACAATCTGATTAAACCGAAATGGAGGAATCTATACCAGTGCCATACTTTATAGTTAACCTGGACAAACTGCATACATCAGATTCAGGAGCAGCGCGAATCAAGCGCAACCTTAATCTTCAAACAGATGATGTTGTTTTGTGGTGCAAAGAATCCGTGAAACAGGCAGATATTATCATTGGGCAGGGAAAGAACGTGTACGTCTATAAAAATGGCGTGGTTATAACCATAAACGCTCAAAGTAATACGATCATAACGGCTCACCCTATTAATGCGAAGGTTCGTATTATGGAAACGTCGGATTATGTATGCCTTCCTGAATTCTTGTATCAGGCAATTTTCATCCCTGAAGGGGTAGAACCGCCGCCAAGAAATATTATTAACGACCCGCAGATATTTGCCTACATCAAGGATTTCGGTACCCAGCCTGGTGACTTGGGGGTAGTCGCTGAACAGAACGGCCAGGTAATTGGGGGTGCGTGGACAAGAATTATTCCGTCTTATGGTCACATAAATGATGAAACTCCCGAACTTGCTATTTCGATATTACCGGAATTTCGAGGGTATGGGATAGGAACCAAGCTTATGAAAAAACTGTTTGTAGTATTACGGGCCGACGGATATGCACGAACTTCGCTTTCCGTTCAAAAGGATAATCCGGCAGTAGGGTTTTATAAGCGGCTGGGATATAGAATAACTGAAGAAAAACTTGACCATGCGGGGAACGAAGATTTCATTATGATTAAAGACTTGAAGTGATTGTATTAATTCATAGCGTGTCGGATTCCAATGCATTCTTGGGGATGGTGAAAACAAACGTAAAGTTTTTATTGGGAATCTAGCTAATTAAACAACGGGAGGCGAAATTATGTATAACTATCATCATACAGAAAAGTATGATAAGCACTTTCTATCACAAAATTTTATGGGTCCAAATGCAATTCTGATGCTTGACGAGATAACCCAAAGTATTGAACTCAAGAAGGGAATGCGTGTTTTAGATCTGGGCTGCGGCACAGGGTTAACATCGGTGTTTCTGGCTAAAGAATACGGTGTACAAACATTTGCAGTTGATTTATGGATTTCAGCTACCGATAACTATAAGCGTTTTCTGCAAATGGGTTTTGATGACTTGGTTATACCCATCCATGCCGATGCAGCGGTGGAATTGCCTTTTGCAGACGAGTACTTCGATGCATTAATAAGCGTTGATTCTTACCACTATTACGGAAACAAAGATGGCTATTTTGAGAAGCATTTAAAATCGCTGATTAAGAAGGGTGCACCGATTGCTATAGCTATACCCGGCACAAAGCAGGAAATGAACGGCATCATACCTGATGAGTTAAAGCCGTTTTTAGACGATGAAGGTTTTGCCACATTGCATTGCATTTCATGGTGGACGCAAATTCTTGAAAAGCATATAGACGACTTTTCGATTAAAGAAATGGACTGCACCGACACAGCGTGGAGTGATTGGCTTGCTGCCGATAATCCAATTGCAAAGCTGGATATAGAAATGATGAAAGCCGATAATGGCAAGTATCTGAATCTTATCTCTATAACAGGAAAAAGAAAATAACAATAAAAACAAGCAAGCATTTTACATGAGATTTCGCAGAGTGCCTTGTTCATTTTAGACTATTCATTCGGGGTTTGCTTATAGAGGCTTAAACAACTCGATAAAAGATACAAAACAAAATATCACATGAGCATGCTTGAAAACCTTAACTATATTAAGGAAAACGGCATTGAAAAATTCATTGACAATGAAGAATCCAGATGGGCATGTCCTAAATGCGGGAATATAGTTTCTGTTCACAGAACAGAGTGTCAAAATTGCGGTAAGAAAATATTTGGTTGATGCAAAAATAATGAAGATTGAGGTATTGCAAATGAATGAAGTAGATGAATATATAAAAA
>Ga0208459_1001983_pt1 | contig 18130 bp, 14 predicted proteins | sample AD_UKC087_MetaG_FD_184433 | JGI IMG/M metagenome (GOLD analysis project Ga0208459, IMG submission 184433) | Active sludge microbial communities of municipal wastewater-treating anaerobic digesters from USA - AD_UKC087_MetaG (SPAdes) (version 2) | ecosystem: Engineered > Bioreactor > Anaerobic >... | reverse complement strand
CCTTGCAACCCGGCAGCGCCGCCGCCACGGCTTGCGCAAGGTCGGGCCGGTTCAGATGAAATCGTTTCGGCATGACTGTTCTTGCCATGCCTCTCAATACAATGCAACTACTAACAGGAAATGGTATAATACTGTAGTTTCGAGGCAAAACCCTTCGCGGCAAGAAAAAGGCCGGAATCCTGCGAACAAGACTCCGGCCTTAGCCAAGAATTGGAAACGGGGCTCGCTGCCCTCAACGACTAGCAGTGCATCACTGTCCCTCCAGTTCGGCAACCAGCCTGGGCAGAAGAGTCTCCCTGGAAAACATGGAGCTGATTTTGGGCGGCTGGCGGACTAGCGCGGCGGATTCCCGACGAACCCTCAGGATCTGTTCCACTACTCTTTCCACGTCGCCGTGGTGCGCCGCGGCGCAAGTATAGTGGCCGTCCAGCGTGTCCAGGATTTCCGAAATGTGGCTGGGCGAAGGACCAATATACAGCACTGGCGCGCCTACGCTTAAAGCATTGTAGATCTTGCAAGGATGCACCAAGCCCACGAAGTCGTTGCCCATTACAACCACGTGGAGGTCTGCGGCGGACAGGGACCCCGCTAGCTGGTCTAGCGGCTGGTAGGGCAGGCAAATTATGTTGGAAAGGGTGCGGTCCGTTTTCTGCTTTTCCTGGATCTTTCTCCACTCGCTCCCGCCGCCGATGAAGCAGAAAGTCACGTCGGGGTTGGACGCAAGCTGCCGAGCCGCCGCGAGTAGTGTATCGAGCGGATGCACCGGGCTGTGGTTGCCCGAATACATGACCACGAATTTGCCGTCCAGGCCGTGCGCCTTGCGGAATCGTTCCCGGCCCTCGGCATCGAATGTCACCTCCGTGTCGTGGGACCAGGGCGGAATGACGAGCACCTTCGCCGGCGCGATGCCCTTGGCAACGATGCGCTCGCGCATGAACCGGTCGAGCGCGAGGATTTTACGGGCCTGCCGCAGGCTGAAGCGCGAAATCCAGTCCAGCACCCTCGCGACGGGTGAGTGGGGGCGAAGCCACCCGGCAGCGATGGCCTCGTCGGGATTGAAATCCATGACCCAGTAAAAGAAGCGGCTGCGGCGGAGCCTGGCCAATCCGGCGCCCAGGAAAGAAATCAACGGCGGCGAGGTCAGGGTCACCACCACCTCCGGGCGGGGCAACCGCGCGAGCCGCAAAGAGGCGAGTGCCAGGAAACTGGCAAAATCCGCGGCCCGCCGCCATTTGGCGCCTTTGCCAAATCCGGTGGTTCCGACGCGATACACGCGGATCCCGCGCCACATCTCCTCTTTGGGAAACTGCGTTCGAGGTTGATCGTAGGCGCGCCGGCTGGTGACTACGGTTACTTGGTGGCCGCGCTCGACGAGGCGCAGGGCCACGTCGGTCAAGTACTGCCCGGTTGCCATGACGTCCGGGTGAAAGGTCTGGTTCAGGAGGAGGAAGGTCACAAAAGGATGCTCAGGCGCCGGGACGCCGGATAGATCCGGAGGCGGGGGCGGCGTCAGTGGTCAGCGATGAGCCTTCAATGAAATGAGGGCCTGCGCGACAGGTTGAATAGAATGGCGCACAGGATCAGGAAGAGGAAGACGATCGAATGCATCTGGAATGGAAAATCAAAACGCGCATGGATGAGGCACCCGCCCAGCGCCAGCCATAACAACATGACAAAGCGCCTCCCGCTGTAGATGCCTCCGCCGCCAAACCAACGCAGCAGCACCGTCGCAAAAGCCAGGGCAATCAACGCGCTGCCAACCCAGCCGAACGTGATGCGCGTTTCCAGCCAGTCGTTGTGCAGTTGCGCCCACCAATTGGCCTCGGGGGAAATGCGGTAGAGCTTTGAGACGTTCTCGAAGGAGCCCGGGCCGGTGCCGAAAACGGGATAATCCGCCGCGATAGGCCGGGCTCTGTCGTAGTCGCGTTCCCGCTGCTGGAAGCCCTCGCTCAGCCTGGCCATTCGCGGCTTCAGCGCTTTCCATCCCAGCGAGTACCCCAGGGCCAGCGCGCCGACGAAGAAAAGCGCCAGAACGCCCAATGTAGTTGCGCGCGTTCTCCCGGCTGCCTGGCCGGACGCGGGAAGAACGAAATGCGCGGCGGCCAGGAGGAGTCCGACCAAGCCGAGCAGCCCAAGTGTTATCAGCGTGCCGCCGCGACTGGTGGAAATGATCGGGCATGCGGCCATGATGCCGCAGCAAAGGAGCACCACATAGTGGTCGTGGCGCCCAAATCCGCGCGACCGATGCAGCATCCACCAGAATCCGAGGCAGACCGGCCAAAGCAGGTTGAAGTATTGCGAGGCGTTCGCGTAGTAGGCGTACGGGCCAAACTGAGTGTCCGCCGTCTTGTGGATGTTTGGCCGAACAAGAAATAACAGCTCGCCGGATCCATGGAGCCGTTGAATGATTCCTTCCACGCCAAGCAGCCCGCCATTGATCGTCAGCAACCACAAGAGGCGGCGCAACCGGGCAGGAAGGAACTCTGCCTGGGCCACCCCGCCCGGCCCATTCGCCCGGCGCGCAGGCCGTTGTTCGGCCGCGGACTTTCCCAACAACCAATCGCGGATGGCCCAAAACGAGAGCGCCAATCCGAGGTAGCTCCAGAACGCAAACCAGGTCGCGCCCCGGTCGAAGCTATGGGGAAGCCAGGGGACATACTGGCGCCGGTAGGTGAAAGCGAGCGTTTCCGGATTATAGGCAGCACGCGCGTTTAGGGCGCTGATCAGGCAATAACCCAGAATCGCCGCTGTCAGCAGCGCGAGGATTCCGGTGAGTCTGGCGGGGGTGAGCAGTCCGCGGGCGGCACCAGCGCCCGGTGGCTCTGCCCCGCCGTCGGCCCAGCGCGGCGGCCGGTAGCCCTTGAGATGGCGTATGGCTAATTTGACGGCTAACAATGCCCCCAGGCAGTAGCCTGCGCTGTTCATGATCCAGATGGACCAGGGCTCGCTGGTGCCAAAAGCCCAGGGGCTGAAAATGACCATGGGGTAGATCAGACACTCGGTCAGAACTTCGCAGGCCTGATAAATCTGCACGTCCCGGGCGCGCAATGGGTGGCTCTTGTGGGCCAAACACGGGGCGCTTGTCGTGTTGGGAATCCTGTGCCCCATCAGTTTTGGCATTTGAGATTCGTGCTATCCGGGACTGCCTTAATCGGCTCGCGGGCGTCTCAAATCGGGCAGCGGGCGATTCAATGCTTTGGCGCAGGAGCTTCCACTCGGATCAGCTTCCCCAGTTCCTGGGCCAGAGCGGCTTTGGCTGCTTCAGGCCGGTCATACCCGGTGACCGCGAGTTCGAGAAAACGCTGGCCGTAGTTCCGGCTCCCGTCCAGGGCTGCGGCCACACGGCTCCCGAAGTCCTTCCGCCGATTGGCCAGCTTGGCGCTTCCGGTCGGGTCCTCGTAGATCCCATAAAAGACGTGAAGCAACCGGCCTTCGGCGCTGAACATGTAGTGCTGCATGACGAGTTCGAGGCCCGCAATGGGAACCGTGATAATTCCCAGATCCGCCTTCAGGCTCATTCCCACAGCGGGGAGACACTTCTCCGGCCCGTGCGTCTTTGCCATTTGAATGGCCACCCGCTTCTGCAAAGAATGGGCGGGAAACCAACGAAAGTAGTAGAGTTCCCAGGGATTACCGTGGTCATCCACCCACTGGACATGCTTGTCTTCATCGGAACGGAATTGGCCGAGAATCTCGGGTGGGATCTTCACCTCGCTGTAATTGGCGCTCGGGGCCGGGGGACGCACCGACCATTCTACGCTGGCAGCCATCGAAGATTCGTGAGAACGATACCAAAACTCGGTGCCGACTTCGACGACAAGAAGCCAGGCGAGGAGGGACAACGAGACAACGGGACCACGGACCACGGGAATACTGGCCATTGGCCTTGCCGCTCCGGTTTCGGCTGTCAGCATTTCAGATTTCAGGTGTTCGGTGTCCCCCCTGAGCCGCCAAGCCAGGAGCCAGACAGAGAGAAAACAGGCAACGAGAATGGTGATGCTGGCGGGATCGTGCCAGGAGGAGACTGCCGCGACCCCCTTTACGAAGGCGACGCCAGTCAACAGGAGCGTGCGCCCTACGTTAAAGGCGAAGGCCAGGACGAAGCCCAGCAGAACCACTCCAAACCTGCGGACCGGGGCAAGGCGGTAGAGTTCCCCCAGGAACAGGGAGATCATCAGCGTGGCCTGGAAGGATCGGATGCCGCTGCATGCCTCGTCAACACCCACCATTCCGGCGCCGATCTCAATGACGTTGCCATGCTGAACGGCTGGGATTCCGAAGAGGCCAAGCAATTCGATCGTCGTCGCAACATTCAGCCGCATCAGAGACTGGATCAGGAAGTTTTCCACGCCGGAGGGCCAGGGGACGGCCACGAGGAAGAAGCAGATGGGGAAGACCAGCCCACGGGACCACGAGACCTCGGGGCCACGGGAACGGAGCACGAGCAGCGTGAGACTGATAACAATGAGGGTCCAAAGGAGGCTGGTAAGACGCCAGATCGGGTTGGCCTCGTGCAGGAAGCGTGTGGGCGCGTAGAGCAGCGCACAGACCAGCAGGCCCCACCAGATCAGCGAGCGGCCACCTCCCGGATTCCCCCCGGCATAATCCAGTCCCCCGGCCGCTGTTTGTAGTCCATAGCCTCGCAGCCCGGCAGCCCCATCGCCCGGTAATCCTTTCTCTACTTTCTGCTTTCTGCTTTCTGCTTTTCGCCAAAGCAGATAAAGGCACAGAAACGGCACCGCCCAGCCGTAGTGGTATTGCTCATAAACAGACCACTGTGCGCCAAGCCAGTAGATGAGAACCAGCCAATAGGCGGCGAGGGGAAGGAGATAGAGGAGGGAAGGGGCCACGGCCTACGGTGCCACGCTAAGGGCTGGGCAGATAAACCGCTGAGAAGCCGAAATCAGGCGCCTTGCCTCTTCGCCCGCCTCGTGCAGCGCCCGAAGTTGCCGAAACAAATCATGCACCACCCTCGCAGGTCAGCGTAATCCAACCGAACGATTGGCTCCCGCTCAAGGTAGCACACAATGCGAGAGTTCCCAAGCAAGGCCTTCATTGGGAAGTTGCGACTCAGCGATTGGAAGCCGGCCCCCGTGCTTCCACGAAACGGGACAACGCAAGGCAGAAACACAAGGGCAAAGAATGGCGGGCTGACGAAAAAGCTGAACGCTGAATGCCATATCAAAAGTCAGAGATCAGAGTTGGGCGTCTTGACGGTGCGGTCGCGGCGGGCTTTGGCGGGCGATCCTACGCAGACTTTCCACGCCGGCAGGTCCGAGAACACGCTCGAACGCGCCCCGACCACGGTGCCCTCGGCGATCGTCACCCCCGGCCCGACAAACACATCCGCGCACAACCACACTTGGTCCCTGATGACGATCGGCCGCGCAATGAGCCGGAAATCGGGCGACTCGAAGTCATGGGTGGCGGCGCATAAGTAGCAGTATTGCGAGATGGTGGACTGCACCCCGATCTCGATCGGCGCGACGCAGTAACAGTCCACGTCAGGCCCCAGCACTGCATGCTCCCCGAGCGTGAGATTCCAGGGCCCCCAAACCCTGGTGCTGGGATAGATGCGCACCCCGCGCCCAACAGTAGCCCCGAACAGCCGGAGCAGAAGCCGCCGCCACCCATGTATGAACCGGGGCGAGGGGCGGAACAGCAGCAACCACACGAGGTTCCAAAGCCCGCGCAGGGCCAGATGCGATGCTCGGAAGGGGGAAGGACGGTTACTGCGGACGGTATAGTTGGCGCGCATGATGAAATTCCAATCGGAGGTAGAAGACCAGACAAAAGAGCGGATGCCGATGGATCCCTGCGGGAGCTACGCTCTGACTCTGCATGACGGGGGAAAACAAAGACCGCTCGGTTCGCCTCCGTCCCCCACTCTGCCCGGAGCGGTCTGGTCAGTGCCCTGGCGCGCCCGCAGCGACGCGTTTACCCCGGGCCTGAGGTGCAGGCAGGGGGAGCTATGCTACAAATGCCTCCAGGCCAATATTGGCTGTGCCTCTGCCACCCGCGCACGAACTTTCTGTCAGGAACGAGTATTCGAGCGGCGGCGAGATGAGACCAACTGGAGCAGGGGGAGTGCGCTAATCACCCCGAACGCACGGAGGACGAGGAATTTCATCCATTAACCAGCGGTAAACCTGAATCAAATCGGCACCGGCTTGCTGTGGGCTGAACCGTGCCGCCAGGCCCGCCGCCCGTTTTCCCATTTCCTGCCGCTGGGTCTCGGACATAGCCAAAGCCTCGCGCAGGGCTTTGGCCAACGACTCGACGCGCGGCGCCACCCACCAACCCGCTCCCGCGCGCCGTAACTCTTCCCACGGGGTGCCGGTGGTGGTAATAACGGGGACGGCGCATGACATGGCTTCCACAATAGCATTACCGAAATTCTCAAAATCGCTGGGCATCACGAACAAGTCCGCCGCCGCCAGTGCACCCCACTTCTGCTTTTCATCGAGTTCGCCAGGGAAAACCACGCTGTCCCGGCATCCACACTCTGCGACCAGCGATTCGATTTCCTCACGGTGCCCTCCTTCATCGGGCCCGGCCAGGATCAGTTGCCAGGTCTCATGGGTTGGACCACTGCTCCACTGACCTCTCACCGCGAACCTCTGCACCTCCGCCCATGCCTGGACGAGCCGCGCCAGACCTTTTACCGGATGCAGCCGTCCAAGGAACAGGACGGTGCGTCGGTTTGGGCTCTTGGACCACGGAGCAGAGACGACCGAACCACCGACGGGCGGCGGAGCGATCGGGTTGGGGATGACCGCGACAGGGTTGCGCAGGCCGAAGGCGCGGATTTGCCGGTATTCCTGGTCGGATTTGGCGTGCAGACATTGTGCGGCGCGCAACGCCCGATCCTGGAACCAAATCCGGACCGGCACTTTCTTCCACCCATGATGGCGCAACGCCCCAGGCATGAGCATGCCACACGGCGCCAGCAAATGCGGCACTCGGCGTGTCCTGGCGAGGTATCCTGCCAGCCGGTGGGCGTCAGTCCATAACCCGTGGGAATGGATGAGATTGATCTCGGCCGTATGCGCCTGCCGCCACAAGGCGGGACTGCGGCGAAAGCCGCCCCAGCCTGCCGCCGGTTCCTGCACGTGCCTGACCTTGGAATCCAGCGGAAACGATTCACCGTCCGTGTCCCGCTTCGTGCTGTAAACCATGACCGAAAAACCGGCATCGGCCAGGAGACCGACGTAAGCCGCCATTCCGAGCACGGGCCCCCCCATAGCCGTGCCTGTGTAGGGAATGAAATGAGCGATGTGGGGCAAGAGGACTATTAGAGGAAAAGCTGAAACGCTGAAACCTGAAAGCTGAAATCAAGGTCTGCGTTTGGTTGCCATGGACGTGAAACTCGCAGGCAGTTCAACGGTTTCGCACAACAATTGATCGAGGGCTCCACCTTGGATGCCTCACCCATCACGCAACAATTCCAACCATAGTTACGACTCATGGCCTCTTGCAGCAGCCCGTCCAGCTTTGAGCAGAATTCCGAATTGGAGTGCGCTCGTGACACTTCCCGAACCTGAACTGCGACCGAAGTTCCTGAACGCAGCTTTGCTTTCCCAACACCCGCGCTTCCTCTGTTCCTTCGGCAGCTTTACATAGCCCCGGATCGTCACCGTTGTATATGCCTTGATTCGGCTCCGAGCTCTTCACTCGGGCTTACATGCCAACATTTTCGCGTTTCAGCAGTTTTCACCTCCCAACCGCACCTTGATGGCCTACTGGTTGTCACAGGCCGTCCGGCCAACTCCGCACGCACGGCGGGCAGGCACATGGCGGCAACGCACGCCACAATCGCAGCCTTCACGATGTAGTTGAGCACCGCGCCAATGTCGGTTTCAGCTTTCAGCGCCCAGTGGCCGACGTAAACCAGGATGGCCCACCATATTGGCGATGCGTGAGCACGTCGAGCCACCCAGCGAAAGCCCAGTCCTAGGACGAGCGCGTAGAGGCCGCAGCCCAGGATGCCGCCCCAATACCCGAAGTTGGCATACAGTTCGCCACCAAAACCCAAGTTCATGCTCGTGCCCTCTGTCAAAGTATAGCCGGCGAAGCACTGCATAAATTCTCTGCCACCAGCGAACTGCTTGTTAGGCGCCAAGATCCGTGGTAACATTGCGGCCTCAAAAGCCGAAATGATAGTTCTGCCTCGCGCGTACGGCTCTACGGATGGAACGTGGTGCAATATGCGGTCAATAATCCAGCCTTGATTGAACCGCACAATCATCTCCCCCACTGAGTCGTCTGAGTAGCCGCCAGTCAAAGCCTTGGTTGTGCTTTGGACCAGACACAATCCTCCCAGCAGCGGACTATTCCATTTGGTTAGCGGGATGTCCTCGCCAAAAACCGTCGCCCGCGCACTGCCTTGTCGGAACTGCCACTTGGCGTCGTGGAGAAAGAATACCCCTGCGCAGAGTAACACCAGCCACGTCAGGAATACGGGCATTCTCGGGCGCCGCACGAACAAGTAAGTCACAAAAAAACCAAGGGTCCACAAGACCAATTCGTGGAACATGGTCGCTTCGACGGCCAGGATGATCTCGGAAACGAACAGGAGCGCGATGCGCCACCGCCAACCTGGTGCTCCGAGGAGCATCAGGCCGATGGCAGCCAAAAACCTCAAGTTGGCGAGCAACAAGATCAGGAAGGAGAGCCCACCGAGTTGTGCGGAACCGAATGCGAGCTTGAGCGCAATTCCTCCCCACAACAGGCAATCCAACTCGCGAACCAGCACAGGCGCGCGCCGGCCTTCGGAGATGGGGCACCCGGACGGCCGCAACCCAAAACAGCTTGCGATCCAGCCCAGCGTGATCGCCAGCAATGCCGGGCCCGCATAGGAGAAATAATGGGCAAAGTCCTCGATTAAATACACGGGATTATTGGCCGGATAGTAGTAGGCTCCCCAGGGAGCGATGCCATATTGGGCCAGGCAAACGATGACCGCCAGGTGCGGCAGGGCGACCACGCTTCCACAGGAATAACCCATATGCAACACCGTCATGGCCAGCAAGGCCGCGACCAAGCCAGCCCAGGGCGAGAAGTCGTGCCACAGAGGCGTGCTGGCCAAGGCGGCAATAGCCCCGGCAGCGAGCACCACCAGCCATTGCATGCCTGACACCACGGTGGCGGGCCCGGCTTCGGCAGAAACCGCCGAGGCCGACGCGCTTCGCCCCGAAGCTGCGCCGTGGCCTCTGCCATGAACCCGGGGTCGCCGAACTGCAGACTTGGACGCCTCGATTTGCGAGTTTGGCGGCGAGGTTACCGGCAGCTCTCCATGCATATCATTCATAAAGAACCCGGGCTTTCACATATTTTATGGCTATGTCGATGATCGGCCCCGCCAGTCGAAACCGGTTCCCTTGCCATGGCTTCGCGGAACATCTAAAAGCCAACATCGAACATCCAGCATCCAATGATTGAGCCAGGTTCGGTTTTAGCCGTAAGTCCAGCAACGCTCACGAACAGGAGTTTTCAGGCGTTCCTCATGAACAGTGAGGATTTCGCGGGCCGCTGGCAGGTAGGTGTAGCCGCCTGCGAGGCAGCGGCGATGGCCTGCAGTGGCCACCTTCAAGCGTTCATCGGCGTGGTGCAGGAACCAGCGAGCTTTTTCCGCCAAGTCGTCTGGAGAGTTGAAGACCCCGCTTTCACTTCCCGGTGCAAAATAGTGCTCCAGCTCGGCCGTATGCTCATGAAGCATGAATCCGCCGGCCGCAGGGATCTGCCAGGTTCGGGCGGTGACCTGATCGCCAATGCTAGTCCCGCCACCTGCTTCGCTCAGCAGCGCCAAATTGATGCGCGATAAGCAGTAGATGGCCGCTAGTTCATCGCCATACGCGCCCCGACCCTGCCACCGCTTCCGGACCAGCGCACCCGCCCGGGCCCAGCCAGGTCCCCAGACGCGCAAATCAATCCCAGCGCACCGCTCGAGCAAGGCTCGAAGCGTCTGTTCTTTCTTGGGGGACCAGCAGCCGACGAAGGAGACATCGCATTCATAGGCGGCCTGTGTTTTCCCGGACAGATGGATGGTCCGATGCACGTCCGGATCAAAGCCATGCGATACGAGGCGCAAGTCCTTGAGCCGCCCACGCAGGGCGGCATCTGCCTGGTGGAAGGACTTGGTCGTAAAGACACAGTCGTAAAGTGGCAGGCAATCCCAGATGTCTCGGCCATGATCCAGAAAACTGACATCCGGATAGAAGAAATAAGCCGGCAGCCCGGACGCGGAGAATCGCTTGACTGTGCCCGGCTGAAGAAACTTGCCTTTGAACACGAGCAGAAAATCAATCGCCCGGTTGTTTAGATGCCGGAGGATGGTCCGGTTGTATTCGCGCGCCAGCAATGGCCCCAAGGCTCGGCGGAGAATGCGCAGGGGCAGTGACGACCATTGGGAGGGTATGAAATCCTCGTAGTTGATCTCGATCACCGCGTGGCCGAGCTGCCGAAAGCCCACGGCCAGAGCCCGGGCGTCCGAACCCCACCAATCGGCGCCGAGAAAGAGGATCAGATAGTTTCTGGACACGGAGCTCGCCAAAGAATGCCGGACGGGGCTCATGGACGGGAACCAAGCCCCAGCCACTGGACCGAGACCGGCGCGCCGTTGGCGGCGCGTCGCATCAGGTCACCAATCACGTTCAGATAGCTTGAGAAGTCCAGGGAGTGAAGCATTCGGGTGCCGGCGGTCTGGAAGCCGTTTCGCACCGTGTCGTAGTTGGACGCGATTGACTGCAGGCACTGGATGAATGCGCCGACGTCCCCTGCAGGAAAACGAACGCCAGCGTTAAAGTGGCGGGCCAGCTCGCCCAGGCCGCCTGCATCCGCGAGGATTACAGGCACCTGAGCTTCTGCGGCTTCGCAGAATATGCGTCCGAAGGGTTCGGCGAAGCTGGGGATGGCCAGCAGGTGGGTCGCGGCGAATTCTGCGGCAACATCGTCGCGGTAGCCCCGGAACTCGATCCATTCCGTTAGCCTGTGCCGCTTGACCAGAGTTTTGATACGCAAGCCCTCTGCCGGAGTCGCGGCGTCGCCAACAAAGCGGAAATGAAAACGACGCAGGTTTGCCTGCTTCAGCAGCCGGGCAGCCTCAACAATGAAGTAATGCCCCTTTCCTTCACATACCCTGCCCAACACGGTAACCTCAAGCAAACCGTGGCACGGGCTCGGGAGAGGAAGGGGGCGGCGGAGGCCTTTGGGCTTGTAACCTAAGTAGACGGTCGAGCGCCGGCCTACGGGCACAGTGCAATGGTCGGCGATGAATTGCGAATTGCAGACGAAGGTCGAGACAAGATGGTGTTGGGCTGTGAGGCGGCTTACCCAACGGGCGTCCTCGAGCGTCTGTACCTGGCAGAGAACTGGAATGCGGAGCTGGCGGGCGATGGCGGCAGCAGGGCGCAAGATGCCGCCTTGATTGACATAAACGAGTGCCGGCCTATGGCGGAACCAGTGCCGTGCCAAACGAGCGTAACCGAGCAGCCTCTTCCAGCGAGACCGCTTTGCAGTAGTGGCGCCAAGCAGCTCCCGGCAGGTGACGCCACTTCGGCGCAAGTGCGCGGCCAACGGGGCGGCGCGAGGCAGGACGGCCTCGATCTGAAACGCGCCAGGGTCAAGGGCCCCGAGGATTTCCAGCAGGGCGAGCTCGGAGCCGTAGAGAAGTCCAGACGGCTCCAAGACGCTGACTGGAGTAGGGAGTGGCACGCTCATTCCCGACGGGTGGAGTCGGCCACGGCGGTTTTGATCCATCCCAAGACAGGCTCGAACTGGCGCTCGTAGTGGAATTGATCGAGGTGCAAGCTCCGTGAGTTCCGGGCCATGTCCTGCCGCACAGTATGGCTATTCAGCAAGGCGCAGACGTCCCGGCCGATGGCCTCGGGAGAACGCGCATCCACACAGCGGCCGCAGCCGCCTTTCTCGACAATGTCCGCGACACCCGGGCCAGTATTCGTTATCTGCGCGAGGCCAAGGGCCATGTATTCGAACCGCTTATTGATTGCGCCGGCGGAGTAGAGCCAATTGCGGGTCGTGGGTTGGATTAGAGCTATGCCGATGTCGGCCCCCGCCGCCAAAGCCAGCGCTTCGCGATGAGGCCGGCAACCAAGAAACAAGAGACGGTCCGCCGTCCCGACCTCCGCAGCAACCTGGTGAAGGCGTTGCTTAATGTCGGCGGAGCAGGGACCGATGAGAACAAATAGGCTTTGGGCCGGCCACCAAAGCATGGACGCTGCGGCCTCCAGCACTCCCTGATCCCATCCGACGCTTCCCAGATAGCAGACTGTCTTCCATCCGCTCTTGCCTTGTTCCGCCAATAGTTCTCCGAGCGGAGATGGCGGAACAGTGTCCATCCTCATTGGGCAGTTCATCACGACGGTGGGCAGCTTCACCAAACGGACGTCCTGCTGATAACATTGAGCGCGCCAGGCGTCGGAGAACACAACCAGGTCGGCCTCGCGGCTGAAGCGAGCGGCTCGGGCACGCCCCAGCCTCGGTCCCAATCCTTCGCCCGCTTCCGGATCCGGCAACTCATGGAAGTGGTACACGGTCCGGTGCCTGACCGCCTTGGGTTTGACAAAGACGCCAGCCAGGATGTCGTAAGCGAGTACGACTCGAGGGCAATAAACCTGAATTCGTGAGTGAACGGCGCGAGCAAACTTCAACCAGTTGGCCCACCGCCGAACGAACGATGGCAACGGCTCGGTTTTCGAATTCCAGGCCCGATGTACCTGCCAGCGCCGGACGGAGGGATGAAGTGCCGCCTCCGGAGAGTCTCCGCTCAACTCAAGGACGCCTACCCGCAGTCCCGCCTTCGCCAGAAGCGCTACCTGATTGAGGCTCGGCGGGTAATTCTCAAGCGGGGCTCGGAGGATGGTGAGGACGTCCATTCAAAAAGCTGGGCCAGAAGACCACGAAACCACGGACTACGAGACTATGCGACTCCTAAACAGAGCGGAAACCGGGAAGGTGTAAAACTACAATCAGGCTGCAGAGTTCTCTTTGAGCTGGGCCAAGAGATTCCGCAGGCGAGTCGCAACGACTTCCGCCGAACTGACGCGGCCAAAAAGGTCAAGAGCGGTCCTGCAACGCTGTTCGTAGTCGTGTGGCGACTCACGGAGGATTCTTAGCATGGCGCCCGCTAGTGAGGACACATCCCTGGGAGGAACGAGAATGGCGGCCTTCGAACCGTTGAGAAGCTCCGGTATACTGCCTACCGTGGTGGCAATGACTGGGACGCCGTGCTGCGCCGCTTCCAGCAGGACCAAGGGATAGCCCTCATGGTAGGAGGGCAAGACCAGACAACGCGATCGCGACAGAACGTCCATGGCCTCGATCCGAGTTGAGAAGAAACGGAGCGTCACGTTTTGCGATACGCCCAGTTCGCGCGCCAGCGTTTCAAACGGCTTTTCATCACCTGCCCCGCAGATTAGGACGTTCACGGCCGGGTACTCCCCGGCTACGATAGCTGTCGCCTTGATCAACTCACTCAGCCCCTTTTCGCTGTCCCGCCGCCCAAGGAAGATGAAGTCGGCCGCGAACCCGTTGTCGCGCAGTCCCATGGTCCCGCTGTCCCATTTCTGCTTTCTGCTTTCTGCTTTCTGCTTTTCGGACTCGTCTTCCACCCAGAAAGGCAATCGCAAGATGGGGCCTTGGTACCCGTAGGTCCGGCGGATGTGTTGATCAATGGCCTTGGAAGGAGAAAGCAGGCCGCGGCAACGGGAGAGCAACCGGGCGGCTTCCCGGTCAACGAACTTGTTGCCCGGATTGGCGTTGGTTAGTTCCCAGATGAGAAGTTGGTTCGCGCTGGCACTCTTTAGGAGATATCTAGCCAGCAGCGTCACACCTGCCACGAAGACCAGGTTGGGTTGCTCGCGGCGAATGCGGCGACTTGCCTGCCAGGCAAGACACTGCCCCGGCCAATCCCTTCGGCAGCCTTTCAGCAGCCATGGCCGCACTACTTCAAATTGATCGGTGGATTCCTGTCCCGCCCATGACTCGTGTCGGGCGAAGCAGGTCACTTTCAGTCCCAGCCGTGCCAGTTCCCGGCAGAGCAACCAGGTCGCCAGGTAAGCCCCCGCCTTTCGCCCCAGAACGTCGCTGACGACAAACGCAGTCATCAAAACAAGACCTTAAATCAGGAAGCTGAAATCAGAGCCCAGAGAGCAGGGTAGCACGCTGAAACCTGAAATGCTGAAAGGGGACTACGGACTGCTGACTACTGGGCCACTGACCACGGGACTGCTGCGGCGCGGGACAAAGCAGTGCTTGACGCGCTGGAGCCGGGAGATCAGGCAGTTTCTCCAGCTCCGTGACTTGAACACGATCCATTCCTGTTCATCGTGCCCTGTCGCGAGCGGTTCCTTGTATTCGTCGCCGCCCGGCATGAACTGGAATTCTTTCAGCGCCGGATTATTGAGGCAGTGGCGAATAACGGAAACAATGGTAACGAATCCCGGCTTCGCCCCCGGGCAGGCTGCGTAGTTCAACCCGGACTGATAGAAATAGACTTTTCCGTCATGGACGAAGTTATATAGCAGGCCGACGGTCGGGCCCGCCGCGACGCGAACCAACTGGATTGCGCCTGCGGCAAACGTCCGCCGAATCAAGGTGCGGTGAAAGGAGACAAACCGCCTGGATGCGAAAGCGGTTCGTTCGCCCCGATGAGTCCAGGTCTGCCGACTCAACTCAGCGAGCTCATCGAGCATCAGCAGGGCCTCCTCCGCTGTTTGCGCTTGGACGACCGTAGTTGGACCATAGTCCTTGAAGAATCGCCGGATCCGCGTCCGCGTCTTCGTCCGAAGCACGCTTTCGTACGGTTGCTGCGAATCCCTGAGCTGGGCAAGGTCCAGAAAGTAGTTCTTCCGGATAATTCTCTCTTCAAGGGCATCCGCAAACAAGCCCCGTAGTTCGTCGAGCGGCAGCCCCTGACAAAAGCCATCGAGGACACATTCATCCCATGGCTGACGGCAGATGTAATCGTAGAGCGCCCGGCATACGCACTTTTCCCAGCCCGCCAGGCAAAGTAGGTTGTTAAACTCGATGTAAGGGCTGTCACCGGGGTCTTCCCCGCTGGTGTTGAGGAAGAGGCGTCGGACACGGAACGGGCCATGTCGGCGGAGCCGGCGCACCACGAGACAGGCGGCGACAGCGACGCTGCCGGCACGGACTATGACAATCTCAACCGGCATCACCGCCGCAAAGGTCGTCAGCCATGATTCCACCCACCCCTGCGAAACGAAGAACGTGGCGTAAGGGGAGTCACGCTCCAACTGCTTCCAAACACTCGCCACCTCGGTCCACGCTGCCGCTGGCCGGGAAACGATGGAAAGCTCCTTGGCGGCCTCCAGCTTGCCTGGATTGGCTTGGACTGCTAGATCTTTCACCGTGTTGCCTTTTGCTGAGCGTCAGTTGGCCAAAGCTCAAATCACCGGCGATTTTGCCCATGCGGCTGGCCAATGATGGGTTCACGCCGGCTACCGTTTCACTCGGTCCTTGATCGTCTGGACGGCATTATCCCATTGCGCGGCGAAGCCGGCCAGTTGCGCGGCAAGCTCGGCCACCGGCGTTTCACTAACGAAAAAGCGCGGAATGGCCAGCGGATCTTCGCCAGCCCTGGCCGCGCCGACACAGCAGGTTACCGCCGTCTGGTGCCCGGCAGCGGCGAGCATTTGCCTCGTCTGTCCGTTGTAATCGCCGGTCTCCCCCCGTGGATAAGCAAAGTGCCGGCAGGCCTTGCCCAACCGTGCTTCGATGGCCTGTTTGGCGGTTGAGATTTGAAGGCGGGCAAACTCCGGGTCCCGGCACAAACCAAGGATGCAATGTGTTTGCGTGTGAGAACCCACTTCGAGAACATCGCCAGCAGAGGCTAATTCTGTCCACGTAGCCAGACGAAAGCAGCCCAACTGGCTCTCACCCGATAAGGCATACTGGGATTCGATAGAACTCCACCAAGCGTCCATTTGCTCCTGTGGTACTTGCGTCAGGATGGCCTTAATCAAGGCTGCAGGCCAGGAGACGGAATCATCTATAACTGTAGGGCGCTGTTGGAACTGGCATTTTTCGTTCGCCAGGCACCGCAGTTCCTGGGCACGAGCGCTTGAGCCTGTCAACTGGAACCACCATGGGATGACTGCGCGTTCTATCCAACCGGGGTTGACATAGACGATCGCCTTCACCCCGTACTTCCTCAGCAGAGGAACCGCATTCCTGACCACGTTCGCATATCCATCGTCGAAAGTGATCACGAAGCGCAAACCAGGCATCGGGCGAGCCTGTTGTTCTCCAGCGCAGCCTCCCAATTCATCCAGTGTCGCGACCTTTCCCCAGTTTTTGAAGAACTGCAAGTGCCGCTCGAACAAGTCCTTGGAAGTGAAGAGCGCCTGCGCATGCTCCGACACGCCGTGGTAGGCCAGTACCACATAATGCGTGCCCCGGTAACGCCGAGCGGCGAGGAACTTCGCCAGGCCGGTGTTGTACATAGCGGAAAAGGTTCCCGACCGCAGCTTCATCAGCCCGCGCCCGAGCCTGCTGCCGCGGCAGCGAATCCTGCCGCCGACCTGGCCAGCCGAACTGGTTAAGTCGGTCTGCCTGTCAGCCTCGCACATCATCGCATTACTTCCTCTCCTCCGGCTTGGGGGCTCAGGGCCGCATCTGGATACAGGTGAGGATCAAAAACGGCATCACGATAGTAAGGTCCCCAGTACTCCGCGCCGTATCTCAAGGACGGCCGGAGCCTCCGGTAGGCAAATCTCGCAAGGCGGCCTTCTTCTCCCAACCATTGCGACAGCGCCCATTTTCGTCGCAACCGCTGCAGGTTTCTTGTCGCGACGGCGACTTCCGAGTCTTCCAGCGGACATTCCGGGTGGTGCAGCAGTTGACTCAGCCAGTCTAAATCCGCCATGGAGCGCGCGAAGTCACCTCGCTCACGGTGTCTGAGCTGCTGGCTGCCACGGCGATAGCCAGCCAAACCGCCATAGACCAGCAGGACGGGGGCGGTTCGGGCCATTTCCAGATGCAGCCGGGCGGGAGCTGAAGGACAATCGGCCTTCAAGCCTCCAGAGGACTTCCACGCATCCCGACGATATACCATACCGGTGGGGCTTTCCCATAGAGTTACGGCGCCAAAATACTCTTGCTGGTAGGCCTCACGCGGGGTCTGAAGCTTGGGGGCCAGATACTGAGGGGTCACCCCCTCACACGACTGGATCAGTCCTGCCTGCCGATATTTCTGCCCGAAGTACAACAGATGTTCCAGGCAGTGCGGATAGAGCAGATCATCCGCATGCAGGAACTTCACGAATTCTCCCCGGGCTGCCTCGGCACCGCGATTGTGATTGGCCCACTTGCCCAGTCGTTGCTCGTTCCGCAACAGGCGTACGCGCGGGTCGCTCGCAAAAGATGCGGCGATCTGCGCCGTCCGGTCGGTGCTGGCGTCATCCACAATAAGTAATTCCCAATTGCCGAACCGTTGGTCCTGGACGCTCTTAATAGCTTCGCCAATGGTGCGCTCAGCATTGTAAGCGGGAATCAGCACACTCACTACAGGGGGAGAAGCTGAAACGCTGACATGCTGAAAAGCTGAAACCTTCGCTGAGAGACCACTGACAATGGGACTACGGGACGACGGACTGGGTGAAAAGGGCTGAAAGCTGGGAACTGAGGCCTGAGAGCCGGCGGGCTGTACGCAGAAGGCCTTCAAAACCGCACCAAAGGAGAGGCCGGCTTCCTTGACCAACCGCCGAGCGAGGTCCAGTTTCATGTGGAGCATCGCGTTAATGACTGACCGCCCATAGTACGCGTGCCACTTTTGCGCAAACGCCTTTCGTTCCTGGATGCTCAGCGGACAATCCTCTGCCCAGAGCGCCTCCATGGCAAAGCGGAATCGTCGGCCGGACACCTCGGCGATAGCTGCAGCACTACGCTTCTCGAAGATACTCTCCTGCTCGTCATGGAGACGCCACCAGTAAAGTCCCGGAGCGATGATGGCCACCCCGTGGCGCCTGGCCATCGTCAGCCAACACAGTCCATCACTGGTATGTCGCGCCTCGTTGAACCGCCCAATGGCCTCGAAATCCGCGCGCCGGACGATGGTGCTCACCGGGCCGGCGTCCAACAACCCTCCCCC